>ENA-UOOR01001077-UOOR01001077.1-fermentation-metagenome-genome-assembly--contig:-NODE-1077-length-34178-cov-9.375670_pt1 | contig 34178 bp, 29 predicted proteins | sample MGYA00245780_ERZ724029 | MGnify/ENA primary metagenome ERZ724029 (study PRJEB28704, sample SAMN03018315) | fermentation metagenome | biome: anthropogenic terrestrial biome; feature: soil; material... | reverse complement strand
ACTGCGGTTCCGGAAGCGGTGACCATCAGCATGTTTCCACCTTGGCCTAAAACTTCATAATCAACATCGATGCCAACGACAGCATTAGCGCCTAAGGAGGCTGCTCTTTTTTCCATTTCCCTCAGAGCGGCCTCCCGCGCTTCAATCAGTTCTCCCTCATACGAACCGGAGCGTCCACCAAAGAAATTGGAAAGGCCAGCGGCAAAATCTTTAATAAAATTAACACCGGAGATGACTTCGCCAAAGACGATTCCTTTATATGCGATGATTTTTTTACCTTCAATGGTCGGTGTGGTGGTAATAATCATTTCTAACCCTCCATTAAGTTTTTGTATTGTACTTGAGTTTTTATTAATTATACTCTACTTTTGAAAAACTAAAAGCGTGAAAATGAAATCAAAGATTTTACTATCGGTAAGCGGCGTGAACGACCATATAGTGTTTATCTTTTATTCAAGGTAATTGTCTAAGATTAGACAATTACTAGTGGGAATATCAATATATTAATCTGAATTCATGACATCCTTAGCCACCAGGGGAAATCGTGAAAGCTTGCGATAGCGTTTCCCCTGGTATAGATCGATTAGTCACGAATTCAGAACTTGAGATATGTGGTCAAATTTAAAATAATTGAATTATGCAATTCCTTAATATGGAATTCATTAAATTTAAGAAAAGACCTGCTTTAACCCGATAGTTAATCCCGGGAAAATTACGGATTCCACCTTTTCATCCCCCTTGAATGTTCGAAATTCGTCAATGGTGTTAGCGATGAAAGTATAAATATAAATCTCGGCGGAGGACGGATTAACCACCCAGTATTCTTTAACCCCACTTTCCTGGTAAAGGTCTAATTTTTTAATAAGATCCTTAGATTTAGTGGAATCGGAAAGGACTTCCACCACCAAGGTGGGGGTTCCTTTGTATCTACCTTTTTCATCGATTTTATCGTGATCACAGATGACTAAAATATCCGGTTGGACTGCGTTGATCTTTTCTTCCTTTCCCAGGCGAAAGAGAGTAACATCAAAAGGGGAAACCAAAGGTTCGCAGTCTTTCTCTTGGAACCATATAATAAACCGGCCGAAAATTTCCTTAACTGCCTTCTGATGGGGGTAGAAAGGAGAAGCTAGTAGATATAGTTCACCATCAATATACTCATAACGGTTTTTGCTCTCTTCGGTGAGCTTGAGAAATTCTTCGTAAGTAAGGCGTATTCCATCTGGGCTATAGGTGGGAGAATTTTCGTTTAAAATCCAGGGATCATGCTCTTCGTTTACTTGATATGGCACTAGTTTAGCCACTTTCTTACCGTTTTTAGTAATGACAATCTCTTCACAGTGGGCGAGTTTAAGGTATTTCCCAAAGCTGTTTTGAATCTCCGTCGTAGAAACAAGCACCGGAAGTCACCTCCAATTAGCTAACAATAAGTAAATTATACCTAAAAGCAAAGAGGTCGTCAATAATATTAGCTAGAAAAATAGCTAATTAAGAGGACTGCATATGTGTTATCTTACCGTTCTACCAATATGAGGATGTAACTATTTTTTTTAATTAACGTTTATTAAAGAATAAAGGAGGAGGTTTATCATTGAAGAAACGACTTTTGCCCATCCTTGCTCTCGTCTTAAGTCTCACCTTGATCGTTGGCGTTCTGTTTTCAGTGGCTAATAACCATCTTAAGGTGGCCAAGGAGAAAAAGGTGATGGCCGGGTTTGAAACTTTGATGGCTAGGGAAGCTCTCTCGGTAGCAGAGGTGATTAACTATCTGGATCAGTATATAAACACTGTTTCTAAGGAGAATGCGTCCAAATTACTGCTTGGGCTAGAAAGGGTTCAACAGGCTGAGCTGACAAAGTGGCAAAAGCGTTATGAAGATAGTGTTTTACAGGAGAAAATTACCCGGGTTTATCAAGACAAGTGGTCGCGGGATGAGATTGAGGAGATTGCTGATGAAGACTTGAAGAGAGTGTTGCTGGAGACTGCAGATAACGGTTTTAAGGTAGAAACCGCCGAAGGTTTTTACTTCCCGGTGATCGATTATACTTTTTATGAGAAATATTATTCCGTCGTTACCCCGGATCTGGTTGCCTATCTTGAACTGATGGCGGTCGAATCAGAGCAGACTCCGGTAAAGGATGCGGCGCTGATCATTGGTTGGGATGAGATCCTTAACCGGGCGGAGCGGCAGGAAGAGTTCATCAGAGAGTATAGCTCTTCGACGCAGGTGGAGCCGGTGCAAGAGTTATTAAAACGTTACGTCAGCTTTGCTTTATTTGGGTGCAACAATACTCCCTTATTCAGTTATGATACCAAACAGATGCGGCCTGAAGCAAAGCGAGCCTATGAAGAACATGTGTGGAAGGAAGAGAAGGGGAACTTTTCTGCGCTGATCAATGAGTATTTAAGTGTGCTAAAGGAGAATGATTACCGCTTAACCGCTGAAGTTGACGCTTTCAGAAAGAAAGCGGTCTTTCCTTAAATGTTGCGAGGCTTATTGCTCCACCCGGACTTAATTTTCTGGCGGTAGCTGGCGTGAACGACTAGCAGATAGATACGTCCCGAGGTTACTATGAAAAGCCATCACAGCAAGATGATGGCTATATTTTTTGCCGCCGACAGGCGAAAATCCTTATTACGGTGTTGTTCTGTTCAAGTGATGCTAAATATTTGACATTGATGTTAAATAAAAGTAAAATAAGATCAGTATTGACATTTATATTAGCGTGCACCAAGACCGGAGAAGAGGTGTAGTCTAATGAGATCTTTTAAGATGATCATCCTCTGTTTATTGGTATCAATTATTAGCTTGGCAGCGCCTAAAAAAGAACCGACCAAAATTGTTTTTTATACGCCGGCCGAAGATGCCTCCGGGGCTATCAGGAGACTAGTTAATAAATTTAACTCCGAAAACTCGGGAGTAATCGTTGAACATAAGATGCTCTCTTCAGGAACGGATGACTGCCGTAACTATTATGTTACGGCTTGCCTTTCGAAAGATAATAGTTTTGATGTCTTCTCTGGTGATATTATCTGGATCTCGGAGTTTGCTTCTTCAGGGTGGATTGAACCGTTAGATTCCTTTTTCCCTGTGGAAGAAAGGAGAAATTTCCTACCAGGGCCGATTGAAGGTTGCACTTATAAAGATCAGATCTGGGCCGTGCCCTGGTTTACCGATTCGGGAGTTCTTTTTTATCGTAGCGATCTTCTCGAAAAACCTCCGCGCACTTGGGAAGAACTGATTACGATTGCTCAGGAAAAAATTAGAGATGGCAGTGTTAAATACGGTTACGTTTTTCAGGGTAACCAGTATGAAGGTTTAGTCTGCCACGTCTTGGAACTAATCTGGAGTAATGGAGGTCAAATTTTAGAGGACGATCGAGTAACGATTAATACAGCGGAAGCAATTGAAGGTTTGCAGATCTTGGTTGATATTCTGAAGTTAAAGGTTTGTCCGGAGGAGGTAGTCTGGTACCAGGAAGAGGATTCTCGCCTTTTTTATCAGGATGGGAATGCTTTATTCCTAAGGAATTGGCCGTACGCTTGGTCGCTGATGAATCAGGAAGGAACGAAGATCCAGGGAAAATTTAAGATTTCGCCGTTACCGCTTGGTCCGCGGGGAGTTGCCGCCAGTGGTTGTCTTGGTGGTTGGAATCTAATGATTAATAGCCAGTCGAAGCATAAAAAAGAAGCGTGGAAATTTATTGAGTTTTTATCAAGTTTTTCCGCGCAGAAAATCCATGCGATGGTTGGCGGTCGCCTTCCGACCAGAATCTCTGTCTACAATGATCAAGAGGTCTTAAGGGTTAACCCTTATTATCAAGAATTGTTGCCTAATTTTTTGGCCTCAAAACCACGACCAGTCTCCCCTTACTATCCGCTTCTTTCGGAGCATATGCAGATTAACTTCTATCAGGCGATCACCGGTGTGTTTACAGCTAAAGAAGCGATTGCTAACATTGAAAGAGAAATGAAGAAATTTTATCCTTAAATAAAGGAATTAGATAATTTGGGAAGTGTATGCCCTTCCTTTAAGTGGGCGATTTCTTAAAATGAATCAGCGGGTGGGGAGGAGAGTAACGATTCGTCTCACTAAACGTAGAACTACCTTTGACCGGTTAACTTTTCGCAGACAGTTATCGGTTTTCTTTTTGATTACTGCTGTCTTAACAATGGTTTTTGTCTCAGTGATCGCTTATGCGCAAGCGATTACGGAACTGAAGAAGAATTTTAAGATCTATACGGCTTCAATCCTAAAACGAACTAAAGATGAGTTAGAAACTAAGTTTAATATGGTTGAAAATACTTTAAACTTTATCGCCGCCGATTACCGACTGCAACCTCTTAACCATCAGGACCCACTGTTATCCCAGCGTAACCTCTCCAAGTTACTAGTGGATTCGATTAATCTTAATAATTACCAGGTAAGTAGTGGGGACCGGCGGCGCACCCAAAATCTCATTGATGAACTGATCATTTATGGAGATAAAAAAGATGATCAGACGGTAATGATCAGCCGACGTGATCATTTTTCTGTTTATGGGATTGAAGAGTATTTGACCCCTGATTTATTGGGTAAAGCCCGTGAAGCGCAAGGTAGGGTGGTCTGGTCTGAGATTTTTTATAATCAAGTAGGAGCTAGGTTAATGAGGAATTTGCCTACGGAGATTCTTCGTGAAGAACTGAATCAATTGGCAGTAATTAAATGTATTACTGATGTGAAGTACAAGACCACCACGGGCTTTTTAATCGCCAGTATTAATCTGGCTCGTCTGTCTGCGATGACCGAAGATATTATTTTAGGGAAGACCGGTCGTCTTTATCTTGTTGACCAAAACCTACAAATTTTGGGGGGAAAGGATAAAAACCTGATTTTGCGCCAGATTCCTTTGGATGATCATTCATTAACACTGATGCAAGCAGCACAAGAGGGAAGTATCGAAGGTAAATTCAATGGGGAAAAAAGTTTTATCCATTTTGAAGAGATTGGCCTTAATAATTGGAAACTGGTAGGTGTGATTGCGAGTCAGGAGTTTCAGACCTCCGCCGGGGTTGTTCGCAACAGAATACTTTTTGGCGGGGCGCTTGTGCTTTCTGTTTTTGCGGCAGTGGGGGTGATTGTTGCGGGGAAGATTACACGGCCGATTCAGAATATTTGCGCTTTTATGCAACAAGTTGAAACCGGGGATTTAAGCTTACGTGTCCACGAAACTGGAAGTATAGAGATTGAGAAGCTTTCACAGCATTTGAATAGGATGATTGAACATCTCTCCCATCTCCTAGATGAGATGTATCAGGAACAAATTTTTAAACGTAAAATGGCGCTTAAGATGCTGCATGCGCAGATTAATCCACATTTCCTTTATAACACTTTGGATTCAATTACTTGGATGGTGGAAACCGGAAGACGAGAGGTAGCGGTGGAACTGTTAGAATCGCTCTCTACGATCTTTCGAGTCACGCTCTCGGGTGGTCGCGATATGGTCACTATTGGTGAAGAAGTCGAACATGCCCTTAGCTATCTACGAGTACAAAGGATTCGCTATCAAGACAAACTGGATTACGTTGTTAATGTCGATGATGAAATAAAAAAGAATCAGATTGTAAAAATAACCCTACAACCTTTAATTGAGAATGCCATTTATCATGGGATTAAACCCAAGACCAATGGTCGCGGCACGGTAGTCATTCTTGGCCGCCAGGTTACCCCTGATCAGGTTAGGCTTTCGGTGATTGATAATGGGGTGGGGATGAGTCAAGAGAAAGTAGTCGAACTGAAAGAAGCTTTAGCCGAACCGGAAATGAACCTAGAGACTGAGGGGAAGGGTTATAGTTTAATCAATATAAGTTCTCGGATTAAGCTTTACTTTGGCAGGGAGTATGGATTAAGCTATACTAGTGAGGAGGGAGTGGGAACTAGAGTCGATGTTTTATTACCTAATGAACGGAAACTCTAGACTGTTTTTTGATATGCTCTTTCCAAATTTCGAAAAGTAATTAAGGATGTTGAGGGGGAAAATATAATAGAGGATAGACAGGTGGTGAAAACATTGGATAAAGAATCAATTAATGTTCTCAAACAAATAATAAAGGATGAATTAAATCCTATCAATCAAAAATTAGATAATATGGATGATAAACTTGACAGAATTGAAAAAAGAGTTAATGCTACTTTTGAACAAACAGCTGGATTATCTGAATTTCGCATAGAATCAAATGAAAAATTTGATAATGTAAACAATGATATTAAAGATCTTAGAGCTGAGTTAAGCTATACAAATATAACAGCTTCCAAAAATAGAATTGATATAGAGAAGATTAAAAATGTAATCAATTCGAATCAATAAACCCGTTTAACCGAATTTTATCCCGATATTCACTGGGCGAGAGCCCGGTTATTTTTTTAAAGACAATTCCGAAATAATGGCTATCCCGGAAGCCTACACTTTCAGCAATCTCATATATTTTGGCGGGTGTGTTCATCAGGAGATTTTCTGCCTCCTTAATCCGAGTACGATTCAAAAACTCAGTAACGGTGTAGGTGGTTACTTCCTTGAAGAGACGACTTAAGTAACATGAGCTAATAAAGACATGGTCAGCTATTTTTTCCAGATTAAGTTCGGGGTCACGGAAATTTTCTTCTAAATAAATACGGGCTTGATCAACGAACTTTCTTCCTACTTTTTGTTTGTGTTCATTTATAAACTCTACAGCTTGGTGTGAGAGCTTTACCAGCCAGGATTGAAGATCGTCTAAAGTTTCAAAGTTATTGATTTCGATTAAAGGATCGAAATCCGAACCATAAACTTCTGCGGGTGAACCACTGAATTCCAGGAGTGAGCGGATGATTTGATTAACCAAATCTAAAATCGTTAAATACAAATAACTTTTGGAAATTAGTAAGTAGTTCTCTGCTTTAATGGTAGCAAAAATGTTATCTAAAAACAGGGTAACTTTCTCCAGCTCGCCTTCCCGAAGGAGCGGAGAAAAGCTTTCTTGGTCGCGGAAGTAAAGCAGCCGACCGGATTTGGAATTTTCAATATCTTTATAGGGAATAAGCGTATTGGTACCAGTCCACACCTTAAATTCGAGGGCCAATCGCGCTTCCCGATAGGATCTTGTTTGGGAGGTCAGGCCCGGATAAAGACTACCAAATCCGGCAGAGAAGGAAATATTATCGAGTTTGAGAATCTGCTCTTGGATGGCAAGGGTGGTTGTGTATAACTCCTTCTCTTCGTCTTTATGCTTTAGTCCGTAGAGGACAATGATTTCTTCAGGTTTATTAATAAAAGCATATAAAAAAGAGGGAACTTTAAAATTTTCTGTGATCAACTCCAGGAGATGAAACTTATAATACTGTAGCTCCGCTTCCTTTTTAGTTTTTGCTAAATGTAGATAATTATCGAAATGAAACACAATCGTTCCCCATAACTCTCCATTTGCCTCGATCTCTAGAAAGTTTAACTGTTCTTGGAGATCTTCTAAGTTAAGTTCACCTTCGATTAGTTTCATAAAGAATTTTTCTCGCAACCCGGGTAAATTTTTTTTAATCAGCTTTTCTAACCTTTTTTTTTCCTCGGCGTTTCTTTCTTGTTCCGCTAATTTTTCTTGAGCTTCGGAGAGGATACTACTTAGTTCGCTGGCGCGGATCGGTTTGAGGAGATAACGGAAGACCCCGGCTTCAATCGCTTTTTGCGCATAAGCGAATTCATTATAACCGCTGATTAAGATTACAAGGCTCTCCGGGAGGATGGTTTTAATCTCTTCAGCCAATTCGATCCCATCCATTAGTGGCATGTAGATATCAGAGAAGATAATCTGCGGTTTTAGATCATGACATTTTTTTAAAGCCTCAGTTCCATTCCCCGCGGTGGCGATAATTAGGCAATTCTCCTGCTCCCAATCAATAATATAGCGTAATTTCTCTAAGATGATCGGCTCATCATCAATTAACATTACCGAATACATGGCCACCATTCCTTCTACAATCTATTTTTACATTATCTCTTCATTCTTAGTGTATAAGATTTCATGACTAAAGGACAAGAGTTACGTAAAAAAAACAAATAAATAATCGAAATCACAAAAAAACCCCCTTTTTTAGGTGAGGAAATTACTACGTGTTTTTTTAGTATTAATAATACCAAAGATAACAACAAAACTAAAAAAATATTTACTTCTTCTTAATTATATTGTTTGATAACATTTATTTGCGTGGGAGAAAGCTTAATAGTGAAAGGAAGCAAGAAAGTCAAAAAAAATTAAACCTGAAGACGGGGTGAATTAGCGATGGCAACATTAAGACTAATCTTTAGGCGGTATAAGCTGGAAGTAGTAATGATTTTACCATTAATTCTGTTTATTCTAGGTTTTACGCTTCTTCCTGTTTTACAATGTATCTTCTATAGTTTTCAGGATAGAATCACTGAGGAATTTCCGACATTGGCTAATTACCGACTAATCGTAGGGAACCCGAAATTCGGCGATGCGCTCAAGAATACGCTGATCGTTACAGCAATTGGCCTTACTTTAGAGATGGGTGGCGGCTTACTAATAGCATTATTATTAACCGTTTCCAGTAAGATCAAAGGTCTCTTCCGAACGATTACAATGATTCCAATGGGGGTTCCGACGATTGTCTCCGGGGTGATCATGTTATATATCTTTAGTTCCAACGGCTATTTTAATGAATTTTTATACCGGATTGGTGTCATAAAATTACCAATCGACTGGGCTCAAGGTGGAATTAGAACTCTCTTGATGGTGGCAGTGGCTGATATGTGGAAAGTAACTCCCTTAGTAGTGATCCTCTTATTATCAGGACTGGAAAGTATCCCCGCAAATATCTATGAAGCTTCCGCGATGGATGGGGCTTCACCTTATCAACATTTCTTCTTTATTACTTTACCCTTGATTAAACCCTTTTTTACGATTGCTCTAATTCTGCGGGCGATTGATGCTTTTAGAATCTTTGAATTGCCGATGGTGTTAGCTGGTAGGAATACTATGTTTCTTGGGACTTACGCTTACAGTGAGTATTTTGATTACAATAATATTCATTCCTCAGGCGCCGCTTCTACTATTTTGCTAATTTTGATCGCAATTTTTGTTTTTTCCTATGTGGTTACTGTAGGCGCAAAGGAGGGTGACGAATGAAAACTGCGGAAAAAACGGGAGTAGTCTTAGCAGAGAAAAAAGTAGATCAGAAAAAAATGAGGGCAAAGGTGAAGCGGGTTCTACTTTTTCTATCGATCATAGCGATTATATTATTAATATTAATCCCGATTTATCTTTTATTTAAAATTTCTGTAAGCGCGCCCCAGGATATCCTAACACAACATCCTCCCTTTCTAATTAAAAACTTTACTTGGAAACATTGGCTTAAGATCTTGTCAGCGGGGCAGATCTGGAATCCTTTATGGAAAAGTGTAATCGTCGCTTCGATGGTCGCCTTGCTTGGAATAATCATCGCCGCGCCGGGAGCGTATGTAATCTCTAGGCTCCCCAAAAAGATTAAGTACGGAGTTTTACTGGCAATTTTTTCGACGCGCATGTTTCCCGAGGTGGGGATCGCCCTTCCGATCTCAGTTACTTTTATCAAATGGGGCTTACTCGATACCAACCTTGGCTTGGTCTTGGCGCATCTGATTAGAGTTCTACCTCTGATGGCATGGGTCTTAACAGGTACTTTTGATACGATACCCCGTGACCTGGAACAATCGGCGGTGGTTGATGGGTGTAACAAGATTCAAGCGTTAGTGAAAGTGGTTTTACCCCTGTCACTGGCTGGTTTGGCCGCAGGCGCCATCTTATCGTGGTTGGAATCATGGAATGAATTTACCTATGCTATTTATTTGTGTCTGGCTGATACCACTTTACCGATTAAAACTTATTATTATATCAGCCGGGGAAATTGGTTTGAATCGGCTGCTTATGCTGTTTTTCTAACATTTCCGGTCATGATCATTACCTTTGTGCTACAAAATTATTTAAAGAGTGATTATCTCTCAGGAGCATTAAAGTATTAGAGTCCGGGAGGTGATGTGGGAAAAGTCCTATTATTAACCATGATTAAAGGTATAAAAAAACCAAAAGGAAGGATGTTTTTAATGAAAAAAGCTTATCGCTTGCTCTTAGGTTTAGTGATTCTTAGTTTACTGGTGTCGTGTACAACCATGGCGGCTCCTAAAAGTCTGAAAGTAATTATGGGGCTTGCTGAAGAAGAATGGAACGTGATGCGCGAGCATATCTTCCCGGCATTTGAAAAAGAGTATAACGTAAAAATTGAGGCTTATCAGACTGAAGCTCAGGATACAGAGAAAATTTTAGAAGCGCGCGCCAAAGCAAACCGGATGGATATTGACCTCATTTCCCAAGATAATATGCGACTTGCTACTTTGGTCGAAAGAGGATTAGTGGAGGATTTAAGTGAGTATCGGTCATTAATTCCGGCCACAGTTATCCCTGCTTTAGTGGATGTGGGTGAATTTGGTGGTAAATTATACTTCTTACCATATCGACCTAATATTGAAATCGCTTTTTATAATTCTTTAAAATTTGCCCAATATGGTCTTAAACCACCCACCAATTGGGATGAGCTCTTCAATGTGGCGAGAACCTTTAAAGAAAAAGAAGGGGTTGCCCGGGTGGCAATTAAAGCTGATCTTTCACCTTGCACCACTGTGCATCTCTTCGATTTCTGTCGCAGCGCGGGTGGCGACCCGGTGGTCTTGGATGATAAAGGCTGTTTTGAGGCTTTCGTTTTCCTCCAAAAACTTTGGCCTTATCTCTCCCCGGATTCCAAGACTGCTAACTGGAACTTTATGAATAGACATATTGCTACCGAATCAGTTTATTTGGGACAAAACTGGCCTTTCGGGATGAATGTTATTGTTAAAGACGGCGGAAAAAAAGAAGTCTTAGCTTATCAGGGATGGAGGGGTCCGGTTAAAGAATCCCATGTTTTGGGTGGAGATGTTATTGGCATTCCCAAAGGCGCTCCCAACAAAGCGTTAGCAATTGAATTTGCGAAGTATCTGATGTCAAAAGAGGTTCAGGAGAAACTGGCTACCTACAATGGCTGGCCTGCAGTACGCAGCGATGCCTATGGCACAGTAGAAGAATGGCAGAGACCATATTTTGACGCAATTAATGAAGCGTTAAAGTATGCAGAAGCCAGACCCAATCTTTTATATTGGGATGCGGTAGACAAGGCCTTAGGCGAAGCCTTCCGTGAAGGTGTGATCGAACAGAAACCGGTTAAACCTGCCTTAGAAAAATGGGCGAAGTTTATACGTGACAACAAAAGATAATTAAGTTTCAATAGTTGGACTCGGGGTCTTTTTACCCCGAGTCCGCAAACCAAGGTAGCGGCGCCTAGTTTTGTGGTTAGGGTCATCAGAGGCTATCTTGGTTTTTTTTGCTTAGGTGAGAGTAATATTAGAAGTAAGGGATAAGAATGAATCCTCCATTCTTTATTTCTAGAAACATATGAAAAAGGAGATATGCTATGAAAATTAAGAAAAACAAGGTGATTCCGATTTACCCTATTAGTGAATGGGAGATTGTAGAGGAAGAATTTCGGGTAGAACACAATTTTCGGAATGAAACTATTTTTTCTTTAGGTAATGGTTATTTAGGGATGAGAGGTAATTTTGAGGAAGGTTATTGCGGACCGGAGGGAACCAGCTTAGAAGGGACTTATATTAATGGCTTTTATGAAACCGCTGATCTGAAGTATCCGGAAATTGCCTATGGTTATCCGGAAAAGAGCCAAACGATGCTGAATATTACCAATGGGAAAACAATCAAGTTATACCTGGAAGATGAAGAGTTTAATATGTTCTCCGGGGAAGTGATTAAGTACCGAAGAACTCTTGATTTACGACATGGGGTATTGAAGCGCAGTTTGATTTGGAGATCGCCGGCGGGAAGGGAAGTACGGCTCAATATTACGCGCTTGGTCTCCTTATCAAAGAAGCATGTAGCGGCTATTTGCTATGAAATTACTCCATTAAATTTTGAGGGCGAAATCCGGATTTATTCTGCTTTAAATGGTGATGTTCAGAACCTTCAGGCTGAGAAAGATCCACGGGTAGGTTCACATTTGAAGGGTCGGGTTCTTGATATTATCGATAAAAAAATAAATGAAGAAGGCGGCGCGTTCTTACAAAGAACTAAGAACACTGGTTTTTTATTAGCTTGTGCGATGAGTAATCAACTGGAGTATCCTGCCTTTTCCGTATCAACATTCTCCGAAGAATTATTAATTGGAACAAACTTTACGTTTCCCGCGAAGAAAGGGGAGACTATTAAATTCTATAAATATTTAGCTTATCTTACGTGCAAAAAGAACGGAGACCATTTATCGGGAAAGGCGGAGAAAGTAGTAGTTGATGCTTACAAGGCTGGATGGTCTCAGTTATTTCAGGAACAAAAAGCATTGATGGCTGAATTTTGGGAACATGCAGATATCGAAGTAAAAGGAGATCAAGTTGTCCAGCAAGGACTGAGGTTTAATGCCTTTCACCTCTTACAGTCGGTAGGGAGAGATGGTCAGACCAACATTGCGGCTAAAGGCCTGACAGGTGAGGGCTATGAAGGTCATTATTTCTGGGATACTGAGATCTACATCTCGCCTTTTTTTAATTTTAATAACCCGGGGATTAGTAAAAAACTTTTAACTTACCGGTATAATACCTTGGATTACGCCAGAAAAAGAGCTATAGAAATCGGTTTTCAGCGGGGCGCGCTCTTTCCCTGGCGCACGATTGGCGGGGAGGAGTGTTCCACTTTTTTCCCAGCGGGGACGGCTCAGTATCATATTAACGCGGATATTGTTTACGCGATCAAAAAGTATATTGAGGTGACCGAGGATCAGGAGTTTTTAATTGAGGGGGGCAGTGAAATTCTCTTTGAGACCGCCCGGCTCTGGATGGAATTGGGCGCTTTTATAGCGCGGAAGGATAATAGGTTCTGTATTAATGTGGTCACTGGTCCCGATGAGTATACAGCATTGGTTGATAATAATTTTTATACTAATATGATGGCCAGAGAAAACCTATATTTTGCCTATCAGACGGCGGTCTGGATGAAAGAGAACTCGCCGGAGAGTTTTAAACAACTTAGTAAAAAGATCGGACTTGAGGATGAGGAACTTGCATTATGGGAAAAAGCGGCAAATCATATGTATATTCCTTATGATCGACAACTGGGAATATTTCCGCAGGATGATACTTTTTTAGATAAGCCAATCTGGGACCTGGAGAAGACACCTGCCGATAAATTTCCTTTACTTCTTCATTATCATCCCTTGCTAATTTATGGTTCTCAAGTCTGCAAACAGCCAGACGTAGTGTTGGCGCTTTTTTTATTAAGCCAGAAGTTTACAGCAAGGCAAAAGAAAAGGAACTATGATTATTACGAGAAGATAACGACCCATGATTCTTCCTTATCACCGTCAATCTTTAGTATTGTTGCTTCTGAAATCGGATATACGGAGAAGGCCTATGATTACTTCTTGTCCACTGTCAGGTTGGATCTGGATGATTATAATGGAAATACCAAGGATGGGATTCATACTGCCTGTATGGGAGGGTCTTGGCTCTGCGTAGTTTATGGCTTTGCCGGGATGAGAGTCTATGATGATATTTTAAGTTTTAGTCCCTATTTGCCTGCTCAATGGGAGGAGTATAGCTTCAAGATAACTTACCGAGGAAGATTAATCAGGGTAACGGTGAATAAAGCCGGGGCTTCCTATCAATTACTGGAGGGGGATGCACTAACTATTTATCATCACAAGAAAAAAATGCATTTGCCCTAAAAGATCTTCTAGTGTTTTTAGATGAAGATCATCCTGTAGATTAGGGGATTTGTTTTGCGAAAAACAATTTGCCGAAAGGGAATTTATATTGTAAAATTGAAGATAGTTTTGGGAAGAAAGGATATTGTTTTAAGCTCTTTGGTAACAGAAGATCTAATGAAGGAGGCCAGGCATGGAAAGACAAGCAGTAATTTTTGATCTGGACGGAGTAATTGTTTCGACAGATGATTGTCATTACCGAGCTTGGAAAAGGTTAGCAGAAGATGAAGGGATCTATTTCGATCGGGAGATAAACTTGAGACTTCGTGGCGTGAGCCGTATGGATTGTCTTGAGGTTATGCTGGAAAGGACCAGCCGGACGTATAACACTGAGCAAAAAAGTGAAATGGCGGACAGAAAGAATAATTATTATCGGAAACTGATCCAGCAGTTAACTCCGGACCATATCTTACCGGGAGTGATGCCGATTCTTAAAGACTTAAAAAAGAACGGAATTAAAATTGCTATCGGTTCATCCAGTAAAAATACACCATTGATTCTAGAAAGGATCGGTTTGGCAGGTTATTTTGATGCGGTGGCTGATGGCAATGATCTGACCAAAAGTAAACCCGATCCAGAAGTCTTTCTCATTGCTGCTCAAAGGTTAGGAGTGCTTCCTAAGAACTGTTTGGTGATAGAAGATGCCGATGCTGGAGTAGAAGCTGCTTTAGCTGCTGATATGTTAGTTTTGGGTGTGGGGACCGCTGCGGGCAATAACCGGGCGACGTTACGGGCGAGAGCTCTTGATGTAGTCTCGGCGGAGGAACTGATCAATATCATTTCTAATAGGAACCAAGCATTACATAATTAGAATAATTGCTTGTCAAATCTTATACATTTACTGAGGCAATTCCTTAAAGGTGAAAAAACTAAACCAATCCCATATAGGGTTTAAGTGCGCAGGTATAAATAGAAGCTTAGTAATTATATGGGTGAGGGAAAAGATCTGTTTAGGCTTCCGATAGCGAGCGACTGGCGTAAATAATGGATGTTTTACGGTTGATAGTAATGGAAGGGGAGGTTGGGGCCTTGTGGGTTAGAGGTCAACGCTTTGCAATAGTGATGTTATTATTCTTCTTGATCATTCTATCCGGAAGAGTTATCGCGGCTAATAATGAAACAGAACATAGCAGAAATTATGCGAAAGAAAGAAGTTCGGATTTTCTTAATGGCTCAATTCTCAGGGGTAGTTCATATATTTTAGGAGGAAAGGTCTCTTCCGATTTTAGGCAAAATATTACCTATGATCACAAGGCCAATCTCTACAGGGTAACCTATGCTTCAGCCATTTATGAACTTACTGCCGAAGTGGATGCTAATTTACTACTTAAATATAGTAAATGGCAGACCAGGAACAGTGAATTAATCAACCGTTTAGGCCATGATAAAAGGATTACATATTATGATGCGGAGCATGAGGTTTTAAAGATCGAATATTATAAAGGAGAAGAGTTAAAAGAGATTAAGAATTTAAGTTATGATGAAGATACGCTTGATAGTGATCTAATTTATTTATATTTACAAAAAGTGTTAACTCCTGAAAACAATGGAGCAAACTGCGATATTATTTTAAAATCTCGAGGGTTGAAGATCAATGTTGTCTTTCATCAACTTTTGACTAAAGATTTGTTGAATTTTACTCCCCAGTATCAATTCTTAGATGGTTTTTGTAAGTTTGCCCGGCAAATGGAGGAACAGGGGGAAGAACTTGAAGTTTATGTGATGGACCTAACTGGGATCCCAAGACTTCTTTTTCCCCATAAATATTACTTAGCTTTCAAAAAAACCATACCGCGCCAATTTGTAGCCTATTGGGGAGGCGCTCCCAAGGCGGCGGAATTTACTTTTATTGAATAGAGTGGCAAGCCTTGCTCTTTTATCATGCATCCTAATTTTGGAGAACGAATTTAGCTTGACTTTTGCTTAGAAGGTGCGAAATGTGAGATCAATGTTGTTCAACCTGATATGGGGTATGTTATGGATTAGGATAGGAAGGTGAAAGATATGAAAATAGCTTTTTTAAAAGAGGAGAAACAGATATTACTGAAAGAGATACAGAACTTTTTTTACGAAGAGAGGAAAGAACAAATTGGGATCATTGCTGCGGAGAACATGCTTGATTTTTTTATAGAAAATCTGGGAAATAGGATCTATAATAAAGCACTAGATGATGCAAAAGTTTGGTTTAGTAAGAGAATGGAAGATGTAGGAATCGATTATGATCTGTTATATAGACAGGTGGATGGAATTTCGCGTAAATAAAGGTGAAAACCGTGGAGTGGATGAACATAAAAACAACCCCAAGTATGGGGTTTATTTTTATACCATAATCATCTTGAACATCAATGTACAGGAAACTCTTTTTACGGGTTGACCTTATAGACTAGCGGAAATAGTAAATTTACCACATCCAGAACGTCTTCAGTAAGGAGAATCGTGAATTCTTCTTCTCCTACTAGCTGAAGACCAGCGGGAAGACTCTCGGGATCGAGGGAGACTGTATGGTCTCCGAGAGGGATTCCTTCAAAGTAGAAGCTACCGTCCGGACCAGTAAAGGTTTTCTGGTCGCCGTGATCCAGGAGGATTCCTACCCAATCTAAAGGTTTTTCATTTTCGTTCATTTTACCATCGGTATTAGCATCAATAAAGACAAGTCCGCTGATGGAACCGTTGAGAGTGACTCCGAAATCAAGGAAGAAGTTTTCATTTTCCCGGAGTCGGATTAATTGTTCGCTAGTGACTGGCGTGTAATCAGCAGGTAGAGAGCGAGGGTTAAAGTCTATTCGGTAAATTCCGGGTTTGAGGAAGTTAAAAGTGTATTCTCCATCTTCATTGGTGGTTGCCCTTCGTCCTTCAACTGACATGACTATGCCAGAAAGTCTTTTTTCCCAGGGATCAAACTGGCCATTTCCATTTTCATCAAGGTAAACGACCCCTTTGATCATGGAGGTATTATCTTCCTCTGAGTAGCGAAAAGTCCTGAATTCGCCATTAGTAAAACACAAAGCATGATTGAGGGAGAGGCGAATTAAATACTCTGGAACTTCATCCCATAAAGCGCCATAGAGTCGCTCGTATTCAAGTTTCAACATTAAATCGGAGGGTAAAAACTTTTGAAGGCTTAATACATAAGACCACTGGGGAAATTTTCGGGTTCCAACGGGTGAGCGATAACCGATTTTCCCCGCAATTATTCCGCTATCATCAGGCCAACGATAATGAATAGAAACTCCTGCGGTTGTAAAAAGATAGGAGTTGTTTAATTGTAGTTGTTGAAAGATGCGATTAGCATCAAGGAGTAAAGTCAAATGATTAGGAAAAAAATGCAGAAAAGAGAGACCGATTTTCACCTCTTCAGCTTTAAAGGAAAAGTCTGTCTTTTTAGTGTTCTTTCCTTTGATAGTGTAATTGCCAATGATGATGGTATCGCCCATGACGCCCCATTTAATTTCGGACGCTCCTTCTAATTGAAGGCCTTCGTAACTTTGATCAAGCCAAGTTCCCAAAGTATCGAGAGCTAGACCGACCAGTACGGTGTCGGAGAATGATTTGGTCAGATCACCCTGTAAGTTCAGAAGTTTGAGATTATGATTGGCGTTCTTATTTAAAGTGTAATCGATTGAGGTGAAACTCCCTTTAGCATTACTGCCAATCCCTCTCTCTCTAAGCGTGTATTTGACAGAGGACCCGGTTTCAATCGCTTCTAAAGTTCCTTCCTCCGTTTCTTCCATTTTCCATTCTTTTTTTAAGCCACCGGCAATACTACTTTGTTGATATTTTCCAAATTTTTTGCTTAAGGTTAAGTTTCCTCCTTTAAGAGACCAGTTAAGTAGATCAGGGGGTGAGTCAATGAGATATCCTTCTGTCTTAAGAGTGATGTTCTTATTAAATTCTAATTCGCCGATGACCTTTTCACCTCGACCGGGTGAGACTTTTACTCCTTGGGAGACGGCGCCGGGAATATAAAAGACGATCGTTTCAAAATATCCGTTTTCTAAACAATACAGTAAAGAGGCTTCTGCCCCCGACTCAATCGTCGTTTGGGTATCGCCGCCCAGTAGCCAATCAAGCGTACAAATGAGGTTGTTATTTATTCTAAAGGCTATACCGGCATCTGTTCCGAGGAAGTTTTGCTTTTGCTCTCCGCGGTAAGGGCTAGTCATTGCGGTTTCCAGATCGACGGTGGTATGCTCGGTAACTCCTATTCTATTCCTGAAACCTATCATTACTCCTTCCCATTGCTCTTTGTTGTCCTGTTTATAAAGACCAGTGGCGATTAGAATTTCGTTGGTATCAACTTTTACTAGTCGGGGGCAGGCGGAGATCTTCTGAATGGTTTGGAGAATTTCCCCGTTTTTCCGATGAATAACAATGCGAATGAGGTTAACTCGTTTAATTCTCAAGGGGACATCTTTAAAAAGAAACATTCCTTCGGTAGAGACTAGTTGGGTTTTGAAAAGACGGTCGTTGAGATAAAGTTGAACCTCATCGCCTTCTAGCGCATGACCTGAAAGATCGGTATAAGCTACTACTTGTTTTCGTGGTTGATGGTCGGGATTCATATATAATGCTCCCCACAGGTCTTTTTTTTCAATTGTTTTTTCTAAATCTAGGTGGGAGTTACCTAAAATAATTAGTTCGTTATCCTCATTATATTTTGCGCGCAGGAGAGTAAGATCCGGATTTAGAAAGTGATCATAAAAGTCGTAATTTAACCTACCGCCTGCAGAGAGCGACCAATCTTCTGCTCTACCGTCCGTTCGTAGTTTAAGAATACCATCCAGCTTTTTTGGGCCAAATTGGTCCCTCCTGTGTTCTAAAGCGACCTCGTACCTGATGGCGCTAAGTGAAAGAGTAGGACCTTCCTGAGGAGAAGGTTCTTTCTCCCTTATTGCGCCACTTTTTTCCGGAGCTTTTGTTTCTTCCAGTCCGTCCCTTAGAGGCGCTCGGTCGGTAGTGATTGTTAATTCTTGGTATCTATCGTCCCAGGTAATCTTAACTCCTGCTACAGACTCTAAAAAATGAATACTGATGTAAAAATCTCTATTTAGGAGGAGGGGAGGTTCATCCGGCCAAACCAGCTCACCTTTGATGCGGTATACACCTTCATCAATAAAAACTTCGGCATAAAGACCATTGGTTGCTTCTGTAATGATCACTTTATTTTCACTGCGACGATAGGAAACTTCTAATCCTAATTTTGGAGCCAGGCTATTAATGGGGACTAATAGATAACCTTCAAGATCTAAGAGTTCGAAAAAAGGATCCTGAAAGATGATCTCCGTGTCTTTTTTAATTACTAGAAGGACAACGCTCGTCTCTAATTGGTCATGACCCGGTGAAGAGGCCATGATTTCTTTAGGGATGAGGAGAAAGAATCCGGCGCTTAGTAAGAATACCCACCATAAAGTAAAAATATTTTTAAATTTAAATTTTTCCACTATCTGTAATCCTCCCTCTTTCTAGGTGAATCGAGGAAAGCTAATTGTGTTGTTACTTTAGTTTGAGGTCGCGACCGATCTCACTTTTTGTTTACGGAAATAAAACATTTTTTAATGAGAACAAAATGTGAGATCAGCGAGGATAAGTATTAAAAGAGAGTAAAAGGGACTGAGGTATTAAATTTTTTTTCTGTTCCTAAAAAACCGATCTCTAACAATAAGTTATACTTACCAGGTGCTACTTGCTCGGCAATAGTAAAGGTAAGTTGCCGTCTGGAGCTGGGGAGAATGATCTGTTCACTGAGGCTGTCTTCATAAATCAAGGCGCCACTTTTGCCAATTAGCTTATATGAGACCTTATATCTAATATGACCTAGACCTTCATTAGCCAGATCAAGTATGGCAAAAGGAGGACCTTCAGGTGGCGCCTCCACTTTACTACCGAAAAAACGGAAGGCATTAATTGTTTCTGTAAATGAAAGATAAATTGTCGTTCCGACCTGGGTAACAATGGCGGCGCCGATCTCATTCTCGGCAGGGGGTGTCTCTTGTTCAAAAAATATAATCCCTTTTCTTTCCATCCATTTACCGTTTTTTGGGGCAGTAAGGGTGAATCTAACATATTGGCTTTTACCAGGAGCTAGCTTGAAACGGCGTGGATTAAATTTAATCAGTTCTTCCAAAGTATCTTCCCTGCTCCCGGCTTTGAAAGTAATTAGCCTGTCCAAATCATCAAGGGTCCAATCATAGATTACGGCTACAAATTCGGCTTCGGTATCCTGAGTATTAGTGACTTTAATAGCTTCTGTAATCCGTTCTCCTGGTTTGAGAGTAAAGATGAAGCGGCTGGGTTCGACCAGGGTGGTGGCGTAAGCTATATTAGTTAAGAATATGAATAAAATGATAACCATTATTAGAGTTAAAATGATTCGACGTGTTTGTTGGGACATTATTACCCCTCCTTTTACAAAGCAAATAAGGGCTGGTGTGGCGCGCGCACACCAGCCGATTAGTTTTTGTTTTTACTGGTGGTGGTTCACACCGGCTACTTTTAGTAGACGCCAAGGACAAAAAAAATTGGAGCCGGGTAAAGCGACAACTTCGAACCCCCTTATAGGGTAGCTGCTCTTAAGATCAATCTGCCATCATAACGACCATGGGCAATATTACGGTCGTAAGGGACTCTGAACTGGTGATAGACTAAGGAAGATTGGCATGCTAATTTTTCAGGGATGACATTGACTACAGTATTAGCTGCGTCAAAGCTTGTGGTGTTTCCGAAAGCAGCCCCATCTACACTAGTTCTCATCTGGAGAGGAAGAAAATCAAGCGCGTCAGGGGAATCAGCACTAGCGTTAGTTGGGGTTAGGGGTCCGGATTGTACTTCGTACTTGTAATTATCATTGGCGTATAACTCTACTCTGAAGACGTCACATCCCTGGATATACGTACCAGGAGCAGGCTCAATCTCGGCATTTCTGCCATGACCGAGGGAATCCCAGTTTTCATCAACGAAGCCACCAATTTCATTGTCGAAGGCCAGGACATAAGCGGTGATCAGCCCAGCATTAGCCGAGGCGCCTGGACCGAAGCTTTGGATCATAGTCTGCCCTTGATTTCCGGTCACTTTCATCTCTAGATAGCAGGGGATGAAAGCCCAGGTCTGAAGGGTCATCTCAGCGGCTTGACCATTTTTACCGTTATTGTCAAAATAATAGCCAGAACGGTTCATCGGAACATTATCATATTTTCCTGTCTGATCGATCTTGGTCCAGAAGACCACCCCGTCGTCATTCTCGTGGTTCATATAATTTTCTCCAGGGATTCCATCCAATGGGCCTTCGGCAAGAGCAATGGCGCCCATGCAGATAAATGCTAAGATAAGCAAAAGGATACTTAGTTTTTTCATACTATTTCCCCCTTAGTTGTTTTTATTTACAAACCGGTAATCCGCGCGCCGGACACCGGAGTGTATCCGAGCAATAAAAGTTAGGTTTTAAAGCTTATTAGTGGGCGATTCTTCCGGAAAAATAAAGATTAAAGGCATGATTGCCCGAAGGATAGTTGATACAATCAGGAATTGAAGCGTTAAGCGCGAGTTCAGTCCAATATCTATTGTTACCGGAACCATCGCCAATAACTGTGGGCGGACCAGCAGCCACCATTTTATAACCATCATTAGGCAAGAATATCTCTCTAAAGCTTTCGTGTTTTGAAGAATTGGCAACTGAAATCTCAATAGGAACGAAAAGGGTTGTGGAGTTTGCTTCCTTTCTGACATTCATATAAAGCAACCAGGAAGAGTTGGAGGCAATCATGATGATGACCGGTTCCATGGGCTGCAAATCAGTTTCGGTGAAGGAGGCAAGACGATTAATCACTAGAGATGGGTTGGGAGTTGCGGACTTGAGTTTAATCCATGGTAGTATTTTGATCTTTAACATTAGAGGTATCCGTCTGGAATCACCTGTGGAGTTTTGGCAAACCGCATAAATTTTCCCTTCATATTCGCCTGGAGGGTCTGAGGGATTAAATTCAATGTTAATCAAGAAGCTAATTTCTTTTTCTGTCATTGCTTCGGTGTTCAAACCAGTATTTAAGGATAGGGGTTGATTGGAAAAGACGGTCTGTTGTTGGTAAGAAAAGGTAATACGTTGTTCGGGAATGATTTTACCAGTACTTTGCTCTATTGGTGAATCACAAATGAAGCTAATCTTTTCTACTCCAACTAGAGGCAGAGTAAAGGTTAAAGACTCAATACTTTTTTGTACGGGTATTATATCTCGGAAATAAAGAATAGCTGGAGTATAAGACAAGACCGGTGGAATGAAAAGAAAAGTAAAAAACAAGACTAAGCCTAACAGACTTAAAATTTTCTTTTTCATGAGGGCCCCTCCATCAAATCAATGTGGAATGATTAGAGAATGAATAGTTTATTTTATGCGGCACAAAAATTAAGATGCTTGTTTTGAAAAATATTTAAAAAAATTATTGATAGAAGTTTTCCTCTCAAAACAAAAACTTACCTAGAAACATCTTATCTTTAAAAAATTCTATTCGGTATGGAAAGAATTTTTTTAGAAAAGATAGAGATAAAAAAACAGTGACACGATAAAGCGAATCACTGTTTTTTTAGTGAAGGGAATTAAATTACCCTAAGCTTGTATTTGAACGTAATATATATGCTTAGCCTATATTAGGTAGTCGTTCACGTCTGTTCAAAAAATTACCACAAATCATAGGTTTTTCCACAATTAATTACCGCTTCAATGGCTTCATCTTCATCTTTTCCACTGGCTTTGATAATAATTTCGTCATTTTGTGACACCCCTAGGCTTAGTAAACCCAGGATGCTTTGGAGGTTTGCTTCCTGTCCGTCCTTTTCAATGGTGATCTTACTCTTAAATTTAGAGACGGTATTGACTAACAGCGATGCAGGTCTGGCATGTAACCCAGTTTCGGTTTTAATTTTTACTTTTAATTCTCTCATTAGAATCACCTTTCGCACCCTTTCATCAAGGGTATGTTAATTTATTTATAACTGAGGGAATTTCCTAGTTACCTTGGACATCTATTTAACCGCAATAAAGCGCTTGACTTTCGTTCACGCCGGCTGCCTTTTTTAATCAAAGCTGGGTGAAGTGAGAAGTATCAGTCAAATAATTCTTGATCTGCTCAGAAGTGGGAAAACTTAGCGCCTTTTTAGCCAGAGTTTGTGCTTGTTTTACCTTGAAGTTCCCAAGAGCCTTTTTAACCGGGAAAAGCGACGAAGGACTCATACTGAAGGTGTTAAGCCCTAAGCCGATTAAGAGAGAAGTGAAGCGGGGGTCACCGGCCATCTCTCCGCACATACTAACTTCAATATTTTCCCGCTGGGCATGTTCAATGATTAATTCGATCAGCCGCAAGATGGCGGGATGGAAAGGATCATAGAGGTGGGAGATCCGCTCATTCATCCGATCAACAGCTAAAGTATACTGGATTAAATCATTGGTGCCGATGCTAAAAAAGTCTACTTCTTTGGCAAAAAGGTCCGCAATAATGGCAGTAGAAGGGATCTCCACCATGATGCCAAGGGGTACGTTCCGATTAAGACGATGACCTTCTTTAACTAATTCTAACTTTACTTCTTCAGTCAAAGAGCGGGCTTCCCTATACTCTTCTATCCTGGAGATCATGGGAAACATTATTTTGAGCTGACCGTAGACGGAAGCCCGATAGAGAGCGCGTAATTGAGTTTTAAACAAGGCTTTTTCTTTTAGACATAATCGAATCGCGCGACAGCCTAAAAAGGGGTTCAACTCATTATCTAGAGGTAAATAGGGTAATTTTTTATCCCCTCCTATATCAAGAGTACGAATGACCACTGGTTTTCCATCCATCTTTTCCAGGACTTCTTTGTATGATTGATATTGGTCTTCTTCAGACGGAAGCGCTTCCTTATTCATAAATAAATACTCTGTGCGGAAAAGGCCGATTCCTTCTGCTCCATACTCCAGCGCTTTGGTAAGTTCCCAAGGCTCCCCAATATTAGCCAACAGTTTAATTTTCTTTCCGTCTTGAGTTTGGGAGGGGAAGTTTTTAAGGTTAATCAGTTTCTCCTTTTGCTGAAGTTGCGCCTTTTGTGCAAGTTGGTAGTCTTGAACCGTTTTTGAATCAGGATTGATGAAGACCTCTCCTTGTTCACCATCGATAATAAGCAAGTCTCCATTTTTTATGGAAGCTGTTAGATTTGCATAACCGACGATGGCAGGAAGTTCCATTGAACGGGCGATGATTGCTGTATGTGAGGTAGGTCCTCCCAGCTCCGTAACGAACCCTAGAACTTTGCCTAGCTGTAGTTGGGCAGTATCAGAGGGAGTGAGTTCAGGAGCGACAATAATACATTCTTCTTCAAGCTGAATCCTGGTAAGGGGTTTTTCTTCCAATAAAAAATGAAAAAGGTGATTACCAACATCTTTAAGATCGGTAATTCTTTCTTTCATGTAAGAATTATCAGTCTGCGCCAGTAGGTTGATATAAAAATTGAGGGTTGTTTCCAAGGCAAACTCGGCATTAACATTCTCCTGCTCAATTTGGGAAGAGACGGCAGTAATTAGTTCCGGGTCTTCAAGGATTAGTTGATGAGCTTCAAAAATGGCAGCGGCTTCCTGCCGGCCGTTTTCTCGGGAAGAAACGATCATACTATTAATATACACTTTAGCTTGGGATATAGCCTGAAGGAAACGCTTCTTTTCGGCAACCGGATCTTCAATCTTTATTTTGCTAATAAGAGGTGGCTTTTTTGATAGGACAAAGGCTTGACCGATAGCAATACCTGGGGAAGCAGGTATACCTTTACACATATAAAACCCTCCTTTTCCAGACTAGAAATAAAAAAGCATTAACCACAACCTCAAAAAGGGTTAGGTTAATGCCTGGATTTACCAGTGACACACCTATCTGAATCCGTGACATCCTTAGATTACCAGGGTAAATCGCGAGAGCCCGCGACAGCGTTTACCCTGGTATAGATGATAAGTCACGGATTCAGAACCTAGTTATCTTATATTTACTCATATTTTACACAATAAAAGACAATTTTGCAATAAGTACTTTAAGGAATTGCATAATATGATTAAATTTCCAGCGCTTGATGGTGGCAACATGAAGCCTTGAGGTAATTAGGCGCTTCCCTCTCTTATAAATCTTATTCAACTGGTCACTAAAAGATTGCTTTTTTTGAAAGCATGTTATAATGTAGATAAAAGGTAACTATATCTTAGAAGGAGCGTTAAGGTCACAACGCAATTAGCTTTAATAAGTACTGGGGGAGGTGCGAATATTGTTAGTAGAATATGAAGTAATTAAACCTTTCAATAATAATGTAGTTCTTGCTAAAAATCTGGGAACCGAGAAGATTTTAATTAAAAAAGGAATCGGATTTAGCGCCAAAGCTGGTGATCGGATCCCTGCTCATACAGATTTTGAACGCGTGTTTGTGATTGAGAATCCCGAGACAAGCGTGAAGTTTAATCAGTTAATAACCAGAATCGATCATCGGTTGGTCGGTATTTGTGAAGAAGTTTTGCATTTAATTTGCTCAGCGATTGGAGAAAAACTTGACGAGGAAATGCATATTAGATTGACTGACCATATTGCTTTTACCGTTTTTCGTTTGCAAAAGAATGATAAAATTGACAACCCTTTTATGATTGAGATCGAAACCTTATACAGTAAGGAAATGGAGATTGCCAGACAAGCGATTGAATTATTAGAAAAAGCTCTGGACCTTTATATTCCTGAGGAAGAAGCGGGGTTTATTGCTCTCCATATTCATTCTTTAAAATCAAAAGATAAACTGTCTAATACGATTAAATATGCTTACATCTGTAACTCTGCGATTGAAATTATTGAGGACGAGCTTAAGATAGAGATTGATCGCAAATCCATTGATTATGCCAGGTTTGCTTCTCATATCCGCTATGCGGTTGAAAGAATACTAAAGAATATTTCAATTAAAAATGACTTACTATCTGCGATCAAGAAAACTTATAAAGATTCGTATCGTCTGGCAAAGGTAGTGGGAAAAATGATGGCAGAAGAACTCTATGAGAGTATTCCCCAAGAAGAAATAGGCTATCTTGCTTTACACATTGAAAGATTAAAAAATGCTATTGACAACTAACAATTATTTAATTATACTGTAATTGAAAGTATATATTTTATCAAACAGCGTGCAACTTTTAGGCAAGAGCTGAGAGGGGTTTCCTTTTGGCTCTTTTTTGTTTCCTAAAATAAAAAAAGGAGGATTCTAGTGATGAAAAGGGACTTTTTAGGTGGTTTCCAAAGACTGGGGAAGGCACTGATGACCCCAGTGGCTGTTCTTCCGGCGGCGGCTCTATTATTGAGGTTAGGAGCCGGTGATGTTCTTGATCTCAAGTGGATGTTTGCGGCTGGAGATGCGATCTTCGGCAACTTGGCTTTGTTGTTTGCGATTGGAATTGCCATTGGTTTGGCCGAAGAAAATAACGGGGTGGCTGGTCTTGCCGCCGCAGTGGGTTTTTTTGTCTTAACAAAGGTAGCTAATACTTTCGATTCCACAATTAACATGGGGGTTTTGGCGGGGATTATCTCCGGTCTATTAGCGGCGTTTTTGTATAACAAATATAAAGCGATCAGAGTCCCGGATTTCCTCGGATTTTTCGGTGGTAAGCGATTTGTGCCGATTATTACCTCTTTCTATGCGTTAATCTTAGGGGTGCTTGCCGGCTATGTCTGGCCATTAATCCAAAGCTATATTAGTTCTTTTGGCAATGTGATTGCTACTTCCGGCGCAACCGGTGGGTTTATCTTTGGTTTTCTCAATCGTCTATTAATACCGCTCGGTCTTCATCATGTTATCAACTCTTTTGCCTGGTTCCAATTCGGAGAGTTTGTTGATGCGGCGGGGAAATTAATTACTGGTGATCTTCATCGCTTCTTCGCTGGGGACCCGACAGCTGGGACTTTTATGACCGGATTTTTTCCAATTATGATGTTTGGCTTACCTGCCGCTTGTCTGGCCATGATTTCCACCGCGAAAAAGGAATATCGTAAATCCGTTGCGGGGATGCTTTTTGGGGTGGCTTTCACTTCATTTCTAACAGGGATCACAGAACCGATTGAGTTTCTCTTTATGTTCCTGGCTCCTGTGCTTTATATCGCTCATGCATTGTTAAGTGGGGTTAGCCTTGCTTTGACTACTGCTTTTGGCATGAGATGCGGTTTTGGCTTTTCCGCTGGTTTTATTGATTATGTGCTAAGCTTTGGTATTTCAGAAAACCCCATCGGGCTTCTATTAATTGGTTTAGCCTTTGGGGTAGTCTACTATTTAGTTTTTGTTTTCTTCATTCAAAAACTTAATATCCCTACACCGGGGAGGATCGAAGAAGAATCTGCAGCTCTTCTTGGTTTAAGTAATACCGAATTACGGGAAAAAGCTTCTGAAGTACTTGCGGCGCTTGGTGGAAAAGGAAATATTAAAGTAGTTGATGCCTGTATCACTAGAATAAGAATTACTGTTAATAATGGCGAGCAAGTAGATGAAGCTCGGCTAAAAGAACTGGGCGCAACAGCGGTTTTAAAGTTGCCTGGTAATAACTACCAGATTGTTGTGGGTACGGTTGCTGATCCTTTGGTCACTCATATTAAGGCAGTGATGTCCTCAAGGAATCTGTCTGTCTAAAAAGAATTAAGTACTGCAGGAGCCCAATGGCTCCTGCAGTACTTAATAGGTTAATCTAGATGATGATTCTCTGGAAAATACAGGAGGCTTTCCTAAACCAAGAAAGTGTATGAGTTGTATGATACTTGTTTTGAAAGTCAAATTATTGATTGGTCATGTCTATAAGATAAGCTTTCCCATGAGCGATCAGTGACGAGTAACGAGAATATTTCCAAAGAAATTAGGAAATCTACTCAAACAAGAGAAAAATGATTCAAAAAAATACTTTGATGCTTGTTTATGGAACTAGTGATGTGTTATAAAAAAAGACGGTTAGTGAGGGAAAAGGATGATAAAAAGGTTCCTTGATTGTAATGCCACAGATTTTAACACGATGGGTAAAAAGGAGATTTTAACTTCGATTAAAGCTAGTGAGGGTCGGGTGCTTGTTAGCGAAATTATCGGCGCTATATCACCCTTACTTTATGATATTAGCAATGCTGAATTGGCGGCAGCTTTTGGCGCTGATCTTTTACTCCTAAATATGCTTGATCTTGATCATCCTGTTTTTTATGGTTTACCCACCAGTAACTCGGAGACAATTATAAAAACGATTAAAGAGTTGACTGGAAGAATAATTGGGGTTAATCTGGAAGCAGTGAATGAGGAAACTTCTAACTTAGCTTCAGGAAGAAGGGCGTCGGTAGCTACTGCTAGAAAAGCTCGGGACCTGGGGGCGGACTTTATAGTCCTTACTGGAAACCCTGAGACCTTGGTTTCCAACCAGGAAATTATCCGTGCTATCACCAGTATAAAAACGGAATTAGGCGCCGAATTAATTATTGCCGCTGGAAAGATGCATGCTGCTGGAGTTCTAAGCGAAAGCGGCGAACAGATCATCACCGCGCAAGATGCCATAGAATTTATTGAAGCAGGATGCGATATTTTACTCTTACCTGCTCCCGGTAGTGTTCCTGGAATTACCATGGAATATATCAGAAGTTTAGTGAAAATAGCCCATTCTCGTGGAGTGTTAACGATGACGACGATCGGGACTTCACAGGAAGGCGCTGATCAGCAGACGATTAGAGAAATTGCTCTGCTGTGTAAAATGACAGGTACGGATCTTCATCATTTAGGGGACGCAGGTTACCCAGGAATCGCTATTCCGGAGAATATTATGAGTTATAGCATAGCCATTAGGGGGAAACGGCATACATATTCACGGATGGCGCGCTCCATTAACAGATAAAGTCCCTTCAAAGCAAGGGATTAAAAGGTGGTAACCTTATAGAATAAGGAATTACATAATTTAATTAATTGAAATTTAACCACATATCTGAAGTCCTGAATTCATGACTAATCGATCTATACCAGGGGAAACGCTATCGCAAGCTTTCACGATTTCCCCTGGTGTCTATAGATGTCACGAATTCAGATTAATATATTGATAGCCCCACTAGGGATTGTCTAATCTCTATATTTCAGGTAAAATCACAATATATTCTGAATGAAGGGACTTCAAAAATTAGCCAATCCCCTCGAATATAAGTCTGGTTACCCTTCCCATCACGAAGTGATTTTAATCAAAGTTAAGAGAATTGACAAGCCTCGAAGTGTCAAATACAAGCTTAAGTAATTATGCAATTCCTTAAGATAGAATAAAGGAGTGTCCAGAGATGAAGGCAATAAAAAACATGAAACTGATCACAGAAAATGGTGTGGTAGAAAACCAAGGCGTGATTTTCGATCAACGCATTCAAGAGATTGTGGCGGAAAATCAGATCGGACCGGGAATGGAAGTAATTGATGTCGGAGGCGCCTATCTGTCAGCTGGTTTTATCGATATTCATATTCATGGCTGTGCCGGCTATGATGTGATGGACGATGATGACCACGCCATCAGGAATATTGCTCGTCATCTGGTGACAAAAGGGGTTACTGCTTTCCTTCCTACCACCATGACCATGGAGTTTTCCCGGATTAAGCGGGCTTTAGAACGGATTAGGAAGAACATGACCGATTCAGCCCAATACGCCCAAGTTTTAGGTTGTAATCTGGAAGGGCCTTTTTTAAGTAGAAAATATAAAGGCGCACAGGATGAAAAATATATTAGGCAGCCGGATTTCGAACTAATAAGCCCCTATTTAGATGTAATTCGACTGCTTACCATTGCTCCCGAAGAAGAAGGAAGTATCGATTTTATTAAACAGGCTGTGCAGTCTGGGATAGTTGTATCTATAGGACATACTAATGCTACTTTTAATGAGACAACTAAAGGGATTGAAGCCGGAGCTTCCCATGTTACTCATCTTTTTAATGGTATGACGCCACTGCATCATCGTAACCCTGGAGTAGTAGGGGCTGCGCTCTGGCATGATGTTACTTGCGAATTGATTGCTGATAATATCCATGTTGATCCAGCGGTGCAAACAATACTTTTAAAGGTAAAAGGAGAAGAGAAGATTATTTTGATTACCGATGCAATGCGAGCTTGTCTGTTAGCGGATGGCGAGTACGATCTGGGAGGGCAAAAGGTTTATGTTAAGGATCATCAAGCCAAGCTTAGTAACGGGAGCTTAGCTGGTAGTACCCTTGTACTCAATGAAGCTATAAGGAATTTTATGACCAACACAGGGATGAAGATCGAGGATGCGGTGAAAATGACGACTTTAAACCCGGCCAAACTGCTTGGCATTGAAAAGCAAAAAGGTAGCGTTACTCCAGGAAAAGATGCGGACTTGGTTGTGTTTGATCAAAATCTTAATATTATGATGACGATTATTGGTGGGGAAACAGTATTTACAATGGCTTAGAATAGCAAAGATGTATAAGCTTTATTATCTTTTAAAGAAGTAGTTAATTAACTTGAACTATTTTTGGCTAAGGAGGAACAATGATGCTGGGCCTTTTCTTCAAGAAAGAAAAAATTGTAGAATTCAAGTCACCGGTTAATGGAGAAACTGTTGATCTATCTAATGTTCCGGATGAAGTCTTTGCAAGTAAAATGGTTGGAGACGGAGTGGCCTTTAAACCAGATCAAGGAATGCTTTTTGCTCCAGTTAATGGTGAAATTGTTCAGGTATTTCCTACAAAACATGCGATCGGTTTAAGGACTAAAGAAGGGTTGGAAGTACTGATTCATATCGGGATTGATACCGTTGAGATGAAAGGGAAAGGTTTTAAAAGCTTTATTGAAAAGAGTCAATGGGTTAAAGCCGGAGATAAAATTATGGAATTTGATTTAAACCTTATTGAAGAAACCGGCAAATCAACATTGACTCCATTAATTATCACCAATATGGGCAATGTAAAATCGATGAAGCTTTATAAGGGAAAAGTAACCCCGCAAACGACAGTTATGAAGGTTAAGCTTAAGCTCTAGGTAATATTTTTAGGTAGTCGCTCATGCCGACTACATTAAATTAAGATCACGAAGTGATTTAAAAGAAGTCGGATGAGTCGACAAGTCGTTCATGCCGGTTACGGATGAATCGACCGACCGTCCTGTAGGATGAAAATTAAAGCCAGGTGAGTCGACAAGCCTCAGAGATTTACACTAGTTTCGTAGTACTAACGCGGGTTGGATTAAAAATGAAATCGTAATCCCACTGACGTGGCGAATCCATTTGCATAGATCGGTTTTTCAGATAATCTTTCTGCTTTGGCGCCAGTTCCCAGACTTCCTACTTCGATAAAATAGCAAACTGGAGAACCGCTGTTCATAAAGAACTCAAAACCGAAATGTCCAAAACCCCCCACAACATTTTTTTCGGAAAACTGTCTATTTGGAATAATATAGATAACTCCTCCCTCACCGTATAAACGAATCAGGTCATTAACCATAGCGCTGGCGCCAATAAGCCCAAGTTGACATGAAGTATACGGCATCCAATCATACTCTGTTTTATCTACAGGGATACCTTCGAAATAAGATGAATTAACGGACAATCTAACCGCGACCTGATTATTTAAAAAGTAGGGAGTGGTCAGGGTTAAACCAAATCCGAAATCATGATGAAAGTGATTTAAAGCGAACCCCAGTGATAAATGGGCATGTTTTGGCGTAATATTATCTTGAGCCGAAGCCATTGATGACCCACTAAAAATCAAAAATAGAGCAATACCAATAATGGTTATTCTTTTCAAGAAAAGCCCTCCTTTAAAGTTTTTTTGATTAGTAAAAGAGGTCGGTTTTTAAGTTGTGGGATTCTCTTCTTGCTCAACGATTCTAATGATTGTTTTCAGTTGTTCAAGGTAGTCTAAAAAGTCCTCCCGTCCTAATGGGGTAGTTTGATATAAGGTTTTTGGTTTACGTTTAATGAATTTTTTTTCAATCTTGATATAGCCGGCGTTTTCTAAAACTCGAAGATGGGAACTGAGATTGCCGTCGCTTAATCCTAAATGAGACTTTAAAGACGTAAAATCGCTAGTTCCCATCGAAGTGAGGATCGTCATGATACCAAGACGGGCCTTAGCTTGAAAATGCTCATTCAGGTCTTTTAGAATTTCGTCATTCATCTTTAATCACATGCTTTCTAAAGAAAAAACCAGTAAAAAGTAGCCCACCTCCGCCACTGACAGCCAACCAGATAGCTTGGAAAGGAAAAGGTAACGAGATTCCAATTAAGGCTACCAGGATCAGCCAGCTGCCAATGAGGATGATCTGACGCCCTACGAATATCCCCGCGGCTATGTAGAGTAAACCAATGTGAAACGGCCAGTAGGAATTGAGAAGTTGAATACTTTGACTAATTGCAAGTAATTGGTAAAAAAGGAAACCCACGTAAAGAAATAAAATCATCATCAGCCAACCCAGTTTTTTTAGAAGCGGGGGCGCTGACTGTCCTTTCTTCCGGGTAAACCTGGGCACTATAGAAAGAACTCCGCCAACAGGCCCAATTACCAGCCATACCAAATGAGACAGCCATATCGAACTTATATAACCTAAGATCCAAAGAACCCCCCAGAGCAGAAAATAGGGATAGCCATCCGCGGCTCGTAAGCGGGTTTGAGTGATTAATTCTTGAAGATAGGTGATTTGATCTAACGCTTCACGGGTTTTCACTTACATACCTCCTTTTAGATCGCAATTAACTTTATTATACAAAGTACTTTGCATATTGTCAAATGTCTTTTAGAAACCCTTTTCTGGCAGCGAGTTTATTGCCGAAACAGGTCTCTGATTAATCAGAGGAAGAGAAAACCGCCGGTGTCGGCGGTAATAAATGGATGTAACTTGCTCTAATAATCAATCCAATATTATAGTATAAATAAATGAGGACATTTAAAGATCGGTTCATTAATTTAAAAAATCCCGAAATTCTCGTGGCGTCATCCCCAGATATCTTTTGAACAATCCACTGAAGTAACGGGAATCGTTATATCCTACGAGGCTAGCAATCTCATAAATTTTAACCTCTTTGTCCCGTAATAATTCAAGTGTTTTTTTGAGACGGAAATTGGTCAAGTATTCGATGAACGTATAATTGGTTTCGTTTTTAAAGAGCCGGCTTAAATAACTTTCGCTGATATGAAGATACTCTGCGACATCTTTGATACTGATATCTTTTTGGAAATTTTCCCGAATATATTTTACTGCTTCTGAAATATAATCTTCCCGTCCCCCTTCAGAGGAAGAGAAATATTCCTTGAAGAATAACAGTTTATTGTCATCGATGTTTTGTATTCCTTTGCGCAGCTTTTCGAGGTGCTCCTTTTTTTTGATCTCGCTTATTAATCTTTCTAAGACCTTTTCCAGTTCGAGTTCATCGATGGGTTTAACAAGAAACTCTTTGACGCCAAGGGTCATAGCCCGCTTAGCGTACTCAAATTCATTATAGCCGGAGATAATCACATACTCGGCATTAACCTTTTTTTGAGCATTATGGATCATGGTTAAGCCATCCATCCCCGACATTCTGATGTCAGTAAAAACAATATCCGGTTTTAGTTTAAAGATTAATTCTATTCCGGCAAGCCCATTTTCTGCTTCTCCGATTACTTTGCAGTCAAAATCTTCCCAAGGAGTGGTAATTACTAATCCTTTGCGAACAATATCTTCATCTTCTACTACCACTACGTTATGCATCTTACATCACCTGCCCTTTTTATAATAACGGAAGACAAAGCGTCACGATGGTTCCGCTTCCGGGTTGGCTTGCCAGCTGTAAACCGTAGTCAGGTCCATAATACAATTGAATACGGCGGTTAACATTCTGCAATCCGATACTGTCGGAGGTGGATGATAAATCTTTTTTCGCGTTAATCAAGGCGAGTTTTTTCGCTTCAATTCCTACGCCGTCATCAATAACTTCAAAAATTAGCTTATCGTCTTCCCGACGACCATTGATCATTAAACTTCCTTTACCAACCTTGTTTTCAAGACCATGAATAATGGCATTTTCCACAATTGGTTGTAATAGAAGTTTAGGTAAGTGGTAGTCATAAATATCGGGGCTAATCATGATTGTCACCTGTAAGCGCTCTCGATACCTGATTTTTTGGATCTTAATATAACTTTCAATTGTCGCAATGCTCTCTGCAACTGTCACCATCTCTTTATGTGAGGTAATAGTGCTGCGTAACAGTTTTCCTAGTTCGACTACGATTACCTTCAATTCGTCAACCATATTCAACTTTGCCAGCCATTTAATGGTGTCTAGCGTATTATAGAGAAAATGCGGGTTGA
>ENA-UOOR01001076-UOOR01001076.1-fermentation-metagenome-genome-assembly--contig:-NODE-1076-length-34205-cov-9.821054_pt1 | contig 34205 bp, 32 predicted proteins | sample MGYA00245780_ERZ724029 | MGnify/ENA primary metagenome ERZ724029 (study PRJEB28704, sample SAMN03018315) | fermentation metagenome | biome: anthropogenic terrestrial biome; feature: soil; material... | reverse complement strand
TTTGATCATATGAATTTCAGCTTCATATAAAGGCTGATCTGTCCCGTAATACCGAATTTTCCTTTCAAACTCGGATATCTTTGTAACTACCCGCAAAAATGTGTAGCTAATTTTTGTTCTGTTTTTAAATTTCATGTTCATCATAAGAAAAGTATATAGCTGCTATACACCTTTGTCAAGGTATGATTTTATGAAGGATATTCCTTAACCTTACCCCAAATTTTTCCAAACTTACTTTTGTTCATTATTTCATTCGTTATGAACTTGCCGTTATAAAATAGACTGTAAATTACGCAAGACAGACTTTGCGCTTCTTCCTTACTTTCTATTCTAGTCTTCATAAAGGGAATCCCATATTCATCAGCCATTTCCGCAATTTCCTCTAAATAATGCTCGGTATATGGGCTATATGGGCATTGATTTAAATAACCACAACCCCATTCTTATCTTTGGAATCCTTCAAACATTCTTTTAACAGTTTCTTCCCATACCCTTGTCCTTTATAACTACCTGCCACCCAAAAACAATTAATTAGCATATATCCCGAGGCATCAATCGGCGCCCAGGCTTCCTCTGCATGCCCATATTCGATAAAGACCTTATGTTTTACATCTTTGAGTGACATGGAAGTCATCCTTAGCATTTACAAAGCAAAAATTAAGAAAAACCCAGCGAGGTAACCATATCCAGCCGCCGGGTTTAACCCAATTACAATTTTCCTCCCCTATTTTAGCGGAAACATAATTTTGGTCAGAAGCTCGCTCTCCGGCACTTCCTGAGGAGAGTTATAGTAAAACTCATAGGCCACTCCAGTAAGGGTCTGCCCTTTTTCCTGTACCCATTTGGTCATCGCTTCATATACCGGTCCGCACTCCTGGTAGGGTCCTTTATAAAGACAGGAGACTTGTTTCCCTCCAGGGATGACACTCGACTTAATCTCTCCTTGACCAGGAATCTTCTTTACCACAGGAAATCCCATCTCCACATCGAGATTCTCCATATCCATGTTGTAGTATGCGGCAAAAGCAGGACCGGAAGGCTGCGTTCCGTTTTGTTGCAGATAATCAATAATGGCGTGGTAAGCCTTGCCTAATTCTTGTGGAAGGTTAGTGACCGCAGTTACTGTGCGCATCGAAAGAACCGGTTGCTCTACCTCTTCAGTTAATTCAATCTTATAATCCATAATCTTACCCCTTTCAATGTTTATTCCATCCTGATTCCGTGACATCCTTGGAATACCATGGTAAATCGCGATAGTTTGCGATAGCGTTTACCCTGGTATGGATTTATAAGTCACGGATTCAGGTCCATCATATCATGTAAACATGACAACACTATGTCATGTTTACAGAGAATGTTTTTCATAAATTTCTTTTGCTATTCTCGCCACGATGGAACGAATATGAGGGGGGTTAATAACTTCGATTCCACTACCAAAACTAAGGATAAACCCATAAAGCCAATTATTTTCAGGAAGCGTCGTCTTCACTAGGAGCTGACCTTCTTGATTTTCGACCACATCTTCACCAAACCATTCAACAACAATAGACTTCATTTCCTTAGCAAATACCAACTCCAAAGTAACTAGATTTCCTGTTGTTTGCCACTCCCGGTTGAAAAAGGTTTGCTCTTCAGAAATAGTTCGCGGTTCGAAAAGAAGATTAGTTACTTGAAATTCTTTGATTCTAGAAAGCTTAAATAAACGAAAATCCTGGCGCAGATGGCAAAAGGCATAAAGATACCAGTTTTGCCCTTTTAAAATTAGAAAGTAGGGTTCAACTCTTCTCTCAGTCTCATTGCCAGTAGGATCCAGGTAGCAGAATAGAACTTCTTTATGCTCCTCAATCGCTTTCTTAAAGTCTGTTAGCTTTTCTTTGATTTGTTCAAAGTTAAACCAAGGAGAAGGGTCAATAATCAATTGCCTGGTTTTTGATTCCAACTTCTCTAGTTGTGATAGGTTTAAGATGTTCTTTAATTTTTCCAACAGAATCTCATGTTGACTTTCCGGAATTAATCGGGCCATTCCTTTTAAAGAAGTAATAATAGAAACCATCTCATCAGAAGTCAGGATGCTCCGGTCAAGCCGGTATCCTTCGGCAATCCCAATACCGCCGTTAACACCCTGATAAGTTACGATCGGTATCCCTGCCAGGTTGATAGCATCAATATCGCGAAGGATAGTTCGCGTGGAAACCTCAAATTTTTCCGCTAGTTCCTTGGCTTGGACCCGGTCTTTTCGTAATAATAGCATTAAAATTGAGAGCAACCTATCTAGCTTCACGATATCACCACTCTTATCCAACTAAGCCGGATACGAATCTCGCAGCTTATTCCAGCCACTCATGGCGCTTAAGCCTAAAAACGTTTAATAATCCACTGGATTGCTCAACCAGATTAGTAAATCTCTAGTCTTCTCATCACAAAGATAGTATACACTTTCCGATTTATACATGGCTTATAAGTATCAACACTGGCGCCCTGCTTTGAATAAAGAAGCAATTGCATATGTTCAACACCTCAAGTTTGTCTAACAGCCACAGTAGGTTTATTATATTTATTCTCCATCTTCAGCGTCAATAAATCCTTCTTTCTCCTGCATCATTTTAACATAGACGAGCAACTCTTTACGGGAGGTAACGTTTAGTTTGGAATAAATCCTTTTGTTATGGGTTTTGATGGTGTTGATGGACAGACACAGTATTTCAGTTATCTCCTTCGCTGTGTACCCTTCCATATAAAGATTGAATACGGAGCGCTCAGCGGGGGAAAGGGTCTCGATGTTTTTGACAAAGTTTTGGAACAGGGTGGAGGTTTCCGGCGCTTCATCCATCCGGAATGAAAGATCGTTGGACGCGTCTTGTGAAGCCAAAAAAGTAATTAGATCGTCGATTTCTTGAATGTTAGTTTTTTCATATGCTGAAACCTTGCCGGTTTTTACCATTTCAAGGGCGCCTACCACCGGCGCGACGTGTCTACGACTGATCAACAACGCTGCAACCACGCTGAAAACGAGCAACATAAGAAGTAAAATCAGAATACGCCGGTTCTGCCTCATCATCTTTGCCGCCAAATCTTGATCCGGAATTAAAATAGCCAGTACCCACTCATTGCCAGAAAACACTGAGTTTTTAGGGTAAAGGTTTATTTTTTGATGCAGGCCGGAATAGATTGCGCCGTCCGGAGACGAATAACTTAAAATACCGTTTCCCGAATTTTTGATGGACAAAAAACCTCCGATGCGGGAGGGCGTGGCTGTATAGTTACCGGCGTATAATGCTCTAGTCGCGTCGAGAGTATTGCCTTCTAAGGGCGCAAGCATAGCAAAGGCACGGGTGTAGGTAGAACTGGCGGGAGTGTTTTGCAGTTTGAATAACATCGCGCTGACCTCGAATCCGCAAACCCCTATAATACCATCGGAGGTAATGAGCGGCACGCACAATAACATGGCTTTCTCGCAGTCATCCGCAAACGCGCAGCCGGGGTTCCAGTAGTATAAACGTGACAATGGAAGATCGCTGCCCGCCGCCGCGTTTATGGTGGTAAAGAAATAATCGCCGGGCTCCACATCGAATTCCATTTGCCATTGGGGCAGTAAATTTAGATGTTTTTGGCGAGCAATCGATGCAGGGCCCCGTAAAAAGCGGACCGCAGGAGAAGCGAGGTTAATGATGTTTGGTTCCATGTTTTTCAAAAAAAGCCCGGCGCGGGAACGTTCCGCGATTACCAGTACCGGATTGACCGTGGCGTCCAGCGTCAGGAACACACCGCTGCTCATGTTTTTTTCCAGGGCCGCGATCAGTTGCTCCACCGACTGGCTGAGAAGCGACTCTAATAGCCGAGGATTATTCTTCAACTCGGAAGGGGTTAAGCCTTTGGCTTCCAGTCTTTCATCAATTTGTTCGGTTAAACGTTTGGCTAGCGAAACGCCCTCCACCGAGAGGATGCCGAACTCCCGCGATACACTCCCGGCAGTATGCCCCAGCTCGTTCTTTAAAAAGACCTGGCATTCCTTCCGCCCGACGGAAAAGACCCCGGTGGAGAAGAGAATCAATAATAGTCCGGCCATAACAGCAACCAGAAAAAGGAGGAAAAAAGCAAATGAGCGTCTTTGCAGGGAAAGTCCGTTTTTTCCAAACGAGCGGATTCCTTTAAGAAACTCCTTTAACGAGATGCTTGGCTTGAACATATTTCGCGCACCTTTCCCGCTAGATTCTTCAAAAATTGGCAAAGGCCCGATAAAGTTCTTCACTAATAACCGATACCGCTTTATGATCCCGCGAAATTCTCGCCCTTCCTTCCAGCATGGATTGCTTGATCTTGATCTCGTATTCTTTACTCAGTCCGTCGAATTTTTCATAGTTTGGTGGAATCAGAAAGGTATATTCCCCGTACATTTGAGTGGCCGCTTTTAGCAACTTCTTTAGATTCATATTTTTCACCGTATTGATTTCCTGTTTCATGTTGTTTTCAAAGGCTTTTTTGGTTACGGGCAGGTAACCGGTTGAGGAGACAAAACGCATGTTCTGGTCCGGTTGGGTGAACCATTTTAAAAATAACACGGCGGCATATTCTTTTTTGGGTGAAGAGCGTCCGACGCACATGCCTCCGCCCCTTTGTAAGGCGATTTTTTTGCCGCCCTTAAAAACCGGGTAAGGTAAGATAGTGTAGGTAGTAGCTTCAGTAGTATTATCCGGATAGGTAATACTGTCGCCGTAAAAAAGAATTCCCGCCGTCGATCCGGTTGAGCAGACAATCTCGCCTGTTTTGGAGAGATCGGAGGAGTAACCATTAGTTACCGCATAACCGCCCGCCAGCGCGGGGAGAACAGTGAAATCCCAAATACGCCGAAAAACACCCGAAGCGACATACAGATATTCCGGAGTCACAAATTCGCCACCCAACTGGGCGATCCCAACCTGGGCAATATTAAACCAGGAATCGGCAGTGTAAAACGCCTTACCGTCATTTTCTTTATTGGGGGTCAAAGAATCAGTCCACTTATAATATTTGACCGCAGCATCAGCGATCCCCTCGAAAGTGGCAAGGCTGTTAAGGGTAATGCCAGTGGCGGCGGAAAAGCGGTCAAATAAGGTCTGATTGACAAATAGGACCTCGGTGGACTTGGCAATGGGGAATACATAAAGTTTTCCGTCGGGGAGTCTGCCTTCCCCGATAAATTGGGGTAGATATGCTCCCAGTTCTTTAGCGGTGAATTGGTCATCCAAAGGGGCTAATAATCCCTGTTCGAATAGGGTGAGGGCTGTTTTGGGATAAGCGGTTACAATATCCGGCATCTCCGGGGCGCCGGGGTCGCCCGCGGCGATCATTAAAAGCTTTTCTTGGATATCTTTCGAGGCCGAGATTGAAGTGACACTTATAATGACGCCTTTCTTCCGCCCAATTGAGCTGTTAAACTCGTCAATTAGTCCATCCATAACTTTTTGCATCTGGCCGCCATAATTGTGCCACATGGTAATGGTCACCGGATTTTTCGGATCTAACCGTAACTCGCCACAGCCTGTGAGAGAATAAAGCAGTATACTGCCTAGTATTATTTGGGTAAACCTTTTTTTAAAAGAGAATACCTCAGTTAATTTTGAGAAATCGATCTTTTTTTGTAAAATCACCCCAAAAATCACCCCTCTTTTGAACCCTCAATCACCCTTCGGGTGATTATAAAAAACGGGAAACATTGTATAGTATTTGTAAGGGAAAGATCAACGTTTATATGTCATATTAGTTGCAATAAAACACCTGATTATTTTTATTCTATCAGTTAATTTAACTAAGTCAACTGGGTCAACTGAGGGAATTGCATAATTACTTAATTTAATTATGCAATTCCTTAAACAATATATGCTGTGTTTAAAATAAGGAGGACAGCGCTAAAAATGGTACTTTACGGAAACCGCAAACTACATTTAGAAGAAAAGAGTCAAGGCTATCTGGAAAATAATGAATTATTTAATAATCAACCACCGGCCTTCAGACAATCAGATTATATTTATCATCAGCGTAATGCTCTTGATTCAGCTGAATACTATTTCCGACGCGGTGTCGAAGCCGCCCAGCAGATTGGAAGCGACCATTATTTTAATATTCTTAACCGTTCATTTTTGGCATTAGTATATTCCAAGAAAGGGCGCTGGGTTGAAGCGTTGACTATCGGAGAGAAGGCTCTTCAGGACGCCCTGTCACAAGATGGAATGATTGCGCCTATTTGTGAGATCATCTTAAGCACGATTTTCATGGAGATCGGGGACCACAGGGAAGTCAAGAAACGACTGGAAATTTTGACGGCGTTAGAAAAGAATCTTCATGCATTAGAGAAGGATAGCGATGTTGCGTTGCGGAGTATTACATCCATAAAACGCGAAAAATTCGGATTAAAGCAAGAAGCGGTAGTTCAGGAAGAGACTGGTTCTTATTTTTTCAGTGTCCAAATGTTTGGGCCAATCCGGGTTTTTCATCGTGAACAGGAACTTGACGCGACCAGTTGGCGGACTGTAAAAACCCGCGATCTTTTGGCGTACCTTGCCCATCAGGATAAGCCGGTAAGCACCGACCAAATCTTGGAGGATCTTTGGCCGAATTTTGATCCCGATAAAGCTTCTGCTTTGTTTCACACTACTCTTTATTATTTACGGCGGCTTTTGCAACAGTTTACCAATAAAGAGATTATCATTCGCGGTTCTAAACGTTATCAGCTCCGGCCCGGAAGTATCCTAACCGACCAGCGTCAATTTAAAGAAATTGCTCATTTGGCCTTAGAGAAAACCATGACCGAAAATTTGGCTAATGAGTTGGAAGCCGCAATATTGCTTTACCGGGGCGATTATCTTGAAGACCTCGACTATCAATGGGTTATCCCGGTTCAAGAAGAATTGAGAAATTTAAATATCGAATTAAAACAAAAGTTAGCAGTTTATTACCTGAAAAATAAAATGTATTCAAGAGCTGTCACTCATTTACACCAACTAACGGCATTAAAACCTTACTCGGAAGAAGTATTACGGTTGTTACTAACAGCCTTTGCCGAAATGGGTGATCAATCAGCGGTAAAAAAACAGTATACGGTATTTTCCCAAACTATTTCGGAAGAATTGGGTTTACAACCATCTTCCGAGGTTTCGGCTTTTTATAAAAAAATATGTGCTATCAACGGGTCTTAAAACCTTTAGCTTCATATCAACCGCCAAGACTCCCCGCTTATAAAGCAAAACTTGACAAAAACCATAAGAGCTGGTCAGCTGCCAGTTCTTTTTGTTTTGGCAATTCTCTGCTGAGATAGTTTTACGCGTCCCCGATGGCGTAAAAATCTTAGTCTAAAAAAGCAGGGATAAGTGTCAGACAGACAGAATATACCTTGTATGAAAGGAGGTGGGTGTATGTCACGCACCTTAAACATTGCCCACCGGGGCGCAAGTTCCCTTGCTCCTGAGAACACTATGGCTGCCTTCAAAAAGGCTGTAGACCTGGGCGCCGATGGTCTGGAACTGGATGTTCAGTTCAGCAAAGACGGTAGGCTGGTGGTCATCCACGATGAGCAGTTGGACCGCACCACCGACGGCCAAGGCTTGGTTAAAGACTACACCTTGGCTGAGCTCCGAGAACTGGATGCCGGCACTTGGTTTTCCAGGAAATTTACCGGGGAGCCCATTCCCACTCTAGAGGAGGTCCTGGCAGAGTTTCCGGGTCTGCACATCAATATCGAAATCAAGAGCGGCGTCATCTTCTATCCCGGCATCGAAAAGGCCGTTCTGGATACCGTTCAGCGGTACAAGCTGGAGGAAAATATTCTAATCTCATCCTTTAATCATTACAGTTTGGCAGAGTGCAAAAAAATAAACCCCGATGTCCGCATTGGCATCCTCTACATGGCTGGGCTATATAAACCCTGGGACTATGCCAAGAAGCTGGGATGCTACTCGATTCACCCCCTGTTTTACGGGGTTCAGCCCGAGATCATCATGGGCTGCGAACAGAACGGTCTGGCCATATACGCTTGGACCGTTGATGACCCCAAATTCATGACTGCACTGGCAAAGGGCGGAATAACAGCAATTATCACCAATCGCTGCCAAGACCTTAAAGATATAGTGGAAGGAGATTAACATGAACAGAAGTAATTTCTCGTACGGAAAGATTTTTGTTCTGGGTCTGGGCTTTGGAGTTATCTCTCTGACCTGGGCCATTTACAACGCCTACGTGCCCCTGATTCTTGAATCTCTGATGGAAGGAGTTTCCTACCTCAACACCAAAGTTGGCATTATCATGACCCTGGACAACATTGCCGCCATCAGCCTGATTCCCCTGATTGGCGCCCTCAGTGACAGGACATGGACCCGAATTGGCCGGAGAATGCCCTTCCTCCTCTTCGGGATGCCCATCGCCGCAATCTTCTTCGCTGCTATTCCTTATATTGACTTTTCTATCTGGGTCCTGACTCCGGTTATTGTCATCATGAATATTGCCATGGCGACATTCCGGGCCCCTACCATTGCCCTGATGCCAGACCTGACCCCCTCGCCCCTGCGCAGCAAGGCCAACGGCATTGTCAACTTCATGGGCGGTCTGGGTTCCATTGCATTTTACGGAGTATTTACCACGCTCTTTACCGAAGAAAAGGGCAATATCTACACCGACTTCCCTGTAGCCAGTATCATAATGATCATTGTCCTCCTGGTTCTCTTAATAACCATCCGCGAACCCCGAAAAGAATTTGTCCAGTCAGACAAACGGCAGGATGGTATCTTCAAAGCCCTCCTCACCGTCTTACGGGAAAAAGAAGCCAGCACCAAACTACTCCTGGGCGCCATCTTCCTCTGGTTCATCGGCTGGAATGGCGTGGAAACATACTTCACCCTCTATGGCACTGAAGTGTGGGGTCTGGAAAAGGATGCAGCCGCCCAGTACCTTACTTACTTCTCCCTGACCTTCCTGCTCATGGCCATCCCTAGCGGCTTCATTGCCAGCCGTTTTGGCCGCAAAAAAACAATTATGCTGGGCCTCGTGGGGATGTTCATCATGCTGAGTGTATCCACCATGGTGGGAGTGCCCTGGCCCACAGCAGCAATTCTGCTGGCCTCCGGCGGCCTTTTTTGGGCCTTGGTCAACATCAACTCCTTCCCCATGGTAGCCGATATGGCTCCGGTAGCGCGACTGGGATTGTATACCGGACTTTACTATTTCTCCTCCCAGCTGGCAGCAATCCTTGCCCCCCCAGTCTTTGGCTTTGCCATGGACATCACCTCTCGCAAGGCTATGTTCCCCATGGCTGCCGTTGCTTTTGTCCTGGCCTTCCTGATGCTCATGGGTGTGCGCCGGGGCGAAGCCGCTGGCCAAAATACAGCCGCCTAAGAGAAATTCCCTCTGTTTCGAGGGAATTTTTAAAATCTAAAATTTCTTCGATTCGTTTACCGGAAATAGAGCCAATGAGCCTATGTGCTCGCTCGCTCCTAATATACATAATTATTCTCTCCTAGATTCAAAATAGCCTGGTTCTCTCTAGGGATGCATCTTTCGTAGCTCGGCTCATAGCTGATGATCTCCAGTTTTTTTGAAGGTAATCATTAACGCTAAGAGCGCCAATACTATACTGGAAAAACAAAAACTCTCGTTGACGCCGATTCTTTCCCATATTTGACTGACCGCCAGCTGCCCTAGAATGCTTCCTAGCGCCAGACTTATTCTAAATTTAGATAACCTCTTCCCGATACCTGTAAATAGGCTTCTGTTAATTCGATCTCGGGCATAAATTTCAGTCACGGAAGAAGTCAGCTCATAACTGAACCAAATAGCAATGATAATCTTCAACTCTTCTACCTGTGTAAAGAAGGCTAATAAAATAGCTTGTAATAAAAGGGATAGAATAAACATGATTTTTAACGGTATCCTTTTAAATAGGGTGTAGATTCTAGCGGCGACTATATTGGAAATTCCATAAACAAGAAAGAAAATCAAACCGATATCTTGAATCTTTACTTGATACTGTTCATGTAAAAAGATAATCATACGATTGGTGATTAAAGCAATCGCTAGCGCTTTAATCGTGTAAAGCCAAGTAATATTTTTAAGCCGATTCAAATCGAGCGGCTCTTCTTTCTCTTTCCTCTTTTCAACCAATATGTTTTCGAGTCTTAACAGATAAATAGTTGAAAATAATTCTATTAAACCCGAAACAATAAAGACCAAGGGAATACTCTCCGTATAAATATATAAAAACATTAAAGCAAAACCACCGACTGAGGCTCCTACACTAATTTTAAGATTTTCTTTAGCAAGAAAATCCTGGTATGCATTCTCCCTAATCGCCTCTCTTACATAAGGTTCTAATGAACTTTGATACAATTTGGCAAACAATGATTTAAAGAAGATAAAACCATACAAAAGATAGATATTTTTAGCCAACCCATAGAAACTTAAAAAAAGAGCGGAGCCAATATTGCCGATAATGATTAATTTCACCCGACTCGATCTATCACTTAAATCCGAAAAATAATAATCAATAACCGTATTTATAATAATGGGAATAGTAAAAGCAATCGCCACTGTGAACATATTTTCCGTTTTATCCCAAAGATAAAAAGAGAGAAAAATCGCAATCACACCGGAATCAAAATTACCCCAAAAACTATGTTTTAATAGGTTATTGTATATCGTTTTTTCTATTTCACGAAGCCCCAATCTTAGATTAGTTGTTATAGAACCCAGGTTCAGTTAAAAGGAGGTCAGGCCAGCCAGCTTTGCTGGTTTTTCATAGATTACCTTTTAAACCAATTTCAGCGGCCACTGTCCGCATACCCGCTATCGTTTCTTTAATCACTTCATTTAAGTCCATCCCCATTCTCTCGGCGCCCTCTGTGATCACTTCACGGTTCACTCCCGCGGCAAAGGCCTTATCCCTCCATTTTTTCTTTACCGATTTCACTTCTAAATCCAGTAGGCTCTTGCTCGGTCTGACCAGCGCAGCAGCAGTAATTAGACCGGTTAATTCGTCGATCGTATAAAGGACTTTTTCCATACGATGAACAGGTTCAACCTCAGAACATAACCCCCAACCATGACTCTGCACCGCATGAATATATTCTTCGGGCCAACCCTCTTCCATTAAAATCTCCTTAACTTTTGAACAATGTTCTTCTGGATAACGTTCATAGTCTAAGTCATGAATTAAACCGATTATTCCCCATTTTTCTACGTCTTCTCCAAAAAGCGTGGCAAAATGTCTCATCACCGCTTCGACTGCCAACGCATGCCGAATCAGACTCTCATCCTGATTATATTCTTTTAACAAACTTAGGGCTTCATCTCTATTGATCTCTTTTTTCATAACTATGCTCCCTTTCATTAGCTTAAGGTATTGTTAAAGCCAACTCCTCTAATTCATATTAATAAAACAACTTGCTGCAGATGTCAAGTAAACCGAAAAACCACTATTTAGATATCAATCGATTCCCTCCGGCCTATACCCCGGTTTTTTATATAAAGTGTCTTCGCTGGCGATAATATGTGGCATTAATACTTTCCTCCTTTTAATTTCTTCCCTACCATTGTAAAGATTTAATACAAACAACTCAATACCCAGTCCTTCCGGCAACACGCAAGATGAATGATTGAGAAATTACTTTATTTATGTAAGTTTTCTCGTAAAAAAGTCACGGTCTCCGCCAAAACTTGCTCTTCCCAGTCATGACGGTTATAAGTATGATCAGCTTCCTCCACATAGATCAACTTCGCCCGCCCAGAAAGAGCCGCTTGGTATTTTTCCGCTGTAGTTGGAGGCACGGTCTGATCTGCGGTCCCGTGTAAGATTAAGACCGGCCCAGGATAGCTTTTCACCGTCTCATAGGTGTTCCAATTAGCTAAATCTTCATAGAAACGATGGTTTAGCCACAGGCCGCCAATATCAATATTTTTCTGTTGATTACATGGGAAAGCTTCACAATCTTCTTTACTCCGGTAGATACCGGCAATCGTATCAATCCCCGCCGCCGACCAGAGAACCAAAGCTTTAACAGCTAAAGGGCGGGTTCCCGCCAAAACCGAAGCCACCGCCCCTCCCATGCTTAACCCGGCCACTCCAATATTTTTCGGATCAGATGTCGGTAATTTTTTAACAAACTCCAGGATTTGCTCCGCTTCAAACACCTCAGTGCTGAAGGTCATCTCTTCAAAATCACCGTCACTTTCACCGGAACCAGAGAAATCGAACCTAATTACGGCCAAACCCTCAGCTGTCAACAAACGAGATAATTTAAGAAAGATACGATGCGGTTCCAGCTTATTTCCGGTAAAACCGTGAAACAGAACCACTGTTGGATATTTTCCCTCTTCACCAGGGCGGTGATACATCCCACGTAATGTTTTATCTTTAACCCTCAATTCAATCGCTGTTTGCATTCTACCATCTTTCCCTTCACTAAGAATTCCCTGCGCCACTCTCACTTTTAAGCCTCCATGAATTAGAACTGGGCTTTTATTTATCGTCTACTATGTGGATAAAGCCGACCTTTTATCAGGTTGGCTTTATCTCGTTTTAAAGAGCAAAAAAGATCAGCGGCATTGCTTTCCTTAAAAAAATAGATGTTAAAAGATTCTATTTTCAGGAATAAAAGTCCTTTTTTATACGATAATAATCTCATCGATTTTGAGTTTTTGCCTGAATTCTATGTCATAAGGCTCTGTAAGTCTGATGCTTGAGAAAGGACTATAGAGCCAGGTGGAAGAAGCTGGTTTTCAATTTATACCTTATTTTGCTTCAATACTAACCCTTTTTTCTCCTAAAGACTGAGAGCAGATTATAACATCGATCCTGCCAGCCTCATTTATGGTTTCCACCCAAACCGCGATCGCACCGCCTTTAACCACCACTTCTTTGGGGCCTTGCAAGCGACCGGGACCATTCAACTCCAGTTTAATAATCTCATCGATAAAGGGGAGTAAGTTCCCACATTGGTCCAATACTTTAATAATGATTCTTGTCGCATCTTTCTGGGAAGAGTCGAGGGTTAAATCATCCGCGGTGACGAATAATTCGGTGGGAAGCGGATTTTTACAAAACCGCTTTTCTATGATGGCTTGATCCCGATAATAACCAGTAATGACCGCATCCTCCCAGGTCAAGCCCCAAGCGCCCACCACTTCAGGATTTATTGCTGAACAGTCGATAATAACCGGCGGATAAGGAACCCCTTTATACTCATCCTTCTCAGGATATATTTTCTCCTCCAGTTTCTCCTTGCCAAATTGGAGTTGAAGATAATCACAGTTTGTATAGATAACCAGCGGAATTACCCCGCCAATGCTCCTTTCTCCCCGTGCCCAGAAGGTGACCGGCTCCAAAACCGGCTCAATTTCCGGCGAAATCTGCGACTTATATACATAAGAAGCGAATTTAGGGATCCGGAACATATCCATCACTCCATGATAGCAGATGCGATCGCCCGATCCGAAATCTTTATGGGTATTATAATCAAAAGCACACCAGCCGATCGTTCCGGAAATAGAATCATCAAGTCCGGCCGCATTCAGAATCCGCAAATAACGGAGAGAGTGTTCCATTTGCCTTTCTTCCTGGTCAAAACGTTTCGTTGGATACATGTGGCCATTAAACTCCGTTACCAGATACGGAACTTTATGAGACAAGCCGGTCACTTCTTGCTGGTCTCGAAGGGGCTTTTCTTCTCCGTTATGGATAAAATCATTAAAAGTATACACATCTTCCAAAAGATTACTCCCGGTGATGTATCTCACTCCTCCGGTCTGCCGGGTAGGATCTAATTGCTTGGCGATGCGATTGGTCTCCGCGTAAAATTCGTCATCATCCCGGGATTCATTAACCCGGACTCCCCAAATCACAATCGACGGATGGTTCCAGTCCCGTTCAATCATTTCCCGGAGGTTTTCTTTGGCGATCTCTTTCCAACCGGCATCACCCAGATGCTGCCATCCAGGAAGCTCTTCAAAGACCAGGAGCCCAAGCTGATCACATTTATTCAAAAAATGTTTAGATTGAGAATAATGGGAAGTTCGAACCATATTAACATGTAACTCGTTTTTTAAAATGTCAGCATCTTTTTCCTGTACCCGTTTAGGCATGGCGTAACCCACATAAGGATAGGATTGATGTCTGTTTAAACCAATAATTTTCAGTCTCTCACCATTAAGGTAAAATCCATCTTCCTTAAATTCGGCTTTTCGAAAGCCAATTCGGTCGCAATATTGATCGGTATGGTCATCAAGCGTAAGCTCTACCAAAATCTCATACAAATTCGGTTGATCCAAACTCCATAACTTAATGTCTTTTAGACCATCCAAAGTAAATTCCCAAGTATCATGCTCTGGGTCAATCTGAACATCAAAAGATTTAATATGAACCACTCGCTCACCAGTCTCCTTAATCACAATCTGAAACGAGCCGTTTCCTTTTACATGACGCCCATTTTCCAAGAACACCTTAACCCTTACACTTTTTTCAGCCTTCAAAACATCTTCGGTTTCAACCTTGATATTTTTGATCAAAAGATCGTCATAAATACCGAGGCTCACTTCCCGGTAAATCCCGCCATAAGTTAAATAATCGATCTGGCCGCCAAAAGGTGGTATCCCTTCTAATTCAGTGGAATCGACTATCACTGTTAGCATATTCGTTTCCGTTTCAAACGAATATGCCTGATCAATCCTGATCCGAAAAGGCGTATACCCGCCTTTATGTTCTCCTAATAAATGGCCATTTAAGTATACCCGAGCGTAAGCCATAACTCCCTCAAAATGAAGGTATATAATCTTATTTTTAAATTCTTTAGGAATATTGAGGGGGTATTTATAGCACGATGTAAATTGAAACATCTCTTCATCAAAGTAATTATAAGGTACTTCTATGTTTGTATGCGGCAAGTTTATCTTTTCAAATCCCTCTAGATCATCCTGCAGTTCCAGACCACTTTGATAATCCGATTTATAGTACCATCCATTGTTAATCTCAATAATTTTTCTCATCCGCTTTCTCCTATTACTATCTTAATGATCCAGTGATCCCTTGTACAAAATAGTTTTGTAATCGAAAGAAAATAATAATCATCGGTAAGGTGGAGAGCATAATAGCTACCATGATCAGACCATACTCTGGGAAGTATGCCGAGGACATAGTAGAAATCAGTAACTGCATAGTTTTATTTTGATTGCTCTGTAAAACGATCAGTGGCCACATATACCCATTCCAGCTAGTCATAAAGGAATAAATTGCCGCCGCCGCATAGGTTGCTTTCATAGAAGGCACAACTATGGAATAGAAGATCCGTAATTCACCCGCTCCATCCACCCGGGCGGCCTGAATAATCTCTTTGGGAAATGACTTAAAGCTCTGCCGGAAAAAAAAGATTAGAAATACTGAAGCCAACGTCGTCAATATTAACCCTGCGTGCGTATCTAGCAAATTTAATTTGACAATCAATTTAAAAAGAGGAATCATTAACGCCGCAAAAGGAACCATCATGGTCATGATTACTACCCCGTAGACTTTTTCCCGCGTCCTTGAAGTAAACAACTCAAAACCATAGCCTGCCATAGAGGAGATAACCAATTGTCCAATTACGGTTAAAATTGATATTTTTAATGAATTCAAAAAGATCCTTACCACATCATACTTTGTAAAAAGGGTTTTGAAGTTATGAAAAAGTTGGTCCCCAAAAGTTATTTTACCTTTGATGATATCCAACGCACTATTTGTTGTCCCTACTACCATCCAATAAAATGGGAAGACGGCTATAATAAACGCAATGGTAAGAAAAGCATACTGGAATATTTTTACGAGTCCATATTTTCCTTTCATCTCTTATCACCTACCAATTTAAACTGAATTATAGAGAGGATCGCCACCAAGATTACGATGACGTAAGCTACGGTAGAGGCATATCCAAAGTTGGGCATATACTTAAAACATAAGTTATAAATATAGACTGACATCGTCAGCAACGAATTTGCCGGTCCGATGGTAGCTGCTGTATCTACAGTTGAGGATAAACTTGTCGGTTCATCAAACAGTTGCAATGTACCAATGGTCGAGGTAATGGCGGTAAATAAGATAATCGGTTTTAAAATGGGAACTGTTATGTACATAAACTGCCGTAGCTTATTTGCCCCGTCAATTTCTGCCGCTTCATAAAGTTCATCAGGAATATTTTGTAGTCCGGAAAGATAAAAAACCATGTTATACCCTGTCCATCGCCAAGTCAAAGCAATCATGACCGTAATTTTAGCCCAGAACGGATCTATCAACCAGGGAACCGGTTGGCTAATTAGGCGCATCGCCAAGAGAGTCTTATTAATGAAACCATCCAGGCTAAACATCATCTTAAATAGTACGGCATATGTAACCAAAGAGGTAACCGCAGGAAGAAAGATCCCTGTTCTAAAAACGCCTCTAAATTTGATTGACTTGTCATTTAATAACGAAGCGATGACTAAAGCTAGAAAGAGCATAATCGGAACTTGGATGATAAAGAAGATCAAAGTATTTTTTAGCGCCTGCAAAAACACCGAGTCTTTAACTAGCTTAAAATAATTTCCTAAACCGACGTATCGTTGAATCATTCCTCTTGAGGACATCGTCGACATATATAATGAACTTATAATCGGATAGAGCATAAATACACCAAGGATTATTAAGGAAAAGGAGATGAAAAACCACCCATATCTATTTTTTGAAGAAACATGTCCATGTCTTTTTACTTCTCTACCCAATCTTGGCAATTGTGGAATGCTTTCCATTATAATATTCACCTTTTCTTTTAAAAAAAGGAATAATACCAAACCCTCAGTATTATTCCTCTTTTCTTATTTCCTATTTACATTACCTCTTTATAAGCTTATTAATTAATAGTTAATCTGATTTTTTAGTTGCTCTTCTGCTCTCTTAAGAGCGGTATCAATATTAATCTTACCTACTAAGTAATCTGGCATAACGACCATCATTGCTGAATCCGCCTCATAGGTAAATAGACCATAATTAATTGAAGGAATTTTTTTCATCCATGCGCATAAGTCAGAAAAGACCCTCTGTCCACCAAAGAACGGATCAGCTTCAGTATAGGCAACCCCGCTTTGAGACGGTAAATATGAACCCACTGCACCCTGAGCAACAAGGATTTTTTGATAAAAGTCCTGATCCGTCGCAAATATCGTTTTAAGGAAATCTTCAGCCACAGCCTTATTCTTTGATTTTTCAATAACATACCAACTTGATCCGCCTAGATTTGAGTAATTGACGGAAGATGCCAGATTCAATCTAGGGGTGGGAGCAACAGCCCACTTACCCGCCTGGTTTTTTTCAGCCTTAATTGTGCCAATAATCCAACAACCAGTAATTACTGACGCTGTCTCTCCTTTATTAAAGGATGCCGCCCACTCATTCCAACCACTGGTTCTTTTGATGATTCCAGAATCTACGAGCTTTTTATAGGTAGCGTACGCTTCTTTAAGCGCCTCATTTTTAACGATATTTGGATTACCATTCTGATCAAAGTACCATTGTCCCGCCGATTGCATCATAATTCTCATTAATCCACCGTCAGCAGTATCAAAGGCCATCATTGCCTTACCGGTTTTTTCTTTAACTTTCTTACCAATCTCAATAAACTGATCCCAGGTAATATTATTAAGGTCAGCTGGTTTATAGCCAGCCTCGGCCAGAATGTCCGTTCGATAAAATAAAGCGCTCACCCCTGAATCAAACGGAACTCCGTAAATCTTCCCTTTAAGGGTCATTAATTCGTTCTTATAACTAGCAAATTCTTTGCGATTAATCTTTTTAGTAAGATCGGCAAATGCTCCGGGATAAGCTTGTAAGTATTTCTGAGCATTATAATCTTCAATTAATACAATCTCTGGTAATCCCTCTTTCGTTCTAGAAGCTAAGACCGTATTAAGCTTCTGCTCCACATCAGCTTTAGCCATTTCAACAATTTCGATTTCCATATTAGGATAGGTTTTTTGGTACCTTGCTTTTGCTTCAGCCATAACCGGGATATTAAAGTTAGGGTCCCATGCCCAAATAGTAATTTTGCCAGAGTTTCCTCCAGCCATTACAGTTATTCCAAAGATAGAAAATAAAACACACATGACCAGAAACATACATGAAACTCTTTTCACTGCCTTTTCCTCCCTTTTTTAGTTTTTATCCATTCGCTGTGGATAATAATGGTTACACCTAAATATTAAATGATATTTTACAAAAAGTCAATAAGATTTTACTAAACATTTATTAATTACTTTAACCTACTTACCGCTAATTAAGTCTGATTATTTTCTTGTTTTATATCCAATCCTGCCAGTAAGGCATCAAATCTCTTAATTTTAAACAAACCCTTTTATAAAAACAAGGGTGACTCCTTTTTCTAAGTAAATACATGACTATTCATTACTAAACTTTTACTTAAATTAGTTGTAAACTTATCTAAGATGGATTATAATAATACATAATAGATATCTCAAATATCAGCATTTATTGTAATAATTTTCTTAAAATTTCACTTTACTTGGCATTCCACAAACATTTTTTAATTAAGTATGCAAATATGTAAGGAATGATAACATAATGGCAACAATCAAAGAAATTGCTGAAAAGGCAGGGGTCTCTCCGGCAACTGTTTCCAGAGTGCTTAATCATGATACAACCTTATCTGTCTCCACCGAAACCAAAGTTCGTATCTTTAGGATCGCTGAAGAAGTAGAATATGTTACTGTACGTGAGAGAAAAAAGAATCAGGCCCAACATTCCCGGTTAAATATTGGAGTGCTAGATTGGTATTCTGAGCTCGAACTCCTTGATGATCCCTATTACCTTTACCTGATGACCACCATCGAAAAAGAATGTGCGCTAGCAAATATCGGTACTTTTAAAATCAATAAGATTAATGATAAATACCAAGTCATGGTTAGTAATCTTGATGGCATCATCGCTATTGGAAAGTTTTCTAAAGAGGAGATAAAAGAACTTGCAACTTACACAAATAATATTGTATTTGTCGACTCTTCTCCTCTGGAAAAAATTTATGATTCCGTAACGATTAATGTTAGGTTGGGAATTATAGAAGCAATTCAATACCTGATGGAACTAGGTCATACCGAGATCGGGTTTATTGGTGGAACTGGAATTGGAGATCATAAAGAGATGGCCATTGATAGTCGAAAAACAGTGTTCAAAACAATCACGGAGGAATACGGATTATTTAATCCCGACTTCATCTATATTGGAAGTAGAATTTCCCATCTTGAAGGCTACAATATACTCAATCAGGCCCTTGAATCAAAAAAATTACCCACAGCCTTTTTGATTGCCAATGATACCATGGCTACTGGCGCGCTTAGGGCTCTGCATGAAGCGAAGATAAACGTGCCCAATGAAATGAGCATTGTTGGATTTAATGACCTGGTCACTTCCAAATTTTTAATCCCGCCACTAACCACAATCAGAGTACACATGAACTTGATGGCCTTAACCGCGATCGACCTTTTAAAAGAGAGAATCTATAAGGAAAGAGTAATCCCCAAGAAGGTCTTGATCCCCTGCGAGTTAGTTATTAGGAAAAGCTGTAAAAAAAGAAAATAGTCCAGTCTAACAAATCTTTTTTACCGGTCATGAAACTTTCTCAGTCCCCTTATAACATGACATTATCATAGTCCGACGACACACAAAGTTTTCCTATACATTGACAATTGGTTAGTATCGTGTTATATTATGGTTAGTCGAATGTTAATGGCTGAGAGAGGAAGAGAAGGCTATTTTAAACATTTTGTGTTTAAGATGGCCTTTTTTTAGTTTCAGTGGTATTTACTACTGTTTATCCGCATGAAAGAGATGTATGTTAAAAATGAAGGTCGGCTACTTTCAAACGTTTACGATTTTACGATAAAGAGGAGGTGATTACAGAGAGATTCAACAGAAAAAAACAGTCTAGAAAGAAGAAAAGGAGAATGATAATGAAGAGATTTATTCTATTGCTAACTTTATTATTGGTGTTTAGCCTTAGTTTAATGACAACGGGCGCAGGTCCAGTTAAGATTGAGTTTTGGCATTCCATGGGTGGGCATAATTTGCAAGTAGTACAGAGTCTGGTTGATAACTTTAATAAGACACATTCAAATATTAAAGTGGAAGCGCAATTTGCCGGAACATATGAGGATACCCTGAACAAAACTCAAGCCGCTGTTCGCACAAAAACCGCCCCGCATATTATCCAAATCTACGAGATTGGAACCCAGGTCATGATCGACAGCGGGATCATCCTTCCTATGGAGGACTTGGGGAAAAAAGTCGCTAATGACCGCAGTTTTGACTGGGGTAAATTTATCCCGGCGATTTCGAATTATTATAAAGTTGGCGGAAAAATTTACTCCATGCCTTTCAATTCCTCCACACCATTGCTTTACTATAATAAAAATGCATTTCGCGCGGTCGGGCTTGATCCCAACAGGCCCCCAAAAACCTTTGAGGAATTAAAGGATTACGCTGCCAAGCTTACCATTAAAGACAAAAACGGGAATATAACAAGATATGGCTTTACTCTGGCCATAGTAGGTTGGTTTGTCGAACAGATGGTAGCAAATCAAGATGAAGTGCTAGTAAATAATAATAACGGTCGGACAGGGCGGGCAACCGAAGCTTTGTTTACCAGTGACGCTGCGGTGCGTTTTGTCAAGTTATGGGCAGAAATGGTTAAAGACGGGATCATGATTAACCCCGGAAGGGGCTGGGAAGGAGCAAAACAGGCCTTCCTTTCCGGGCGCGCCGCTATGATGATTGAATCCACAGCCCAGGTGAATAATTTTGAAGCCAATGCTAAAAGTCAAGGTTATGAGCTAGGCACCGCCTTCTTGCCTTGTCCCGCTGGAGTGAACCGCGGCGGAGTGATCATTGGTGGAGCCAGTCTATGGTGTATTGCCGATCATCCCACCGAAGAACTCAAAGCCAGTTGGGAGTTTCTCAAATGGTTAAGTGAAGCAGACCAGCAGGTGTATTGGTTTAAGAACACTGGTTATTTTCCTGTTACTAAGGAAGCCGTCGAAAATGTAATGTACGAGCGCTTTTTCGCAGAAAACCCCAATTACCTCACGGCCTTTATGCAATTAAACCAAGCTAAGCAAGGCTATCCCACTCAAGGGGCGCTTATCGGTACCTTCCCCGAGGTTCGGCAGTTACTTGAGGGGGCTGTTGAGGAAGTGTTACAAGGGAAGAAGACCCCTGAGAAGGCGCTGGCTGATGCCGCCTCTAAAGCCAAGAAGTCTTTCGCTGAGTATAACTCGTTATTTAAATAATTGAACTACGAGAGAAAAATGCTGCAAAGGATCATTCAATACGAGTGACGAGCGACCAATCTCACTTTTCGCACACCTTCTTTTACTATATATTGAATACGAAATGTGAGACCAGCAACGATTTTCGAGAGTATGTTCTAGATAGAATAGAAGTGCCCTTTCTCTATGAAGAGAGAGGGCACAAAAATTAATTGTAATGGGGGAAAGATCATTTTGAACGGATTTAACACAAAAAAGTCATTTCCTTATCTCTTACTACTTCCGTCAATGCTAGTATTACTTCTCTTCTTGTATTGGCCCACTCTGCAATCATTCAGCATGAGTCTTTACCGTCAGGCTCCGTTCGGTATAAGAAGGTTTTTTGTCGGATTAGAGAATTACATAAATATCTTCACTAACCCTGAGTATCTGAGTAGCCTGTGGTTAACGATCATTTACGCCCTCGTTACGATCAGTATTGGGCTAGTTGTTTCCCTACTGATGGCGGTGTTGTTAAATCAGAAACTCAGAGGGATTAAGTTTTACCGTCTGGTCTTCTTTATTCCGTACGCTATCTCCCCCGCGGTGGCAGGAGCCTTATGGGTCTTTCTCTTAAACCCCGTCGCTGGACACGTTAATTACTTTTTGTATAAGCTTTTCGGGATTCAACCTGATTGGTTCACCAACGGTACCTTGGCGTTTGTTGCTGTAGCGATCGCTACCATCTGGAAGAATATGGGTTTTAATATTATCTTTTTCCTGGCCGGGTTACAATCCATCTCAGAAAGTATTTATGAAAGCGCTAAAATTGATGGTTCTTCCCCAACTAACACCCTAATGAAGATTACAGTTCCACTTTTATCGCCCACCACCTTTTATCTCATTACGATGAATATTATCTTTTCGATCTTTGAGAGTTTTGGCACTGTTGATATTATGACCCAAGGCGGACCAGCCAATGCCACAAATTTCTTGGTCTACAGTTTGTATAGAGATTCTTTTATAAACTTCCGACCAGGATTAGCCGCCGCTCAATCCGTAATCCTCTTGTTTCTGGTTATTATAGCCACTATTGTCCATTTCCGCTCTGGCGGTAAGTACGTCCACTATCAATAAAAGGAGGGTTTAAATAATGAAGACAATAAGGAAACAGTCCACTATTTGGATGCACATTCTACTTATTGTATTAAGTCTTTTATTTATGATGCCGATCTTATTAGGGATTAGCATCAGTTTTCAACCAAGAAGTCAGGTCTTTTCCTATCCCCCCTCCCTCTTACCGAAGACACTATATTTTGGAAACTTTTTTGAAGCCTGGAAAATGATTAATCTAGGTCGTTTATTATTCAACAGTCTTCTAGCTTCATTTATTGTTATGATTGGAAAATTGGTGCTCGGGGTCACCAGCGGATATGCCTTTTCACACTTTGAATTTAAAGGAAAAAACATTTTATTCTTTTCCGTTTTAATCACCCTGATGCTTCCCATGCAAGTAAGAGTAGTTCCCCTTTTTGAGCTTGTAAGCAGACTGGGGGGAGCAAATTCATATTCAGGTTTAGTGTTACCGTTTTTAGCCAGCGCTACAACTACTTTTTTAATGAGGCAACATTTTCTTACAATACCCAGAGAATTAATGGAGTCCGCCCAAATCGACGGATGTGGCCCTCTTCGATTCCTACTTACTATCTTAATTCCCTTATCAGGGCCTTCCATGGCCGGTTTGGCGACAGTAAACTTCCTCGCCATGTGGAATGCCTATCTTTGGCCTTTAATGATTATTAATTCGGACAAAATGAAAACCGCTCAATTGGGGATTAAAATGCTTTTTGCTAGCGCCCGGGAGCGAGAGTGGGGCATTATTATGGCTGGTACCATTATTGTGGTCATCCCGACTTTAATCATTTTCATTTTAGCTCAACGCTTCTTTGTAGAAGGCATAGCTACGCAAGGCATAAAAGGGTAAGGGCCTTTCTGGAGAATAAAGTCCTAATTTAAAAGAAATTTATAAAGTAACGACAGGATAATTACTTATTTAGTTTTCAAGGTCCAATGGGAGATTAAGACCTAAAATATTCTCCTAAATCTTATTATACGAGGAGCGACGGTAGTGAAAATAATTGCTCATCGCGGTTTCTCCGGCATTGCCCCGGAAAACACCATGGCTGCTTTCGAACGAGCCATAGCAATCAAAGCAGATGGCATAGAATGTGACGTTCATCTGAGTAAGGACGGAAAGATCGTAATTTGCCACGATACAACTTTAATGCGTACCACCAACGGTAGTGGCAGTATTCAAGATTATACCTGGGATGAACTGCAAGCTTTTGATGCGGGAAGTTGGTTCTCTCCAGAGTTTTCCAAAGAAAGAATTCCTTCTCTGGAACGTTTATTAAAGCTGGTCAGGAAGACGGATCTATTATTAAATATTGAGCTGAAAACAGAAACGATCTTTTATCCACAAATAGAAGAAAAAGTAGTGGCCTTGCTAAAAAAATTTGATTTAGTAGATCACTCGCTGATTTCCTCATTTAACTTTCAATCTTTATCAAAAGTTAAGGTTCTATTACCGGAGCTGGCAACCGCAGCTCTCATTAAATATCCGCAAGAAGTCATTAATTTCTGGGAGCAAATGTCGGCTCTCAAGGTAAACGCTATTCACCCCTGCTATCTGGGGCTCACTACCGACATCATGGATAAAGCGGAAAAAAGAGGATTTCAGATCAACACCTGGACACCCGATCAGCCGGAAGAGATCAGTCATCTACTAAAACTCCAAACGCATGGAATAATTACTAATTTCCCAGAGAAGGCGCAGCAGATTCTCCGACAAGAGAAAGGGGTTAATTCTGAGACTAGTCGAGATTAACCTTCAATCAATTGTCTATCGGACAAAGGAGAATTAGTGTAAAATTAATGGAAGAGGGGTTAAAAGTTGAGAAATAACGATGGGTATATTCTTTCGATCGATCAAGGAACCTCAGGAACAACGATTTTATTAGTAAATACAAAAGGCGAATCGGTTTACAAGTATTATCAATCTTTCCCGCAAAGCTATCCTAAACCCGGTTGGGTAGAACACGATCCTGAGGTTATTTGGCAGACTGTAAGCGATGGAATAAAGGAAATCCTTGCGCTCTCGTGGTTACAGGAAGAACAAATCAAAGCCATCGGTATTACCAATCAGCGAGAAACGGTAGTGGTCTGGGATCGCCAAACAGGTTTACCGGTTTACCCGGCAATTGTCTGGCAATGTCGACGGACAGCCAATTTTTGTGCGCAACTTACTGCCGAAGGATTGAATACGCCAGTCACGGAAAAAACCGGGTTGCGGTTAGACCCCTATTTTTCTGCTACCAAAATTAGATGGATTTTGGATCATGTCGCCGGAGTACGGGAACGGGCTCAGAAAGGAGAACTGGCCTGTGGGACGATTGATTCTTGGTTAATCTGGAAACTTACAGGCGGCTTAAGTCATGTTACCGATTATTCTAATGCCTGTCGCACTCTGCTTCTTAATATTCATACCAGACAATGGGACACCGAACTACTACAGGAGTTTGATCTTCCTCTGAATATGCTACCTGAAGTAAAGTCTTCGGTCGGATTTTTGGGTGAGACCGATACTACTCTCTTTAGTCGTCGGCGCCCGATCACCGGGGTGCTTGGTGACCAACAAGCGGCTCTCTTCGGGCAGGGTTGTCTGGAACCTGGCATGATCAAGAATACTTACGGAACCGGTTGTTTTATGTTGATGAATACGGGAGAAAAATGTTTTCTCCCTGAATACGGTCTTTTGACCAGTATTGGTTGGGTGATTAATAATGAAACAACTTATGTCCTTGAAGGCAGTGTTTTTACTGGTGGAGCATTAGTAAAATGGCTGCGCGATGAGTTAGGAATAATCAAAGAAGCCGCTGAGACCGAAAATTTAGCAAAAAAAGTTTCAAATACGAATGATGTTTATTTTGTTCCAGCTTTTACTGGTTTAGGAACACCGCACTGGGATCCATACGCCCGGGGAATAATCATCGGTTTAACCTGCGGAACAACCAAAGAGCATCTTGTCAGGGCAGCGCTAGAGGGTATAGCTTATCAGGTCAAGGAAGTTGTTGATAGTATGACCAAAATCACTGGATGTAAACCAGAATGTTTAAGAGTTGACGGCGGCGCCGCAGCTAACAATTTTTTGTTACAGTTTCAGTCTGATGTTTGTGGTCTGCCAATCCAACGTAACAATTCGTTGGAGTTAACTGGTTTAGGAGCAGCTTTTTGCGCTGGGTTGGGTGTGGGGCTATGGTCAGATGTCGATGAAATCAAAAATTTGGTCAAGATGGAGCAGCTCTTTAAACCAGAAATATCTGCGTCTGTCCGAGAAAAGCTCTGTGCTAATTGGTTGCGAGCCGTTGAGAGAGCAAAAGGCTGGGTGGGCTCTGAAAACGCCTGAAAAACCTCTCTGTTCTTCGAGGGAGAAGGTGTGCCTTTAGTGATGATTGGGAAGTCCTCATAACAGCTGATCTTCATTTCAAACCCTTTAGCCCGTGCTGCCACTTCTCTGCCGAGGAAAAATTAGTACTGTATATAAGTAGTAATTTTTATTGATTTATACATCATTATTACAAGCTGTTGAAAAGTATTTTCCCTACTTTTAGGGCCAATATTCAATTTCCAGAAATGTTATATTTTCTTAATAACGCCATAACTTCCTTACTGTATAATGTAGCCATGAAAGGAGGTGAAAAGAATGAGCGCATATATCTTAGGATTAAAACGGTTTGAGTATAAACTTTTATCGGTTCTCAACTTGATTACCGAGAAAAAATTTATGCGGTCAATCGTTTTAAGTCTCACTCAATTAGGTGACAGCATAACTCCATTGGTATTGGTGATGTTTTTCTCCATGCGAGAATCAACAAGAACGATCGCCCTGACCTTAGCCGCTGCCCATTTTTGTACCAACATTCCGGTGCAGATGATTAAGAATATGGTCGCCAGACCAAGACCTTATCAAACCTATAGTAACATCTGTAATAAGGGTCCGGCCCTCAAAGACTATTCGTTTCCGTCCGGGCATACCACATCTGCTTTTACCACAGCGACCACCCTGGCGTACTATATGCCGGGCGCATCCCTACTCTTATATGGTCTGGCGGCAATCGTCGGTCTTACCCGTATGCTCTTGGGCGTCCACTATCCGACCGATGTCTTAATCGGAAGCCTCATTGGTACTCTTATCCCCATAATTCTCCTTAGTCTAATCCCCTAAACCTCTCTTCCCCGGCAAAAACTATAAAAAAAGAAACCCCACCCCCACTCTCCCTTTCACCAATTTTGCTCCCTTTAAAAATTGAGTAACCAGTAGTATGAAAGTACTTACTCCACTTTTTCTATCAGATTTCCCCAGTACCGGGTCGGCATATGCTGTCTTTGTAACCTTTTATTTTTCCTTTCCGCAATGGCGATACTTTTAAAGTATTCGTTCCATAATTCCCTGTAAAATAGCTCTTCTTCCCCTTCGGCTCCGGTCTTGATCCCCTGTAAGGAAGCTTCCAATTCTTCATTCAATTCCACTAAAGTTACTAGATGACATTCCTGTCCATCGTAATAAGCTCCTAGCTTTCGACGGCGATCATGAATAAACCACTTTTGATCGGCATATCTGGCTCTAAAATGCGGGATTAAAAGAGCCAAAATATTATAATCAGGTTCGATCGGAGCATAATACAGGTCATCGTAGATCCGGCGAAACCGGAGAAATCCATGAAAACGGTGAACTTCATAAGCCACTTTTTTCGCGGTCTTTGTTATTTCCATAATCGTCTCATCACCAAAGTTGCCATCTATCTTTCTTCTTACTGCTAATGCCTTTTTTATATAGGACAAAATTGTCCTTTCCATTCCGGATTCGGAGAGATAACAATAAATTAGATTCTTAAAAGCCTGTTTAGAAAGGCGCTTTTGAAGAGTATACTTCAGTTTCCTGGCTTTTTTGGGATCTGTTTCTATTATTTTCACAGTGGCAAACAGAGATGGCATATAGCTTTCCCTACTAACAATCGCCTCGATCTCTTCCTTAGCAAACAAACCCTCGTATAATGCAGTAAACATCCCTTCCATACTACCATCATAAATATAGGTAAGCACTTTACATCATCCCCCCTCAACTCTGAACCAACCCAGCTTCCAAATTCAACGGAAACTGTTCGTAGGCAAGTTCCTGTTTTTTCCCCTCGTCCCTTAACAAGCAAGAACGGATCGTTTCCTCGTTATCTATCTTTTCCAAAAAACTGCCCTGACAGGTAATAAAATAACGGGCCCGTTTCATAACTACTCCTAATTTCTTTAATTCCGTAAACCCCAACCACCCCCACCGGCGGCTAGTTATTATCTTCCGCGCCGACTGTTGCCCAATTCCCGGCACACGCAATAACATTCGGTATTCCGCCTTATTGATCTCCACCGGAAAAAGATGAAGGTTACGCAAAGCCCAAACAGTTTTCGGGTCTAAATCATCGTCTAAAAAAGGAACGGTTGAATCCAGGATCTCGTTGGCAGCAAATCCATAAAAACGCAATAGCCAATCCGCCTGATAGAGACGGTGCTCCCTACGGAGAGGCGGCGCTTTAAGTACCGGCAACAATGGATTACTATTTACAGGAACAAAAGCGGAATAATAGACTCTTCGCAGTCGTACTCTATTATACAAGCCTTCGGTAAGTTTGAGGATCTGTAAATCCGATTCAGGAGTAGCTCCTACAATCAACTGCGTGCTCTGGCCCGCCGGAGAAAAACTTTTCGCGCTTTTGAACTTTTTTTTCTCCTCTTTATTTGAAGAGATCTTATCACTGATATAGGACATTGGGACTAAAATCGCTTTCCGCTCTTTCCCCGGGGCTAAAAGCTTCAACCCTTGCTCCGAAGGAAGCTCAATATTGACACTTAAACGATCCGCGTAAAACCCGGCCTCCCGCACCAAGCCCCGATCGGCTCCCGGGATGACCTTCAAATGAATATACCCATTAAAGTTATGTTCCAGACGGATACTTTTTATGGTCCGGATGAGGAGCTCCATCGTATAATCAGGATTCTTAATCACACCAGAGCTTAAAAATAACCCCTCAATATAATTTCGGCGGTAAAAATTAATCGTCAAATCCGTCACTTCTTCCGGTGTAAAAGAAGCTCTAGGAATATCGTTACTCCTCCGATTAATGCAGTACAGACAATCATGGATGCAATAATTGGTGTAAAGAATCTTCAAAAGAGAAACACAGCGACCATCCGCTGACCAACTATGACAGATTCCCATCGCCGCCTCAGCTGAATTTCCTAAACCACCCGGGGTATTTTTCCGGTTGCTCCCCGAAGAGGCGCAAGAAACGTCATACTTGGCTGCAGAAGAGAGAATTCTCAATTTCTCCTGCAACTCCATGACCACATCTCCTTTACACAAACTCAAAAGACCACAGTAACGAAAACATTCTCGTAGCTCGTAGCTGGTCTTGCCTTTCGAATTCTAAGGAATTGCATAATTCAATTAATTAAGATTTAGCGACGATATATTGTGGTTAAATACAAGCTAATTATGCAATTCCCTCATTCAATAAATGACTACTTTCCTGAAATAAAAATTAGTTAATTCGAACATTTGTTCTTATTAATTGTACCACGAACCTGTGTTCGAAGCAATAAAAAATGCCCCTAACTAATTTCCTGTTATGCGCCCTTTAACATCCGACGCTTAATCCCTAAATTTTTTCTCTAAATAAAAAAACTCCTTAGTTTAAAACTGAGGAGTTTATACTTAACCTTTTCTATTTCCCGCCTCCTTTATGTGTTAACGCGCCTTTCTTTTCTTATCATACCCACCATCATAAAGTCGCTAATCGCTCTATTATTTTTTCCTCCCACTTTGAACCTTTCAACTTCTCCAGCATCATTTCCAGCAATTCTTTTTCACCGGGGGTTTCTACTTTTTCCAAGGCAAATTTAGCTGAAGAGAATAGTTTCGCCTTCTCCACTTCTATGTACTTGTAGGTTCCGTAGTAGTAAATATCTCCCGCTTGAATGGTAAAGACATCATCTTCGGTGGGTTTATGGTTAATATCATGAAATGTAACCTCTTCACTAAGCCGAACAAGACTATATTTTTTTGTATAAAAGGCCATCAACCAGTATTCTCCTGGTTTAGCTCGATCAGCGATAAAGAGACCATTGTCATAAGTATCAAACACTTCAATATCCCTGGGATAACCTGAGTATCCTTTTAATTCCGGAGGATACCTCATAAAGCTGACAAATGATAAGATAGAATTCGTTTCACTCATGTCGATACAGCCGAAAACTAACGCCTCTTTTTCGGGATCACCTTTGCTAGTTTTCGCATACAACACATTAGTGCTCGCCATAATTACAATCAGTAGAGTAACAATCATGGTTTTTAAAATAACTTTCATGGTTATGCCCTCCTATTATTTATTACGCTACATTCAGCTAAAAACCAACAACTGAACTATAGAAGTTCTATACTATACATTTTATAGGTCATTACTTGTACAACTATAAACCATTCACCTTAGCAATTATTCCCGGACTCGAGCACTGATTTTTCAGGTTCAAGCAGAACATTTCTCTTCCACAATAACCAATATGGATCCAACACAATTGCTTGTTTCCCTCGCTATATAGTCGCTTAGCGTTTAGCACCCAGTGAAGGAAGATGCCAACGTTTACTCATCTTTTAAATAGATACAATAATCTAATATCACTTTACCTGTATCATCGGGTTTGGTGAAGCGCGAACAATTATAGCGCTCAAAAAACCAAGGATCTTTTGCCAGCTGCCAGCCTTCCTCCACGATCTTGGAGACACACATGTTATGTGGTTCCTGCCCGTAAAGTTCCCCATTATCCTCCTGCCCGTAAATCCAACAAGTACCTACGTCACCCTTAGGAATATCAGCATACATATAGCCATCGGGAACCAGGGTATCTTCGGGAAAGAATATGCCAATCCAATATTCGAACTCACCCACACATCTCATACAACCGACATATGCATCTCCGTTTTCAGGCAGCCTCCCTAACTCTTCTAATGGTTTGAAATAGCCTTTCTCAAACCATTCGCTCCATTTTTTACCAAAACCGCCATCTATGCCTCTGTCACTGTCGGTATATCGCTTCCCGATCAAACGAAGCGCTGGAAGACTTTCTCTGTAAACCTTAATGATTTCGACCATCTGCATTACCTCCAGTTATATTAATAGCCTTCAATTCGACCCGTCCGAATAAAGATTGATATATTCATTTATCCCTGCTTCATACATTTTTACTGGTTCAATATTATCATGACCACCTAAGTTTACTTTTTTCATGCTAATCTTCCAGGTAACATTATAACTATTCCATATTTATAAAACATTACCTTCTATTTTAAAATTTGTTGTCCAGGTGAAATTGAATCTTAGTTTTTCTCTCTTCCTATTCTTCTAATAAAATCAAGCAATTCTTAAAGATGAGCATTTCGTTTATTTTGGTTTATGTTTTTTGCGGGTATCTTCCCATGGAAAATTTTCATATAATAAGGTAAAGTTGGTGGGGAAGATATAAGTTGCCATAGACGCCGCATTTTCTTCCCTTCAAGGAGGTAAAAGCATGAATGAGCCCCGGGTAATGATTAGCCCACCCCAATTTACCTTATGGCGTAAACTTGCTTACTCTTTCGGGGCTGATCCGGAGATCGCAGTTCGTAACCCATATGAAAAAAATAATACCACTATCATTGAGGTTGTGGTAGAAGATGCTAATCGGGCTCCGGCAGTCGCTGGTGTTTTAAATGATAAATATAATTTCGGTGGTATTCAAGTCAAGGTTAAAGTAATTGACCCAGAGGGAAACCGGGTTGACCCTCCCGATGTAACACAGCCGGGATTCTCTGTTCAGCAAATGATTGAAACAGCGCTCTTTGCCAATCCCTATTTTTACAAAGTAATTCCCAATCGTACACCGAGGGAACCTGATCGGGAATTAGTCGCTGTTTTTTATCCAAAAGTGATTCAGTTTTGGAATGATGATCTATCCGATTTTTTTGGATATGCACACTTTGTAGCGCAGGACGTATTCGCCGATGTAATGAGGAACCACTATGAGGACGGAACTCAATTGACCTTTACAACTATTGCTGGAAGAACCTTTCTCTAAGCTTTAGCTGTGGAAATAAGCTTATAGCTGCTCGATATACATCGAGCGGCTTTTTGCGCTTGGGTAGTATCAAGTAAAAAACCCGATAAATATAAATCACAATTCACCGGGTTAAATTTTTGTCCAACGTTTCAACATAGTTAATCCCCGTTAATGAATTCGCCACCGCGCATATGGGTTTGCTGAACTGATTTTATAGTTTATTTTTTAGACTATCAAGTTCTCTTTGAAGTTTTTCCTCTAATTTCTCCTCTTCGGCGCCAATCTTTTTTTGCAGTCCCCTTTCCAATTCCTTTTTCTTGGCTTCCAATTCTCTCCGCTTAGCTTCTATTTTCTGCTCTTCAAGATTTATCCGCACCTGAAATTCATTCAGTTCGGCATCAACTGTTTTTTGAAAACGTTGTTTTACCGCATCTAAAGATTTTTCTTCTTTGAGAAGCTTAGCATCGACCTCAGCTCTTAGTTCACGAGTAAAGCCGGTTACTTTTTCGCCGACGGTTTCTTGTAAACGATTGGAGATAATCTGGTTCAGGTTTGAGGATATTTTCATTTCTAATTGGTCTTTTATTTGCTCCAATTGATAGTCAACCGTGACTTGATTTAAGTTGACAAGGGTGTTTTGGACTATTTCGGAGATCAGATCATCCGGTTCTGGGTTGCCGCTAAAATCCGTCTTAATATTATCAGCAGTGATTAAAACCTCCAGCTTCATGAGATCAGGATCCATTTTCGCCACAGCATTGATTTCGGCCCTGCCGGAAAGTATTTTCGAGGGCAGATATTTGCTGTCGCTTAAGTCCAACTGGGGCAAAGGTAAACCCTTTAGTGTCAAGTTAATCTTATCTTTAAATTCCGGAGTGACATGGTTGAGTTCGCCATCGAGCCTTAATAAAGTCTGATTGGGAGTTTGAGCAAAAAGCGCGGTAGTCATCGGCAAACCATAAATCGGAGGTTCGCTGGTAATGCCTGTTACGATACCATTAACGTAAAAGCCATCCATAGAAGAATCGGGGGTCCCTTTTCCGGAAACGGCAATCTTTTTGATTAAGAAACGGGGATAAGTTTTTCTGCCCGGAAAAACGATATTTTGCCCACCACGGGTTGGTTTTGCTTTAGGAGGGTTATCTCCTTTGGCCGGAAGTGACTTTTGAAGATAACCAATGACGTTAAAAATAACAGATGAAGCTTTAAACATGGTTTTTCCCAGAAGAGCCTCGGCATAATTAATGTTTCCGATATCAGGCAATTTCGCCAAGGCCAATAGCGCTTGATAATCAACTTCCGCCTCTTCTTTTAAACCTTTGATTGCATCCTCCAATGCTTGATTGTCCTTTTGAAACTGGTCATTAGCAGTCTGCAGTTCGGTCTGGATTTTTTTCGCCGCATCCCGAATCTCCTTGACTAAATCCAATTGCTCGTTAATTCCTATAAGATTATTGGGCTTTTTCAATTTTGCTATTTTATCATCCAATCCTTGTATTTCAACCTTAAGATAATTAAGTTCTTCCAGGTTAGCATCCCATTTCTGTTGGTAGGCAGCAAGCTCCGACTTGATTTTAGCGGCAGAAAGATCAGTTTTAAACTGATACGACGCGGTGATCTTCTCAAGATTCAAATTGTCGGCAATGGTCTCTGGTTTTAGAATCGGCATTGTTGCAATGGCTCGGCTTAGTTTGGACTGTTTTTTTTCTGTCGATTTAGGTGAGACCTTCTTTTTTAGTTTGCCATCAGTCCGACGCTTGCCATTAAAGATCAAATCTTCAACAACAATCTCATCAATAACTTTTTTACCTTCGAATAACGGTCCAGGTGCTAGTTTAAAGCTGATCTTATTTGCAGCAATAATATTCTTCCAAGTATCGGCAGGGTTAGTAATTTGGATACTTTCCATTTGGACCGCCAGCTTAAAGGGGTTGAGGCGAAAACCTTCGATCTCTACTTTAGCGCCGATAATCGCTTGCAAAGTATTTTCAAGGACCCGGGTAATAATAGAATTGCCCCAAAAAAAGCAGATCAGGCCGATCATTACTAGAAAACCGATTAGAATTAGTATTGCTTTATTTCTCATATTTGGCTCACCTTCTTTTACTGCAGTTTAATTTTTTGATACATTTGGAAGAATTTATTGGCTTTAATGATCTGCATGATCTTAAACTTGTTTACTTTATCCGCCATTTTTGATTGATAAAGCTTGACGATTTGTTTAAAACCCCAATAAACCGGGAAAAAGGTTGCCAACGACACTACCAGGCTACCCAGGACTACGGTATTATAAAATTTAGTCAGAGGAGCGATGGGGATGTTGTAGAGATAAGTCCAGATTGGTTTTAAGAATTCTATTTTTACCAGTAAAAAATAACCCAGGTTATGGAATTGGGGATCAAAAAAATAAGCAAAACAACTAAAGAAAAAGATGCCGAAAAGCGCCGTCGGAATGCTGACGTTAAAGATTAAAATAAGTACGAATACCAACAGATTATGGAGGGACCAGAACGGGGTCAAACCGATAATGGACCCCAAAGCGAAGCCCATAGCGATGTTATGTGGGTCTTCCTTGGATTGGAGGGTCTTTATTAATTTTGAGATAAATTTCAGCCAAAACAATTTTGTTTCCTCCTTGTTACAATAAAATGGAAGATACGCTATATTACTACAATAGATCAATTCAATTTCGAAACCTGCTTTCCTGCTTAAAAAGGAGTGGATTCTATTAT
>ENA-UOOR01001074-UOOR01001074.1-fermentation-metagenome-genome-assembly--contig:-NODE-1074-length-34266-cov-10.903978_pt1 | contig 34266 bp, 35 predicted proteins | sample MGYA00245780_ERZ724029 | MGnify/ENA primary metagenome ERZ724029 (study PRJEB28704, sample SAMN03018315) | fermentation metagenome | biome: anthropogenic terrestrial biome; feature: soil... | reverse complement strand
TCATGCGAGCGACGAGTGACGAGTTACGAGCTGCGAGATGTATTTTCTAAGTAGTAAAGAAATGGTTTTTTAATTTATGCGGAGGTGTAAAGATTGAAAAGAAATCTAACTATGCTCTTGATTGGGCTTATATTATTGACAGTGGGGGTTATCTTTTATTTAAAACCTAAACCAAACAGTAAAATAACGCTAGCGATGACCTATATTCCGAACGTCCAATTTGCGCCCTGGTATGTAGCAGAAGAAAAAGGGTTTTTTCGTGAGGAAGGTCTGGAGGTAGCTTTTGATTACCGGATGGATATCGATGCTTTACAGTTAGTGGCTACGGGGAAGATGGATTATGCTATTGCTGGCGGTGATCAGGTGCTGATTGCTCGGGCGCAAGAAATTCCTGTGGTTTACCTGATGAGTTTATATGCTGATTTTCCTCCTTCCATTATTGCCAAAGCAGATTCAGGAATAAAAACCGCGCAAGATCTAAAAGGGAAACAAGTTGGTCTTCCTTTGTATGGCACTAATTTAATGGCGGTGAAAGCTATCATAAAACGAGCAGGTCTGGAAGAAAAAGATGTTAACCTGGTTGATATCGGGTACACTCAGATCCCTTCTTTAGTGGAGGGCAAAGTTGACGCGGTGGTAGGTTTCGCTAATAATGAACCAGTAAAATTAAAAGCCATGGGAATTGCAATCAATAAGATTAATTCCTGGGACTATTTTTCTTTAGTAGGGCATGGTCTGATTTCCGGAGAGGAGAAAATCGCTTCGAATCCACAGCAGGTAAAAAGATTAGTACGGGCTAGCCTAAAAGGCTTGGAGTATGCCTTGGCTAACCCGGAAGAAACCTTTGAGATTTGTCTTAAATACCTTCCGGAGCTCGGTGAGGAGCAGAAAGAACAGGAACGACAAGTTCTTCGCCTTTCCATGGTTTTATGGGAGAATGAATATACCAGAGAACATGGTCTTGGGCATTCGGCCCCAGAGGATTGGGTGGATTCACAGAGATTAATGATGGAGTTGGGCTTAATTTCCAAGGAGACTCCAGTGGAAAAGTTTCTTAATTTAAGTTTCTTACCATAAAAAAAGGGGATATCCATCCCCTCCTTTCATGCTAAAATTGCAGTATGGTTTTATCCTCACGCACCTGTTCGGTGCGACTTTTGACGATGCGAATGTAAATTACAAATGCAGCAATTCCAGTAAGTTTTACCCCGGTGTTAAAGCACCGGGGTAGGATTAATGAGGGTTAAAACAGGAGTTACATCCTAATTTTTGTAAAATATATGGGAACCGATGGAAGTGGTTACCGGGTGGGATTTTACCCACCAATTTGTGGTTTTAGTTGGGTTGTAAAAACCGATAGCGCCGTAGGAAGGATCCCAACCATTAAGCGCATCTTGAACAGCTTTTAGAGCTGAGGCGCCAGCTGGAAAGTTGATCCTACCATCTAAGACCGGACTATATTGGTAATAGATCCCGCTTTCCACTTGATAAATAATTTCTGTGATGGTATTGGGATAACGTGAATCATTCAATCGATTTAAAACAGAAGCGGCTACGGCTACCTGACCGGTATAAGATTCTCCTTCGGCTTCCGCCCTTACTAATCTAGCCAACAATTCAATCTCCGATTGTGACAGGTTATAGCTGTTTCCATTACTATTATTACCATTGCCACCGGGGACGTTTGGTCCGGGAACAGAATCAGGGATTATTAGCATCTGACCAGGATAGATATAATCCGATGTAAGATGGTTGGCTGCCTTGAGAGCTTGAACAGAAGTGCCGTATCTCTTCGCCAACAGATAAAGAGTATCCTGACTCCTGACAGTATAAGCATTACCGGCTTGTGATCCCTGAGCGGAAGGCAGATAAATAGTCTCTCCTATCCACAGGTTGTTATCCCAGAGATTATTAATCAACCTTAAGGTTGACAATTGTAGCGAGTAGCGGGAAGCAATTAAATACAGGTTGTCCCCAGGACGAACAGTATATTTGGTAGGAATCATTAAGGTCTGTCCGGGATAGATTAGATCCGTTCCCAGATTGTTACTGGCTTTTAGGGAATAAGTTGGCGTATTGAAGCGGCGCGAAATAAGATACAAGGAATCACCTGGTTTTACCTGATAGGTTTGGGCTTTAAGTACACTGGGTAAAAGCATCAGAAGAAAAACAAGCGCTACTGAGGTATTACGAATTACGTTTCTTTTAGATTTCATTATAAGAACACTCCCCTTAAAAATGGTCGTTTTGGTCGTCGACGGCCAATAGAGGTGTGAATAAAGTGGGATGACAGCAATAATGGACGACCTATCAAAGCTAAAGTTCTTTTCAAATTTGGATTTTCCTAGTGGGAATTAGAGGAAAACCCAAATATGGAATAAACCAAAGAGAGTGGTGGTTGTAGGGGAGAATGGTTATTAACGGGAAAAATGGTTAGAATATTCTTATTAACTCCAGAGCGTAATAAGGAGGGAGTAAGATAACAATATTCATTACAACCGTGTTGGCGACCATTATCGGGGTAATAGTTGTGAGTATCTTTCTTACATTGGGAGCAAGAAGTATAATCGGAAAGGTATTTGGCTTTTTATACACCAGAATTGCAACTGAGCAATACTGGGCGAATTTATTTGAGACCTATAACATAGTTCAGATGGTAGGGTTAGGGCGTCTAGTCGAGACTGAACTCCGTTCAGCCCATGGGCAACCTCCAGCCCGTCCTTTTGGGCGGAGAGAAATTATTTCTCCATGGAAAGAATTATTTTTTAATCCAGTATACCTCTATCGTCAGCCCTTGTTGGATTATAAAAAAGTGAAGACCGAGGTCATCATTGGCCCGGGCGCTCGTTATCCCTTGAAGCTGAAGATTCCAATTTTAATCGGAGGAATGGCTTATGGAACAGCCCTTAGCGCTCAAACAAAACAGGCATTGGCGATGGCTGCTACCATAGCTGGTACGGCAGCCAATACAGGTAATGGGCCATTTTTATCTGCTGAGCGGAGTGCTGCTGAGAAACTAATTGTTCAATATTCTAGAGGGAGTTGGGCTAAGGACTTAGAAACGCTTAAAGAGGGGGATGCTATCGAGATTCAGCTGGGCCAGGGATTATGGGGACCGGCGCCGATCGAGGTTTCCCCTAGCCGGTTAGCCAGGAATCCAAAACTCCGAACGCTATTGGGGGTGGAGCCAGGAGAAAAGGCAGTAATACCAGCTAAATTACTGGAGGTAAAAGATGATAAAGATCTGAGGGAATTGGTGGAAAATTTAAGGCAAAAATCAGGAGGAGTTCCGATCGGGATCAAATTGGGGGCAACTCAATGGCTAGAAAAGGAATTAGCTGTGTTGGTGCGAGCTAATCCGGATTATCTAGCAATTGATGGTCTTGAGGGAGGAACCCATGGAGGATTAGGGTCAAGTCTGGATGCGTTAGGAACACCTACTCTCTATGCCATTGATCGTGCGCGCAAGTTTTTAGAGAAAAAGAACTTAGTTGGTAAAATATCGTTATTAGCGGGGGGAGGTTTATATTCGCCCATGGATTTTTTAAAGGCTTTAGCGTTAGGAGTGGACGCTGTTTTTATCGGAACCATTGCCTTAATGGCTTTAGTCCATACTCAGGGAGCAAAGGTTCTTCCTTGGGAACCGCCAACGACGATTATTTTTTATCAGAGTAAGCAGAAGAATAAACTGGATATTCCTCAAGCAGCAGAGAGTTTGTCTAACTTTTTAAAAGCCTCTACGCGGGAGATGCAGATTGCGGCGTTATGTTTAGGCCGTAATCACCTGCAGGATGTAGGTAAAACCGATTTGTCGTCCATCAATCGGGGACTAGCTGAGTATTTGGGGATAAAATGGTGTGGGGAAGAATGAAATAGGCATAGTTGATATTTATTAACAACAGCAAATCATATCCGAGTGACGAGAAAAATTGGTCCTGAAAAAAGGGAGGAGAACCGTGAACAACAGCGAAATAGAATTAAGTAGCAATTCCATAATTTAAAGAAATAAAGGATGAAACCAGTGAATAAATGGTGGAGAGGACTTATTTTTTTGTGGTTAGTAGTCTTGATCTTTATGGTCTTTTCAGGGCGCCCGTTGCTTGCCACTGAAACGCAGGATCTGGATCAGATCAACAATTTGATTGAACGAACAAAAAAGCAACTTTCTAATACTGTGTACCGGGAAAAATCCGTTCTTAGTTCTTTATTATCCTCGCAGAAAGAATTGGATAAGATTGAGAAGGATCTTGAAACTCTAAATAACAAATTAAAAACGGTTCAACGGGGAATTGCGAACTTAGAAAAAGAACTAACCAATTGCCAACGGGAATTGAACTATTTAAATCAAATGTATCAGGCCCGTCAGGAGAAATTTAACAAGCGACTGACGGCCGCCTATAAATATGGTCCCATGAGTTATCTGGAAATCCTTGTTTCTGCTGAAAACTTTTCTGATTTAGTTAGCAAATTTGAAACGCTCTCTTATTTTCTCCGCTCCGATATAAGTTTAATGAATGAAGTTTCCGGGATTAAAGAGGAAATTTCATTAAAACAAAAGGAATTCCAAACAAAGAAGAGAGATCTGGAAAAACAACGCGCAGCCTATGCTAATCTGAAAAAATCTACGGATCAGCAACAGAAACAAAAAGTGATTTTAGTTAATAAAACAGAGGAACAATTAAAAAAGGTGCAAAACGACCGGAAAAGTCTAGAAGCTGCCCTTGACGAGTTAGAAGAGACTTCCCGGCAGATTGAGGCTGAGATTAGAAGGAAACAACGAGAAGAGCAAGGAACGCTTGGAACCGGTAAAATGATTTGGCCGGTTAAGGGGAGAATAAGTTCCCATTTTGGGTCAAGATACCATCCAATTTTGAAGAAAAACAAATTCCATAGCGGACTAGATATTGCTGTCCCCAGTGGTACACAGGTAAAAGCGGCTGACGGAGGGAAAGTCCTAATTAGTGGCTGGAATGGAGGATATGGTTATTATATTGCGATTGATCATGGCAATGGCATTTCAACAGCTTATGCCCATAATTCTCGTCTTTTGGTTAAAGAAGGAGATGTCGTCTACCAAGGACAAGTGATTGCCGGCTCTGGTAGTACCGGTTTAAGTACTGGTCCGCATCTTCACTTTGAGGTGAGAATCAATGGCGCGCCCGTAGATCCGGTTAAATATCTTCCATAAGACAAAGATAGATAGGCTGAGAGCTTAAAGTTTAAGTAATTTATGTTTTTTTTGGTAATAGCCTAAACCAGGTTTAGTAAAATAATAGGCTTATGAAATGGAGGCAGAAGAAGAACATGGGGTTGAGGATGGCGTTGATCTATGGCGGGCAGTCTGGAGAGCATGAGGTCTCCGTAATGTCTGCTTCCTCTGTGGTGAAGGCAGTTACGGGGAACATAGAGATTTTACCAATCGGTATTACAAAAGATGGTCAATGGATTCCTGGTCTCTTCCCCGAGGAAGTGGTGAATACCGGTCGTCCGGAAGTAATGCCCAGTAAAGTACAGGATGATTCCTTGTTACAAAACCCGTCTGGCTTTTTACTAGGATCTCTTAAGAAACAAGTAGATCTGGTCTTTCCTTTACTCCATGGTCCAATGGGGGAAGATGGAACGATCCAAGGTTTGCTGGAACTAGCTGGGCTTCCGTACGTGGGTGCTGGAATAGCTGCTTCTGCGGTCGGAATGGATAAAGCTTTAATGAAGGCGATCTTTTGTCAGCAGGGGTTTCCGATTGGAGATTATCTGGTTTTTTTGAGAAAAGAATGGGAAAATGAACCGGACAGAATCATTACAGAAATTGAGGCTGCTCTTGGGTACCCTTGTTTTATTAAACCGGCCAATATGGGGTCGAGTGTTGGCATATCCAAAGCCCTTGACCGACAAGGACTTAAAGAGGCGCTTACTTTAGCTTCATCCTACGATCGGAAGCTAGTAATTGAGGCTTTTCTGGATGGTCAGGAGGTGGAATGCGCCGTTTTGGGTAACGACCAACCCGAAGCTTCAATTCCAGGGGAGATTATACCGGGCGCAGAATTCTATAGTTATGAGGATAAATATATTAAGAATGATTCTAAACTAGTAATTCCAGCTGCCTTAACACAGAAACAAGAAGCAGAAGTAAAGGAGTTAGCGGTTAAGGTCTTTAAAGCAATTGACTGTGCGGGTATGGGTAGGGTGGACTTTTTTGTGTTAAGAAAAGATGGCAGGGTCATAGTGAATGAGATCAATACCATTCCCGGGTTTACACAGATTAGTATGTATCCCAAACTGTGGGAAGCTACCGGAGTATCCTATCCAAAATTAATCGAACAATTGATTGACTTGGCCTTCGAACGTTTTAAGGAAAAAAGAAGAACCCGGTCTTAATTTAGGTTTTTCAAGTTTGAAGTCTAATAAAGTGATCAAAGTATACGGGGGATCTCGTATGCTTATTTTTTGTCAAAAACCGGTTAAATGGTTTCTTGATGGTAAAATTTTATGGGATGAAAAGGTTTCCTGAACAAAAGAGGGAAATAAACCAATACTAAAATTTTCGAGATTCGTGCCCCTCCATTAATTAGTTAGGCTTTTTTATAGTAATAATTTTTCGGCAAGCACTAGCGGCAGGATCTATGCTAAGGGCGCAAAAAAGTTAGAGATAGACTAAAGGAGGTGTTGTTGGTGGCTGTTTTATGGTCGCCCGAGTTTTCAGTGGGCGTGTCAGCTATTGATGAGCAGCATCAAGAACTTTTTAAGAGAATTGACTCTTTGCTCGAAGCTTGTAATCGTGGTCAAGGAAGACAGATGGTTGGAGAGGTAATTGCTTTTTTAGAAGATTATGTTAAAACCCATTTTGCTACAGAAGAAAAACAGATGATTAAATATGCTTACTCTGAATACTTAACCCATCGAACCGAACATAAACAGTTTATAGAAAATTTTTCTCAACTAAAAAAGAAATTTGAAGAGACTGGGCCTGGCATTCAGCTGGTAGTTCTTACTAACAAGATTGTGGTGGATTGGCTAAAAAACCATATCATGACGACAGATACTAAACTGGGGACCTTTTTAAAAGAAAAATGATCAGCTGAATATACAGCGCAAGGGGGAGCGGCGATGAAGATTACAATTGCTCAACTAAATCCGGTGGTTGGGGATGTAGAAGGTAATTTAGAACGGATCAAGCTCATCTTGGCACAAGACCAAAACCAATCGGACCTTGTGGTTCTTCCTGAACTTTTTCTTACCGGCTACCCGCCAGTGGGTATATTGGAAAGGGAGTGGTTTCTCCAGAAAACTGCTAACAGTTTGAGGGAATTAGTCTCTTTATCCAGGGATTACTCCCAGACCGGTATTTTAGTTGGAGCGCCCACTCTCGCTGAGAGAAAACAAGGGCGAGTTCTTCATAACTCGGCGCTTCTGATTTACCGTGGAGAAATTGTCTTTACGCAACATAAATCTTTTCTCCCTGCTTACGATCTGTTTAATGAAGCCTACTATTTTAAACCGGCGGAAAAAGTTGCCATCGTGGATTTTAAAGGGACGAAGCTTGGAATTATTCTGGGAGAGGATTTATGGCAGAAGCCAGTAGAGTCAGGAGGGGAGTCTTCTCCAGTGAACACTTTTACCGAATTAGCTGGCCAAGCCGGTTTAATCATTAATATCGCCGCTTTTCCTTTTTATATGGGGTGGGAAGAAAAGGTTTATGAGTTAGCCTCCGAGGTCGCGCGGAAGCATAAAATCCCACTGCTCCTTGTTAATCAGGTCGGTGGGAATGATGAACTGATTTTCAATGGACAAAGTATGTTTTTTAATGAACAAGGAGAATCGGTGCTCGTGGGGCCCTCTTTTAAAGAATATATTACAACTGTAGATACCAAGGTCGCAACAACGCGCGGCTATTATTCGCCACGCTCGGCAATTGGTTCAGTTCATGATGCTTTAGTCCTTGGGATTCGGGATTACTTTCGCAAAACAGGGTTTATCCAAGCAGTGCTCGGACTTTCTGGGGGGATTGATTCTGCGGTGGTCTGCTGTTTGGCTGCCAAAGCGTTGGGGAGCGAGAATGTTCTTGGGATTTCTATGCCTTCACCTTATTCCTCCACAGGAAGCGTGGAAGATTCCAGAGAGCTTGCTCATAACTTAGGGGTAAAGTTTAAAGTGATCCCGATCGCCCCTCTTTTTCAAGAGTATCTTCATACTTTGCAACCCTACTTTCAAGGGGAGAAGGGGGTCGTTGATACTACTGAAGAGAATCTACAAGCGAGAATCCGGGGGAATATTTTAATGGCGTTCTCTAATAAATATGGGTACCTTCTCTTAGTAGCCGGGAATAAAAGTGAATTATTAGTAGGATATTGCACTCTTTATGGGGATATGAGCGGGGGCTTGAGCGTTATTACAGATCTATCTAAAACTTTGGTCTATGAGTTAGCAGCGTATATCAATAAAGATCAGGTCTTAATCCCCGAGGCGATTATCAACAAAGCGCCTTCGGCTGAACTCCGACCCGATCAAGTTGACCAGGATACATTACCTCCCTATTCACTTTTGGATCAGGTTTTGGATCTTTATATGGAAGAAAACCGTTCCCCTGAGGAGATTATCGCTCTAGGGTTTGAAGAAGGGATGGTTAGATGGGTCATCCAGACAGTAAAACGTAATGAATATAAACGAAGACAAGCCGTTTTAGGACTAAGGGTCACCAGGAACCCTCTGGGACCGAAACGTCAGTTTCCGGTAGCCGCCAAATTTTAAAAAGACGGGGGCGCCGGGAAGGTTAGGGTAAAGATACTCCCTGCTTCTGGTCTGCTCTCTACCTTAACAGTGCCTCCCATCGCTTCTGTTAACTCTTTAACAATCGACAACCCCAACCCGCTGCCACCGGTCCGCCGGGAGCGGGAGGGATCGATCCGGTAAAAACGCTCAAATATTTTCGGGATTTCCTCCGGTTGGACTCCAATTCCCTGATCGGCGATGCTAATTTTAATTTGAGACGCTTCCTTCTGTAAAATAATAATTATCTTTCCTCCGGGAACAGAAAATTTGATGGCATTACTCAAGAGGTTATTAATAATTTTAGTGAAGGCCTCCGGATCTCCTTTAAGATAAAGGGGTATGGTGGGAAGCTCAACAATGATGGTCAGATCATGCTCAGCGGCTAATGGTCGAAATTTCTCCGCCAGGTTTGCTAGGATCAAATTGAGATCAAGCGGGAGGGAACGGAGATTCTTGCATAATCCGGTGGAAGAAGTAAGATCCTGAAGATCATTGAGGAGTGAAGTTAGGTTCATTACTTCCTCCATAACCAAAGAAAGGGATTCTTGGTTTGGGGTGATGATTCCGTCCTGAAAAGCTTCTAGATGGCTACGGATGGTGGTGAGCGGGGTACGAAGTTCATGAGCGGTCTCCGAAAGATAAGATTTTTTTAGTTCCTCCAGATGGAGTAGATTTTCGGCAGTAGTATTGAAATCAGTAGCTAATTCCCCCAGTTCATCCTGGGAAGAATCTTTAATTCTTACCTTTAAATCCCCGGCGGCCAGTGTGGCAAAAGCCTGTTTAAGCCTTCCCAGGCGGTTGATAATTAAATAATTCGCCCCCCAAAAACCTAAACCTAAAGCTATAACCCCTAAAATGATAATACTAAAAATTATCATCCGGTTCACGGATTGCTGGAAAGCTAAATCAGCGTGGGTAATTAAACCGGCGGGGTTAGTACTTAACAGCCAGGCTCTTCCGATCACCTGATTTTGAACCACAAGGGGGTAGACTTTAACTCTACGATTGGCAAGTCCCCCTCTTACCATATATCTTCGCCCTAATCCTTGATGTAAAAGAGTGTTACTCTTAGAATCTTCTAATTTTAGTAATGACGGATTAGACATGATTAGTCTTCTTCCTTCTGGGGAATTAACTACCCGTTCCCAGTTTCCGGCCAGTTGATAAGTCTCTTGTAGTAAAGAGAGGAAGTCCTCTGTTTGCAATTCGTAGGTTTTTAGCAGATATTTTTTAAAATTAGTATCAAAACCTTTATTGATGAGCCATCCTGTTAAGAGCACCGAACCGAGAACTACCCCAGTCAAGAAGAGAGAAAACTTCCAGCGGAGACTAGCTTTAAAGTTCATGGTTTCTCTCCTGTTCTGGAGAGAATTTATAACCTACTCCGAAAATGGTCTTAATATAGCGGGGTTTAGCAGGATAGGGTTCAAGTTTCTGGCGTAGATTTTTAATATGAGCATCAATCGTTCGTTCATAGCCTTCATAACTTGTTCCTTGCAGTTTTTCCAAGAGTGCTTCTCTACGAAATACTTGTCCGGCATGGATTGCTAACATTAATAAAAGTTGGAATTCGGTGGGAGTAAGACTCAGTTTGGTTCCATCGCGATAAACTTCATATTTTAAAGGATCGATTAACAGTCGACCGTTATCCAGAACGAGCGGCGCAGGGCGCTCCTTTTTTTTCGACCGGCGCAGGAGAGCCATGACCCGCGTCACTAATTCTTTTGGACTGAAAGGTTTGATCATGTAATCATCGGCTCCGATCTGTAGCCCAAAAATCCTTTCTTCCTCAGTAGTTAAGGCTGAAAGCATTAAAATAGGGATTTCGTTTTGCTGACGAATCTGTGTACAAAGCAGATCTCCAGAGACATTGGGTAGCATACGATCAAGAATGATCAGATCAGGCGGATTATTTTTAATTTCATCAATAACTTTTGCTCCGTCCGTAATGATGCGGATCTTATATCCCTCTTTCTCTAGGTAGGCGCGGATAATCTGGGCCACTTTGGCCTCATCTTCGACGATGAGAATAGTTTCGTTCATTGCATACCTCCTGGTTTCACCGCTGCTCCTCATTCCCCTAAAAGCAAAGGTGTTGTATTATAGAAAACGGGTAAAAGGGGGCGGTTGTTCCCTGCAGTACAAATCTGATTATATAGGGCTTTTTGCGTTGCCTTTTGATTTAATGATCCCGATAGAATATATTGATAGCCTAATACCAGTCAAACACTATATGAGGTTAGACCTAGTTCCTGTTTAGCAAAACGATAGAAAACTTCGATCTTCCATCTTTTTAAATATGTTGCTGCCGCTGTGTCTGACTCATCCCAACGGTAGCTAATCAATAAACATCAATTATTTATAATTTTATACACTAGGTGTAACTGGCCTGTCTTTATAGATAAGGGTGATGTGGAAGCTATATAAAAAATCGAGGAGAGGTCTTGACAAAAGGGGAATATTATTCTATAATCATACTACCCTAGGGGGTATAGTAAGGGGGGTTGATTATGACCCAGTCCAGTGCAGATCATAGTGAGCATATTTCTGGGGATATTAAGGATGATTTGATCAAACGACTACGACGGATTGAGGGTCAGGTTCGTGGTCTGCAGAGAATGATCGAAGAAGATCGTTCTTGCCAAGAAGTGGTGTTCCAAGTAGCTGCTGTTAAGTCAGCAGTGGTTCAAGTAGCCATGACTATACTTAGTCATCAGTTAGCTTCCTGCATCTCTCAAGAGCTATCCAAAGGTGGAAGTCCGGAGCAAGCAATGGAAAAGTTTACGGAGGTTTTTAAAAAATTCTATTAAAGGAGAGTATTCGACTTTCAAACGAGTATCGAGTGAGCTATGAACATCGAGTCGTATTATCTGGTTAATTTAAACAAAATTGGCGCTTTATTTTAAAGGAGGTAAGTATTAATGGTATTAACATTAACCAATAGCAATTTCAAGGCAGAGATTCTAGATTATAATGGGGTGGCGCTTGTGGATTTTTGGGCCCCCTGGTGTGGTCCTTGCCGGATGGTGGCGCCCATCATTGATGAGATCGCTGAGGAGTATCAAGGAAAGGCAAAAGTAGGGAAGTTGAATACTGATGAAAACCTGGCCCTTTCGACTGAATATAATATTATGTCCATACCGACAATGCTGATCTTTAAAGATGGTAAGATTGTAGACCAGATTAATGGAGCTCTTCCTAAGAAGAGAATAACAGCAGTTCTTGATAAGTGGGTATAAAAATGGCCTCAACGGCCATTTTTTAGTTAAAACAGGTTGCTAAATTTCCGCCCTAACCAGGTAAAAAAGGTGATAATTTGATAGAAAATTAGTTTGAAAAATCCGGCTTTCTTAACTTCGCGAGTGGTTATTAGTGGAACTTCTTCTCGTAAAGGGCCATCGACTGTTAAATATTTATACTTCTCTGACCCGTGGTATTCAGCCACTAATTTGCCTACAGATTTCCCCTTAGCTACTGGAGCCGCGATCCTAGCTGTTTCAAGTTTAGCTATAGGTTGGTAGAGACTGTCTTCGCTTCGTCTAATTAGTAGAGTGAGAGGTTTTTCAGAGGCAATTCCTACTCTTGTTTCTCTTCCTTTTTGGACAGGAATTTCAGGGGTAGCTGGAACTTTGAACTCAGCAGGGAAAAGAGTTTTGGTCTCATAATTCATAAACCCATAATCCATCAATTTTTTTGTCTCCTGAAAACGGGCGGCATAGGATTTAGCTTTCATTACTACAGAAATTAGTCTGGTCTCATTACGTTTAGCGGTAGCAGTGAAGCAAAATCCAGCTAAATCTGTAGAGCCGGTTTTTAAACCGTCAGTCCCCTTATAACCATAAACTAACTCAGGTAGCATCCAGTTCCAGTTATCCATTTTAATGGCATCAACTGTTTCGGCTCGAAATATTTTTTTGGCAATACTAGAGATCGTAAGAACTTCGGGGAAATCATTGATTAAGCGGAAAGCCATGATGGCGGTATCTTTTGCCGAGGCGAAATTTTCTTGATCAGAGTTTCCTGCCGGATGTAATCCTAGTAAATCCTTATTGTTTAAGCCAGTAGAGTTAACAAAAGTAAAATTTTCCATCCCGAAGGCCCTGGCTTTTTCATTCATCATCCGTACAAACTCTGTTTCATTTCCCGCCACTAACTCAGTTAAAGCAATAGTAGCCCCATTAGCTGAATAGATCGCCATTGCTTCATAAAGTTCTTTGACGGTATATTGTTGGTTGGAACGCAAAGGGACATTAGAAAGCTTAAGATTCTGGGAGATACGATGGGCATAATCGCTGATCGAGGTAGTCTGCGTCCAACTAATTCTGTTTTCCTTGATTTTTTCGAAGATCAGGTACTCGGTAAGGATCTTTGTCATGCTGGCTAAAGCTAATGGTTGCTCAGCGTTCTTTTCGTATAAAATTTTGCCACTCTTTCCATCCACCAAAATACTTGCTTCTGCGCGTAAACGTAAGGGGTCGGCAATTGGTTGCGCTTGAACCTGAATAGTTGTTCCCAGGAAAGAAAGGAGCAAAGATTGAATAAGGACAAAGCTGATCATATTTTTGAGATATTTTCTCATCTAAGCACCTCCTGTGGTTAATTTGTATTTTTGCGGTCTATTTAAAATTATAACATACATTAATCCGAAAAAAGAAATTGAGAAAATCCGAAAGCATGGCCTTCGGATTTAGTAATAAAATGTTCGGGGCTCTTATTCAACTTTAGTCCGTTCGCGGAAAAGGAAAGTAATTGTGTAGAGCCCAGCCAATCCGATTAGGGAATACACGATCCGACTCAACATAGTGGTTGTTCCTCCAAAGATACTGGCTACCAGATCCATGCGGAATAACCCTACTAATAACCAGTTTATGGCGCCGATAATTACTAGAATTAACGCCAGCCTATCCATAGTATCAACCTCCTTTTGCAAATTTATTAAAGTATTAACCTAAAGTTTTATTTTTTTACCTAGATTTTAATGCTCACCACCTTTCAGGGAAGCAGGCAAGATCTGGTTAGGATGGATAAGCAGTAAGGATAAAACTCCGATGATGGCTACTAGCCCGACAGTAGACCAGAAGATGGTGGATTGACCGAATTTAGAAGAAAGTCCAAAAACCGGTGGACCCATGGCGACACCAAAGAACCTGACAGTTCCATATAAACAGGTAATTAGTCCTCGTTCGCTGGTGGGCGCTGATGAAGTGATTAGAGTATTTAATGATGGAAGAACCATCCCAGTTCCCAACCCAATAAAAGAAGAGAAGAGCACTTTAGCAAAGAGCCCGTTTATTATAGGGAAGAAAAATAAACCTAAAGCTACCATTGAAAGGCCACCAATAATGGTCCATTTCAGGGTTTTGGTCAATTGTTTTTTTAAGATTATTCCTAAAAGATAAGAGGTTAAAGCCATAGCAGACACAGGAATAGCGATTACTAGACCGCGTTGGAAGATCCCGGAACGATATTTTTCTTCTAGCAGATCGGAGAAAAGGCTTAGTAACCCAAAAAGGGAAAAAAGAACAATCAAACCACAGAGGAAGGCGGCGCTTAAGTTAGCTCCCTTCTCCTTTAAAATTTGGAGAAGGTTTTTCCTGTAAGCAGAAAGCGATTGAGCTTTGTTATTACCCTTTGGTTCTTGAGTTACCCAAAAGATGGCGGCAGCGATCGGGAAGGATAAAACTCCATAAGCAAAAAAAGGCATATACCAAGAGATTAGCCCGATGGTAGCGCCTGCTAGAGGGCTGACGACCTTTCCTAAACCATTAGCCGCTTCTAACAAACCTAAAACCTGAGCTCGTTCTTGATCTTGAATTAAGTCACTAGCTAAAGCCATGGCGAGCTGATAGGTTCCTCCAGCGCCAATTCCTTGGATAATTCTTGCTCCCAGGAGATAAGGATAAGGTTTGGTGAGAAACAGGGCAGCTAATCCTGCAAGAAGGCCACCAATTCCGTAGATTACTAAGGCGGGCGCCATCACTATTTTTCTGCCTATCTGGTCGGAAAGAATACCGGCAAAAGGAATGGTTAGACCGGCTGGGACGGAAAAGGCGGTAATTAAGAGCCCCACCTGAAAAAGATTTAGTTTCAATGTTTTTTGGATGGCAGGTAGAACAGGAATTAGCATCGAATTTCCTAAAACCATAATAAAAGGGACAGTAGCTAGGATCCAGATTGTCGGTTTGATCTCTGGTTTCATTTAAGCATTCTCCTACTAAATATTTTTCGTGTTACCTTGATGCTTTACTTCCTATTCGAGCTGGATCAGGATTGTTTAATCATTTATTTAAGATTTAACTACAAAATATTGATAATCTCCAAAGGCATTTTTTAGGTCGGTTAAATGGATTTGGTAATGATGCATTTCCTTCGGATAATAAACAACTCTAGTTTGCCAAGAAAAAGGGATTATTAAACAAACAATTTAGTTGAAACTTTTTATAAAATTATATATAGATCAAGGATTACCTATTATTTCGTGGAATAAGAGCACAAGACGAAAAATAGAGGGGGAGAAAGAAAGTGGATGATCTAGAGTATAGGGAGGCTTTTTTGAACGGTAACTCCAAAAAAGTAGAGGACTTAGTAAAAAATGCTTTAGAAGCAGGGGTTTCTCCTCGGATAATTATTAACCAGGCGTTAATTCCAGCTATGGAGATCGTAGGCCAAAAATTTAAAGATGATGAGATTTTTCTTCCCGAGGTAATGTTGGCGGCTAGAGCGATGCAATCAGGTCTTAAGATTTTAAAACCATTGCTGACCGGGGAGCAAAAAAATTATGTGGGCCGGGTTGTGATTGGGACGGTTCATGGTGATCATCATGATATTGGAAAAAACCTGGTAGCAATGATGTTGGAGGGAGCAGGGTTTGAAGTCTTTGACTTAGGCGCTAATGTTTCTGCAGAAAGGTTTTTACAAGCTTTACAACAACATCAACCTGATATTTTAGGCTTGTCCTCCCTACTTACCACTACGATGCCAAAGATGAAAGAGGTGCTCTCTCTTTTAGAAACGACTGGGGTAAGATCAAAAGTTAAAGTCATGATTGGGGGGGCGCCTGTTACTCAGGAATATGCTGATCGCATCGGGGCTGATGGTTATGCCTCCAATGCTGGTTCCGCTGTAGAATTAGCTAAGAAGTTTTGTCGAAACTAAGTATTTTTGTCATAGGCTAGCGTCTGTTCTTCGTTTTAATAAGCGAATGGTTTTATCAGATACGGCGAGGAAAGATGGAATAGTTTACCTTACCTTGGCATAATTTGAGGATGAGGAAGGTGAGGTAAGTGTTTAGAATTATTATCGCTTTGATGGCTTTTTTCTTAGTAGCATCCCCTTTGCCTGGAAGTGGAGAAAAAGAGAACAATAATTCAACAGTCGTTTACTTTGAAACTAAAGACCCAGAAGGGGATGATTACGGACCAGGGAGTTATATTTATCCTAGAAATTTAGCCTTTAAACCGTACAACGGACTTTTAGATCTTTTGTTTTTTAGAGTTTCTGGTCAGGCGCAAAATATATTTTTTGATGTAAAAATTAAGAAGATTAGTAACCCCTGGAATGCTCCAGAAGGTTTTATCCATCCAGTAATCCATATCTATCTTGATACGGCAAAGGGAGGGAGAACAGAGCCTTTAAATGAAGCCTTAGGCGTTAGCTTTCCACCACAATATGGCTGGGAATATTGCTTAGAAGGGATCGGATGGGAAAGTAGCAGGTTAACTTATTTAACTCCCCAGGGTAGTTTGGAATCTACCGAGCTGTTAGCCTACTATCTCCCAGAACAACATATAATTCGCCTCGCGGTTCCTGTTGAGCTCATTGGACGTCCCCAGAAAAATTGGAAATATTTTGTCTTAGTTGGTTCTTATGATGGGTTTGGGCCTGGTTTTTTGCGGGAGATTCGAAAAGAACCAGGTGATTGGGTATTTGGTGGAGGTTCAGATGACAATGGCTCACCTAGAGTTATAGATCTGTTAGCTCCGGATAAGGGGCGATACTCTCAAGAACGACAGCTAAGTTTTCCTAAGAAAAATGGAAAACCAGTGCTTGTCTACCCTATTAATCTAAAAACTCGGATCTCATGGGGTTTCTTCCTTCTTCCCCTCTTGATTTTAATAGTTGGTTACCTTATAAAAAAACGGCTGGTTATTTTTGGATTTTGGTTAAAAGGGGGGAAGCTTGAGAAAAACTAACAAACATTTTAGTTTAGAAAGTATTTAGGGATAACTTAATTTTTAGGTATAGATCTTCCCTTACCTGAACAATACTAAATATTGGACGGGGAGGGAGATATATGTTTTTCGAAAGGAAGGAATTATTCGATAAACTTGTGAATGAACTATTAGGAATAAATCGTGTTGCTGATAAGTCTTCTGAGGAAAGATCGTGGCAGCTCATTGAAGAGGCTAAAAGAGATTGGCTGGATGCCAGGGCTTATTTTAATGCGGTAACAGAACCTGAGTTAATAGATCATGCGATTTACACCTTAGGGGCTGCGGAGAAACGTTATGTGTATCTTCTGAAAAAAGCCAGGGAGGAAAGGTTTTTTCAGGAAAAGCTCTCTCTGTAAAAGGTAAAGAGATTTTAAGCTAGGGGAGGAGGTTTAGGTGTCCTTCGAAGTACTAATAGTTTATTTTGCGCTTTTACTTTTAATTGCTTTGGGTGGGAAGTACCTTTTTTCGCCAATGCAATTGTTGATTAAATTTATGTTTAAAGGCGGGATTGGATTTATTCTCCTCTTGGGTTTTAATCTATTATCTCGTTTTACTGGCTATTATCTACCTATTAATTTTTACACCGCTTTATATTGCGGTTTTTTGGGTCTTCCCGGTTTAATTTCCTTGTGCTTCTTAAAGACCTGGTTATAATGATGATTTATGCACGCATTAAACATACCGGGAATATTATTATCCCGGTGAGGTGTTGATAATGGAAAACAAATGCTCTTGTTCTTTCTGTGGCAATCTAACTTTTGGGGGCTTAAGAATACACGGTGAATTAATCTGCCCGGCTTGTGAAGGACGTTTAGCTCAATTACAGATTGAAGATGAAGACTATAAAGATTGGCTAGGTCATTTACGATCCATGTGGTTAAAATGGATGAAGCCTGAACACCCTGGTTTTTAGAACCAGGGTGTTTTTTGAACTGTTCATCGCAAAAAGAGGAATGCAAGAAGTTTATGTCGAAAAATTATAACATGTCTACTTATAGTTTTACGCAGAAAGATGCTCCTTTGTTTGAAAACTTTCTTCACTATTCGAGAAAGGGAATGGCAGCCTTTCATACCCCTGGCCACCGTGGAGGCCGCGGCTGTGAGGATCTTTTTCGTAGTTTGGGCGGAGAGTTCTTACGGCTGGATCTAACAGAGCTCAAGGGCGCAAATCTTGATCAAGATCCTGATTTTCTAATTAAGAAGGCGGAGGAATTAGCGGCGGAGGCATTTGGAGCCAAACAAAGCTACTTCTTAGTAAATGGGGCAAGTATTGGTATTATGGCTGCCCTTTTAGCGCTAAAAGGATTAGGAAAGGAGATATTGATTGCCAGGAATTGTCATCTCTCTGTCATTAACGGTTTAATCCTTTCTGGTCTAAAACCAGTCTTTATCTCTCCTACCTGGGTGGAAGGACTCCCCTGTTTACCATCATTAGCAGTAGTAACTAACGCTCTCAAGGATTATCCAGATGCGGCAGGAGTATTCCTTACCAACCCGGGATACCATGGAATTTACGGGCCACTGGGGGAAATTGCGAAACTATGTAAAGCGAAAAAGGTCCCTTTACTGCTTGATGAAGCTCATGGAGGTTATCTTAAATATATTAACAATCGCATTGAAGAAGCGAGCACAGTTGATGCGGATTTATGGGTCTGGGGCACTCATAAAATGATGGGCTCGTTGACCCAGACTGGTATGCTCCATCTAGGTTCCGGCTTTCAGAACCGGGAAAAGCTAGAAGATGCTTTAGAGCTTTTAAGTTCAACCAGCCCTTCATATCTCCTCCTGGCTTCATTGGATTCTGCTCGGCGACAGTTATATTTAAACGGTCGGGCAATGTTTACTCGAGCTGCGGAGCTAAGTGAGATTGTTCGTCAGGAAATTATAAATTTACCTGGTCTTAAACTTATAGAGAACTGTTACCTTCCTACTGGTTACGGAGTAGATCCCACGAAGATTATTTTGTCCTTAGCGCCTGTTGGGTGGTCGGGGATTAAAGTGGAAGAGATCTTACGTCAAAAATATTTGATTCAACCGGAATACGCGGATCGAGATTATGTCTATATCTTTGTATCTTATGCTCAGGAAAGAAAAGAGGTTTGCTCCCTAATCCAGGCTCTTACTAACTTGGCAACTACTGCCGGACCTGATTGCGACAGGGGAAGAATTCACCCCCCACCATGGAACCGGCAACCATTACAGTTATCTCCGAGTGAGGCCGTTAATAAGCCTGTTACCTATCTAAATTTGCAGGAAGTTACCGGAAAAATTGCGGCAGGGTGGGTAGCGGCTTACCCTCCTGGAATTCCGCTCTGGGTTCCTGGCGAGCAGATCTCATCAGCGATGGTGGAATGGCTCATCTCCTTTCAAAGGCAAGGAGGGTATATTCGGGGACTCAAAAAAAATCAAGTAAAAGTAATCCAGTAATAGGATGATGATTAACTGGTCTGAGTCTACAAAAGAGGAGTAAAGATGAAGAAGGCGTTATTTGTTACTTTTGAAGGGGTGGATGGCGCTGGGAAATCCACTCAAGCCCAGATGTTGTTAAAGAAAATAAAAGAATGTGGGGTTTCAGTTGTTTTAACCCGAGAGCCTGGGGGGACTCGGTTGGCGGAGAAGATTCGTAATTTACTTCTCTATGATGAGGAGATTAAGTTCTCTTCTGTTACTGAAGTTTTGCTTTATGCCGCTTCTCGCGCTCAACATGTAGCCGAGGTGATCCAACCGGCTTTAGCCCGGGGAGAGGTGGTCATTTGTGAACGGTTTACCGATTCCACCCTAGCCTATCAAGGCTTTGCCTCTGGAAATGATCTGGAAATGATTCGTCAGATTGACAAGGTTGCGACTGGCGGTTTAGTCCCGGATCTTACTTTCTTATTGGATTTAGGTCCAGTTGAAGGGTGGGCCCGGGTGCAGGAGAGAAACAACAATGGAAAACACGATCGTATAGAGGCTAAGGGATCTTCTTTTCAGGAGAAGGTGCGTCAGGGCTATTTAGAAATAGCCGCTAATAATCAGGAGCGAGTATCAATTATTAACTGTTATGGGTTAGGAGAAAAAGAGATTCATCATAAGATCTGGAGAGTTTTTCTCGAGAAGTTTAGCTTTCTTCGTGAAGCCAATCAATAAATCAATAAAGAGGGAGGGGATTACGATGATGCTGATTATTGCTGTGGTACAGGATCAGGATGTGAGCCGCTTATTAACTTTCTTGATGGACAAAGGATATAGCGCCACCAAGTTGGCAAGTACAGGAGGTTTCCTCCGTCAAGGGAATACTACTTTATTAATCGGGGTGAATGATGACAAAGTAAGTGAGGTTATTTCTATTATTAAAGAAGTATGCCGTACGAGAAAGAGATTAGTCAGTCCGTTAGCGGCAGTAGATCGAACCCTTAATACTTATATACCTACCCCTGTTGAGGTTGAAGTGGGAGGAGCTACTGTCTTTACGATTAAAGTTGATTCTTTCGAAAAGATGTAGAGAAAGAGTGGAAAACGAATGCGGATCAAAGGAGTAGGCGCAGAATCGCCACAGGTCATAACAGAGCGGGGAGAATCAAGCCCGGAAGCAGCAACAAGTTCGGCCTTTTCTCAGATTTTAAAGGATCAGGAAGGAAAACAGGCTGATAGTTGGGAACAACTATTACAACAGGTAGATGAAACTGCCAAAAAACTACTCACTCAGCCGAATATGGGAAATCTCCGCCTCTATCGAGAAGCGGTACGTGCTTTCTTAAAGAATGCCTTGAGTGGCAGTTACCGGTTGAAAGGGGAAAGTCGCTGGGATCGGCGGGGAAATCGTCGAGTGTTTTGTATAGTAGAGAAAATTAATAAATCCTTGGAGGACCTGACCACTTTAGTTTTACAAAAGAATGAAGAGGCGATCGGGGTTATGGCTAAGATTGATGAGATTAGGGGTTTGCTAGTAGATTTATACTATTGACTTAGAGCAGTGGACGGAGTAATCTTGATGAAAGCTGTAGGCATTCGATTTATGGACAGAGAATTTTAAGGAGAATTGGTTTGAACGAAGAATTGTATAAAAAGCGTCGGGCAGTGTTACAAAAGGTTTTTCGTGCCGGGAAAATAAGCCATGCTTACCTTTTTGTGGGGAAAGTTAACCGGGAAAATGAAGATACGATTATGCTGCTAGCCCAGATTCTACTCTGCCTCTCCGCAGAGGAACGTCCCTGTGGGAGTTGTCGCTCTTGCCTTCTTTTCTCTAGTAAAAATCATCCGGACTTTCGCGCAATTGGGTCTGATGGGGGTAGAATAAAGCTAGCTGAGGTACGCGAAATTTGTTATGATACTTCTTTGAACCCTTATTTGTCTCCCAGTAAGGTTTACTATTTTAAAAATTTTGATTCCCTTACTGAGGTAGCGGCTAATGCTTTTTTAAAAACCTTAGAGGAACCTCCTCCTTCGGTTTATTTTCTGGCGCTAGCAGAGAACGATGGAGTAATTCTCCCAACAATACGCTCAAGGATGCACCGGGTTAATCTGGGAGGCTTTGAGCGGGAAAATTTAATACCGCCTTTGAATAGTAATTATTTATTAAAGGGGGAAAGTTTGTTCTCCCTTTTTAAAGAAGCAGAAACGTTAAGTAATAAAGATCGAAACCAGTTCGAACTTGAGCTGCGAGAGATTCAAGAGCAATATCGGACTCTATTAGTGTCTGAAGTTCTGCAAGGGCAGCCAGTGAATAAGGGCTTAGTTCGTGTTATTGCTGCGGTGCAAAGAGCCCGGGAATATGTGGCGGCCAATCTTAATCTCCGTCTGTTATTGGAAGACCTGTATTTAACGATTTACGAAGAATTTTCTAAGTAGTCGCTCACGCTGGCTACCGCCCGCGCACATGAAATAATGAAAATTGCGACGAGCCATAGCGGTATTTGCCGGATTTTGGGACCTACGCTTACTTACCAAGGCTGTCATTCAACACGAGCGGCGAGCGACCAGCGACGAGTTGCGAACAGGAATAAATAAAAGAAGGGAGGAAGAGGGGATGAAGCAAGCACCGATCAATACCTCTTCCGAATTATATAATGTGGTGGGAGTGCGCTTTAAACGAGCTGGGAAAATTTATTATTTTGATCCTAATGATCTTGTTTTGAGTTTGGAGCAAGAAGTAATTGTCGAAACAGCGCGAGGTTTAGAGTGTGGCAGGGTTAAGATTGGTCCTAAAAAGGTAAGCCAAGAAGATATTACCCCGCCTTTAAAAAAAGTAATCCGAGTGGCTACCGAGAAGGATAAAGAGCAATATCTTGAAAACCAGGATAAAGAGGTTAACGCTTTTCAGGTTTGCTTAGAAAAGATAAAGCAACATCAGCTGGAAATGAAATTGATTGATGTAGAATATACTTTTGACCGGAATAAGATTATCTTTTATTTTACTGCAGACGGGCGGGTTGATTTTCGGGAGTTGGTAAAGGATTTAGCCTCGATTTTTCGGACTAGAATTGAGTTGCGCCAGATTGGAGTTAGAGATGAGGCCAAAATGTTGGGGGGGCTTGGACCCTGTGGTCGCTCTATGTGTTGTGCCACTTTTCTCGGAGAGTTTGATCCCGTCTCGATTAAAATGGCTAAGGAACAGAATCTTTCTTTGAATCCCGCTAAAATCTCGGGTATTTGTGGTCGTTTGATGTGTTGTCTTAAATATGAATCTGAAAGTTACCGCGAGATCAATAACGAGTTACCAGGTATTGGGGGTACTGTACAGTATCAAGGAAAAAATGCGGTAGTTGTTGAGCAAAATTTGCTTAAGGAGACATTGATTCTTCAACTTTCCAATCAGGAACGAATTGAAGTGCCTCTTGGCGAGGTTGATTATTAACCGGCAACGCCGGTTTTTTTATAAGCACTTAGGCTGTTCACGCAGAATTAGAGAGAAGAAAAAGTACCTACCGGTAAATATTGGCTATTAATACTAAATATTATATTCCCTTGCATAATTATAAGTAATAATATATAATATAATCGATATTTATGAGCACATGTGGAGGGTTAGTTTGATGAAAAAGAAATATTTATTTGCCGGTCTGATCGTGTTGGTAGTTGTTCTTTTGGTGCTATTTGTACTTCCACGAACCAAAAAAAGTCAACAAGAAATAATTAAGGTAGGATCGGACGCTGCCTTTGCTCCCTTTGAGTATGTGGACGAGACTACTGGGGAATTAAAGGGATTTGATCTTGATTTAATGCGGGCGATTGGGGAAGAGTTAGGAATTAAGGTCGAGATTCAGAATGTGGCTTGGGATGGGATTATTCCTGGTTTAATGGGTGGTAATTACAATGTAATTGCTTCAGGAATGACCATTACTGAGGAGAGGCTAGAAGTAGTTAATTTTACTGATCCTTATATCAACGCTGGCCAGGTTATTGTTGTCCGGGTTAACAATAACAGTATTTTGACTAAAGAGGATTTAGTGGGGAAGAAGGTAGCAGTTCAAATTAGTACGACAGGCGATCTCGAAGCCACTAAGATGTTACAGGAAGAGGATATTAAAATTAGTGAGATAAAAAGGTTTAATGCGCCACCTGACACTTTTTTAGAATTAAAAAATGGGGGAGTAGATGCGGTTATTATTGACTTGGCGGTTGCTGCCGAACAGATTAAAGCTACTCCTGGACTTTATAAAATGGCGGGTGAGCCGTTTACCTTTGAGGAATATGGGTTTGCTTTAAGAAAGAGTGATACAGAACTGTTAGCGAAGATCAATAAAGCGCTAGACAACTTAAAAGCAAACGGTAAATATGACGAGATTTATCAAGAATACTTTGGAGAATAAGAGAACCAAATAGAACCGAACTGCAGCCGGGGGCTGCTTTTTCGGTTTTTGGTCTTGGTTACAATCGAGAGGACAAAAGTAAAATGGAAGGAGAGGACGAAATGGGCTATAAATGGAGTTGGAATGTGATTGTTCGTTCCTTTCCCCTACTTCTAGCGGGAGCTGGATTAACAATTCGACTAACTTGCATTGCGGTGGGTATGGGAATTTTAATTGGAACTTTTGTTGGGATCGGAAGAGTATCAAAGAATAAGTTCATCTTTACCTTAAGTTCAATTTATGTGAATTTTATTCGAGGGACACCTCTATTAGTGCAGTTATATCTCTTTTATTTTGGCCTTCCTGCTCTATTAGGTTTTCCAATTCCTCCATTTCCAGCGGCAATTCTTTCGATGTCGATCAATAGTGGCGCCTATGTGGCGGAGATTGTGCGGGCAGGTATTCAATCGATTGACCAGGGACAAATGGAGGCCGCTCGTTCCTTGGGGATGACCTACCATCAAGCGATGAAGTATGTGATTATTCCTCAAACCTTCAAGCGGATTATTCCTCCATTAGGAAATGAATTTATTGCGATGCTTAAGGATTCTTCAATTGTTTCTGTTATTGCTTTGGAAGAGTTGGTGCGAAAAGGCTATTTAGTGATGGGGAGAACTTTTAGATCATTTGAAGTTTGGACGGCGGTAGCTTTCCTTTTTCTCTTTATGACTTTTCCCATAGCCCAGTTGGTTAACTTCGCGGAGAGGAGGCTGAAGCAAAATGATTAAAGTTAATGCTTTGCATAAAAAATTCGGTCGCCTCCATGTGTTAAAGGGGATAACAAACCAGATTAACCAGGGAGAAGTCGTTTGTGTGATTGGGCCGAGTGGTTCGGGAAAAAGTACATTTTTGCGTTGCCTTAACCTCCTTGAACAACCAAGTAGTGGTCAAATATTTTTCGAGGGAAAAGAAATTACCGATTATCAAAAGATCAATATTAATAAAGTCCGCGTGGAAATGGGAATGGTTTTTCAAAGATTTAACCTTTTCCCTCATATGAGTGTCTTGGATAATATTTGTCTGGCGCCGGTTAAAGTGCGTAATCTTTCCCGGGAAGAAGCTGAAGTAAGGGCTTATTCACTTTTAGGGAAAGTTGGTTTGCAGGATAAAGCTTTAGCTTTTCCTGATAAACTTTCCGGGGGACAGCAGCAGCGTGTAGCTATTGCTAGAGCGTTATCGCTTCAACCGAAGGTCATGTTGTTTGATGAACCAACCTCTGCCTTAGACCCAGAGATGATTAAAGAAGTTTTAGAGGTAATGAAAAATCTGGGGAAAGAAGGGATGACCATGGTGGTGGTAACTCATGAGATGGGTTTTGCTCGTGAGGTTGCGGATCGGGTTCTCTTTATGGATGATGGGTTGATCGTAGAGGAGAATACCCCAGCTAAAATTTTTAGTTCCCCCCAAAATGAGAGAACTAAGATGTTTCTGAGTAAGATTCTTTAGAAATTAAAGACCGTTGTTTGATGAGACAACGGTCTTTTTGGTAAATATATATTGTGGTTAAATCTTAAATAATTGAATTAGGCAATTCCTTAACTTATAAGGACTCATGTATTTGGGGTGGAATAAAAGAAACCATTTTGAAGTTGATACCTTCGAAAAAACAGTTTCTTTAAATAACAAGCAAAAAAAGAGGGCTTGACTTATAGTCACACCCCAAGCTGCCCCTGCTAAACCGAAGGTTGGTAGGGGAACAAAGGCTGCCGAAATTCCTGTTTTAATTAAGATTAAGATCAGGGTCGCTCGGAGAAGAAAACCCTGTTTACCAAGACCTTCTGCTACTGGAATTAATAGATTATTCATTATCATGAACGGAAGCGCGGGGAGAAGAAATGGTAGGTATCTAAGGGCAGAGGTTGTCTTATATAGGACTAGAGATAATGGTTTTCCGTAGCTAAGTAAGAGCAGTGAGATTCCTAAACTGTAAAGCAAGGAGAACCCTAACATGCTCCGTATTTTTTTAAAAAAGAGGGAGAGGTTCTTTTCCATGGTAGCTTTAGCAGTAGCCGGAAGGATTAAGGTTGAAAGGGGAGAGAAGAGAATCAGAGGAAGAAAGATCAGCGGTGTAGCCATTCCCCAGTATTCTCCCAGTTCCTTGGCGATTAAAGAAGGAGTTAGCCCCCCCTCCTTAAGTAGTTTAGGGAGTAGTACACCGTCGGCAATTTTTGAGAGGGAGAGAATTAGTTGCTGAGCCATTAGGGGGAGAGAGGATTTGACTAATCCGCTAAGTTTACGTCCTCGGAGTGAAGGCCCTTTTGACGTTGTTAGTTTCGGCCTGACGATGATCTGGTCGTAAATGAAAAGCGCCAAAAGACAAGTTCCTTCACCTAACAGGAAACCTTTAGCTAGCAATTGGGTACTTGCTTCTACATTATTGGCAAGCAAAGGAGTAAATAGGCTTAAGAGGACAAAGACTGTTTCCCCTAAAGTCTCGGCGATTTCTGAGAAGACAAGAGGAGCGATGCGGTTAAGTCCATGAAAGTACCCGCGGTAAACAAGGCATAAACTATTGAGGGTGATAGCTAAAGCAAAGTATTTTAAGATTAATCCGGTGCGTAGATCATTATAAAGAAAAGAACCTATTGACTCCGAAAAAACAAAAAGAAGAAGAGAAATAATTAGAGCAGAGGTCGTGACTAGGTAGCAAGCCTTCTTTTTAATCCGAAGAATCCAAGCCTGATTATTCTTAACTTGTTCAATGGCAATTAAGCGGACTATAGCGGTGGGCAGACCCATAGTGATGATAATTACTAACAAGCGATAAAAAGGGAAGATCATACCCATCAGACCGAAAGGCTCTGCTCCTAAATGACGGATTAGATAGATGCGATAGACTCCTCCATAAACTTGTAGCAGTAGATTGGATAAACTTAATAGGGCGAAGCTTTTTAATGGAGTTTGGAATTCCGTTTTCAAACTTTCTTCCCCCATTTAGAAATTATTCCGGTTTTGATTGCCATTACTTAACGTGAGGGAATTACATAATTACCTTAGGCCTCCATTTAACCACAATATATAGTGTTTGACTTTAATTAAGCTATCAATATTTTGCGGCTAAATTTTAAATCAATCAATTGTGCAATTCCTTAAACGTGTGCTGGCGGTAGCTGGTTTGTAAAATGAGCTCTTTAAAAAATAAGTCAATAATTAAAAGTATGTCTCTTTGCCTATCTTCATGCAGGATTTCTCGGAAATCTAATGAATAAATATAGTGATTGAGATAACAGAGGTGTGTTAATGAAGATAATTGGTGTTTTTCCACATTTAGAGAAGCCCCAAGCAGTAGAGACAGCTAAAAAGCTTGTAGGATTATTGCAAAACGCGGGTTTTAAAGTGGTGATGGAAACCCAGAGCGCATGCCAGATCGGGCGCGAACAAATTGGTTTAGAAAAAAAGGAATTACTCTCTCAGATCGAATTTGGGGTTGTGTTGGGAGGCGATGGAGCATTGCTTTCTCTTGCCCGCTTGATCTACCCCCGGGAGATACCTATTTTTGGGATTAACTTGGGACACTTGGGGTTTTTAACAGAAGTAGAAGATAAAGATCTGAAGTTTGCCATTGATAAATTAAGAGCCGGTCAATTTGAAATAGAAGATCGGATTATGGTTGGCGCTGAGATTATTCGAGAAGGAAAGATTATTGGTAGACTAGTAGGATTGAATGATATTGTTCTTTCAAAAGGATTCTCCTCGAGAATGTTACGGATAGAAGTTTTGATTGATCACTATTTAACCGGGACGATGGCGGCGGATGGCTTAATTATTTCTACTCCAACTGGCTCTACGGCCTATTCTTTGTCAGCTGGAGGACCAATTGTTTCTCCGCAGTTACCAGCATTGATTCTTACTCCTATTTGCGCCCATTCTTTTTTTACTCGACCGTTGGTAGTAAGAAGTGATTCTGTTATTGAAATAAAGTTTATTACTCTTCCCAACGAGGTGATACTAGCCGCGGATGGTCAGGAAGGTCTCGAGTTGGAGGCAGAAGATATCGTTAAAATTTTTACTGCTGCTCACAAAACTAAGTTTGTGCGTTTTAAGGAGAAAAGTTTTTATAATATTCTAAGAGAGAAGGTAAAACAAGGAAAGTTATAAGGAGTGTGATCTAGTGAAAGCCCGTCGTCATGCTTTGATCTTATCGATCATCAAGGAGAATGCCATTGAAACTCAAGAAGATCTAGGGGAGGCGCTAAGGTTAGAGGGAGTAGAAGTAACGCAGGCCACTCTTTCGAGGGATATTAAAGAACTAGGTCTTATCAAAGTCCCAACCCCGGACGGGCATTATCGGTATTCTCTGCCCACGGATCGGAGTTTTCCTGATCTCATAAAACGAGCCGAGAGAATGTTTGAACACGCGGTTACGAGCATCGATTATAGTGAAAACATGATTATCATTAAAACTACTAATGGAACTGCTCAAGGGGTAGCTGCCGCTTTGGATGATCTTGACTGGAAAGAGGTTATGGGTACCATCGCCGGGGATGATTCGATCTTAGTGATTGTTAGGAAAAAACAACAAGTAGAGCAAGTATTATCCCGGCTGTATAAATTGAGGAGGTAAAAATATGCTTCGGGAGCTTGTCATCGAGAATTTTGCCTTGATTGATCGTCTCCATCTTGAGTTTGAACGGGGATTTAATATTCTGACAGGAGAAACAGGCGCAGGAAAATCAATTATTATTGATACTGTCAGCTTGATTCTTGGTGGGCGGTCTTCAGCGGAACAAGTTAGAGCTGGCTCAGAATCAGCACAAATAGAAGGGGTTTTTGAACTTGATGACAAACCAGAAATTTTCCACATCCTGGCCGAATGGGGAATTTCTCTCGGGGACGATCAGCTTTTAGTGATTAACAGGGAAATAAACCAATCAGGGAGAAGTCGTTGCCGGCTTAATGGTCAAACCGTTACCGTGTTAACTTTAAGTAGAATTGGGAGCTTATTGATGGATATTCATGGACAACATGAGCACCAGTCTTTGCTTTCCTCCATTGCCCAGCGGGAGATTCTTGATAGTTTTGGTGGGAAGGTCTTACAAAGAAAAGCGGAAGAAGTAGCGGAGTTATATTTAAACTGGCAGGGAATAAAGAAGGAATTAGAAACATTGGTCACCGGCGAAGAGGAAAAAAACCAGAGGGTGGAGTTTCTTACCTTCCAATTACAAGAGATTGAAAGGGCGAAACTACAACCTGGAGAAGCAGAACGTTTGGAACAAGAGCGGGAGATTTTGGCGGGAGCAGAAAAGCTTTATGAGAATACCTCAGCGACCTACCAGTTGTTATATGGTGCTGATGAACCTGGTTCCGCATTGGACAAACTGGGTGAAGGGGTTCAAGCGCTGGAGAAAGCTACGGAGATTGATGATAGTTTACAGCAATGGGTTGAAATGGTTACTCAAGTTGCTTGCCAAGTGGAAGAGGTGTCTAGAGAAATAAGGGCTTATCGTGATCGTATTGATTTTAACCCCGAAAAACTATCCCGAACTGAAGAGCGCCTAGATGAGATTGCGAAACTAAAAAGGAAATATGGACAAGGAATACCAGAGATTTTGAAATATGCGGAGAAAATCCGAAAAGAAATAAACTCGAATGAAGATCGAACAGAGCGGATTGCAATCCTTACGAAAAAGCTCCAGACGATTGAGGAGGAGTTGAGCCTGGCAGTTCAAGCCCTTTCCTCTCTGCGGAAAGTTACAGCTGAACGTCTAGAAAGAGCAGTCGCTAAAGAATTGACTGAGGTCAATATGGATAAAACTGTCTTTACAGTCTCTCTTAAGAGGATAATTGATGAGAAAAAAGGATTATTGGTGGATGGAGAAAAAGTGGCGATTACTAAGGAGGGAATTGATCAGGTAGAGTTTTTAGTAGCGCCTAATCCAGGAGAAGGGCTGCGTCCACTGGCAAAAATTGCTTCCGGTGGTGAGCTTTCCCGTTTGATGTTGATCCTTAAGGTTATTATGGCGGAAGAAGATCAGATTCCAACGATGGTTTTTGATGAGATCGATGCGGGGATTGGTGGTCGTACTGCGCAAGCAGTAGCGGAGAAGCTTTTATTGCTTGGCCTCTCGCACCAGGTTATCTGTGTTACTCATCTTCCGCAGATTGCAAGCATGGCTAATAAGCATTTTTATATTGAGAAAAAAACCCACAGAGAGCGAACGATGGTTGAGGTCCGGGCGTTGGAGAAAAATGAGCGAGTTGATGAATTAGCGAGGATGCTTGGTGGAGCGGAGGTTACTTCCACCACACGAGAACATGCTCGGGAGATGTTACTGTTAGCGGAATCAGTCCGTCTAAGTAAAGCTGGGCAAAAGTAATAAACCCACTAGTGGCCTGAAGTCTTACTTTTTGCACCTGAGTTAAGCTAAGAGAAGAGCTAATAAAAGCTCAGCTAAATTTTGGAGGCGCGGAAAGAAGCTTGGTGATCTTTGCGGTCGAAAACGGTCGATAGCGGGGTGGAAAGGATGATTAGTGAACTTTCTAAGCAACAGCGGAAAGTGCTTCTGCTGCTGGTGATTGCAATTCTGCTTGGGTCAGGTAATCTCTTATACCAATCGTTGCAGCGGGGACCAGTTGAAGTTTATCTGGTTTCTCCGGTGTCGGTTCCTTGGCCGGGCAAGGAACCGGATCTTGGATTTAATCAAAATAATCCTCTGCAACTAGGTAATGTTCAGAAGATAAAGACAGAACCGGCAGAGGCTCCTAACAATAAAGAGGAACCAGTTAACACCGGGCTTTCAAAAAAACAGCCTTCCGGATTAATTGATCCCAATACAGCAACCAGCGAGGAATTGCAGACCATACCAGGAATCGGGCCAGTACTGGCTTCCCGAATTATCGAATATCGGGAGCAAGTAAAGAAGTTCCAAAAAGTTGAGGATTTGCTGGAGATCAAAGGAATTGGCAAGAAAACTCTGGAAAAAATCAGGGAGTATATTGAGATTAAACCATGATTCCCGTTTCTCCTCTCTTATCGTATCCCTTGTTCCTCGGTAGTGGGATTGTAGCAGGCTGGTATGGGGGGTTAGGGAAGAACTATGCATATTTATTATTACCGCTCTTTGTCATAATCATAATTTTATTAGTGAGGCGTAGAAAGACCCCGCTCCTTGGGATCGTGTTCTTTCTTACTTTAGGCGCCTTTTTAGGCGCACGAGAACAACAACGCCGGGTGATTAATTACGAGGTCGCTAGTAGTTATCGAGATCAGGAAATAACCGTTATAGGGACTGTTGTTAGTACTCCTTCTCCCTGGCGGAAGGGTTCCCGTTTTATCCTCCGTGTGGAGAGCTTAAATGATGAACTCTTAGAGTTAAACCCCAAGTGGGAGATTTTCCTCCACTCTCCACAGGAGTATAACTATGGTCAGCGACTGGAGATTGCTGGAAATCCCTTCGGGGAAGCTTCACAAGTGGTGACTACCTGGACGAGAGAAGGGGTCACTAGCGGTTTATTGGCGAAGGGAAAGCCTTTGCTTAGAGGAGAAGGAAAGACTAATTTATTTTTACGTTTTTCAAATCGCTTACGACACCGTTTGTTAGCAGTCGGTGAACAGACTCTCCCAGCAGAGGCCGCTATTCTTCTTCACGGGATGCTCTTAGGGAGGATAGAGGAACAACTATCAAGGGATCAGTTTGAACGGGCGGGGATTGCGCATCTGCTTTCTGTTAGTGGTCTTCACCTGTTGTTTTGGTTGGGTTTGTTTTGGGGCTTAGGAAAGATTATTCACCTTCCTGACTGGTTGTTGGCAGTTCTTGCTCTTCCAGTCATTGTTCTTTTTATTCTCATGGCTGGGGGCAAGGCGCCAGCCATGAGAGCCGGGATCATGACCCTTCTCGCTTTGTTTGGAGAATTATCCCGGCGGAGAACAGAAGGTCCCCTTCTCTTAGCCGCCGCTGCCTGTGTGATTATGATGATTCGACCTCTTGAAATTTTTTCACAAGGATTTTGGCTTTCTTTTTCAGCATGTGTAGGACTAATAGTGTTGTCTCCAAAATGGGAAAAATCCTTTCAGCATCATCCCTTTTTTGTTTGGCTCCAACCTTTCCTCCTTTCTTTTTTTGCGTACCTAATGGTCTTACCTTTAATAGCCAGGTTTTATGGTGGTGTCTCTCTAGTGGCGCCGCTTGCTAACGTGATTTTAGTACCGCTTGCTGGCATCGCTGTTCAGATTGGATTATTAGCTTCTTTATTAGGTTTAGTCTATCTTCCTCTTGCCCAGTTGTTAAATGCCGGCAATAAGTTAATCATTCTCCTCTTCCGGGTAATCTTAACGTTTTTTACAAAATTGCCAGGGTATGTCTCTTTTCCACCCTGGCCTTGGATGGTGGTGGTGGCGATTTATGCGGTCATTGCGTTGTTAACCTGGGGGGTTGAAGTAAACCCCATTAATAAAAAAAGGAGAATACCTCTTTTTTATATTTTGCTTACCATCGGTTTATTAAGTTTAATAATTACGGGATCTTGTCTTTTCCAAGAAACACAATTCAAATTAAAGATTGTTTTTTTCGATGTCGGTCAGGGGGATGCTATTTTAGTGACTACCCCAGGAGGAGCTCAAATCTTAATTGATGGCGGAGACGCCAAGGGCTATAATCAAGAGATCAAACCATATTTTAAAGAACAAGGGATTCACAGACTGGATTTATTGGTTGTTACTCATGCCCATGAAGATCATCTTGGCGGGATAGTTCGTTTAATAGAGGATAAACGGGTTAAGATTGAGAAGGTCTTAGACAGCGGGATGCCTCATACTACCCAGTTATATCAGAAGTTCTTGGAGTTAGTGCTGGACAATGAGATTACCTATTTACAAGGGGTTCGAGGAACCCAGCTTCGAGTTGGTGATGTTAAAGGGTTGGTCCTCAATCCGCCCCCTACTTATCTGCGGGGGACTGGCTCTGATGTAAATAATAATTCAGTGGTCTTATTATTAGATTGTAATTCAATCCGCTTACTTTTTGTTGGCGATGCGGAACAAGCCGGAGAAGAAGAAATGCTTGCCTTTTATCACGATGCTCTCCGTGCCCAACTATTAAAGGTAGGGCACCATGGGAGTGAGACCGGAACTGGGGCAGAGTGGCTAGAAAAGATCAAGCCAGAGATTGCAGTAATTAGTGTGGGGGCGAATAACCCCTATGGGCACCCTGCGGCAGAGGTCTTAACAAGATTGAAGGCAATCGCCAAAGTTTATAGAACCGATCAGGATGGGCGGCTAACGTTTTATTTGAAAACCAGTCGCTTTGGCCGTCGGACCAAGATTCAGGTGGAAAGAGGTGTCCAGTGATGAAAGCCCAAGATTTTATCTTTGCCTTAGAAAAAGAGGGTCTTGACAGTATCTCGTTACCCGTCTTATTTTTAGGGGGAGAAGAATATTGGATTAATACCGGGGTTGCTGCAATCAAGCAGTTACTCTTCTCCAAACAAGAGGAAGATTTTAACCTGGTTACTATAGAGTTTAAAAGTATGGATGAGACAATGCTCAGAGAGGGGCTAAGTAACCCTCCATTCTTTGACGCCAATCGTCTTGTGATCCTTAGAGGTCTCGAAGAGATCAAAACCGCCTATGAAAATATTTTTCTGGACTCTTTACAAAAAACAGTCCCTGGGGTTTTTGTGGTTATTACTGCTCGACAACTCGATCGCAGAAAAAAGTTTATTAAGGAAATGATGGCCATGGTAGCAACCATCGAATGCCCAAGTTTAAAGGTTTATGAGGCTAAAAGCTGGGTTAGACAGGAAGCGAAGAAGTTAGGCCTCAATCTTTCAAACCAGCAAGTTGATCTTCTTTTAGAAATGAAAGGAACATCATTAATGAGTTTAAACAATGAATTAGTAAAGCTCCGGATTTTTATGGGCGAGGAGAAAGGACCGGTTTCTAAAGGAGAATGGAGCTCTTTACTCGGGGAAGCCTCCGAAACCAACATCTTCGAGATGATTGACGGAGCGCTTGAAGGTAGCTCAGGGAAAGCGATTAACCTTCTTGAACGCTTATTAGTAGCTGGAGAGCCGGAGCTTAAAATCCTAGCGATGCTTGGAGGAGAGGTTCGTCGACTCTTTATGGCCTGGGCTTTGTTGAAAGAGGGGCGCGGTGAATTTATCCAGAAAGAATTGGTCTGCCATCCATATGTAGCAGAAAAATTAAGAAACAAAGCTCAAAGGCTAACCTATCAACAACTACGTCAAGCGCATCACAGAATTATCCAGGCTGATCAGCGGATCAAAACTGGAGTGGGTGATTATCGGTTAGAATTAGAGATGACTTTGCTAGATTTAGGCTCAATCTTTAACCCTACCCAGAAAATAGCCCTAGTTGATTCATCTGGTCTTGAATAAATCCTACAGGACAGTTGGTCGACTTACCCTCTTAATAACTTTGTGATATTTAAGAAGCCAGCGTGAGCGACTACCTAGAAAATACATCTCGCAGCTCGTCGCTCGTATGAATGATAGTCTGC
>ENA-UOOR01001072-UOOR01001072.1-fermentation-metagenome-genome-assembly--contig:-NODE-1072-length-34312-cov-5.938932_pt1 | contig 34312 bp, 31 predicted proteins | sample MGYA00245780_ERZ724029 | MGnify/ENA primary metagenome ERZ724029 (study PRJEB28704, sample SAMN03018315) | fermentation metagenome | biome: anthropogenic terrestrial biome; feature: soil; material... | reverse complement strand
CATCAGTCATAATCACAATTCTTTCGTACCTAGCTTTTTCGATATCAAAAGTATCGCTATAACCAGTACCAAAGGCTTTAATCATAGCACCAATCTCATTATTGGCTAAGATTTTCTCTTCACCATGTTTTTCAACGTTAAGAATTTTACCTCTTAAAGGCATGATTGCTTGATATTCACGATTACGACTTGATTTAGCTGTACCTCCAGCAGAGTCTCCCTCAACAATGTATATCTCAGTACCATTAGCATCTTTACGAGAACAATCTGCTAACTTACCAGGTAAAGTACCAATTTCTAAAGCACTTTTCCTTCTAGTTAATTCTCTCGCCTTCCTAGCTGCTTCTCGAGCTCTTGACGCAGCTAAAGCTTTATCGATAATTATTTTTGCAGTTGATGGATTTTCTTCAAAAAAGATGCCTATTTTTTCACCACATGTTGAGTCAACAATACTTCTAATTTCTGTATTACCTAACCGGCCTTTAGTCTGTCCCTCAAACTGAGGCTCTCTCATTTTGATAGAGATAATCGAAGTTAGTCCTTCTCTGACATCATCACCGGTAAGATTAGTATCATTTTCTTTTAAAATACCTGCTTTACGAGCATAGTCGTTAATTGTTCTAGTAAGAGCAGTTCTAAAACCTGTCAGGTGAGTGCCACCTTCAAAGGTATTAATGTTATTAACAAAAGAGTAACTGATCTCGGAATAATCATCTGTATATTGCATAGCTACTTCTACTATCACATCATCTTTTTCTACAGAGAAATAGATAATATCTTCATGTAGAGGCGTTTTTTTCTCGTTGAGAAAACTCGCAAAAGATGCTATGCCGCCTTCAAAGAAGAAATCTTCTTCTTTTTCCTGGATTTCGTTACGGAAAACCATCCTTAGTCCTTTATTAAGAAAAGCCAATTCTCTAAAACGTGCCGAAAGAATTTTAGGATCGAAATCCACATCTTTAAATATCGTTTCATCAGGTTTAAAAGTAATACGTGTTCCCGAGATCTCTGTTTCGCCCGCCACACTAACCTGTGACTTAGGTATACCTTTGTTAAAATTCTGTCTATAAATCTGACCATCTTTGTATACTTCAGCAATCAACCATTCAGAAAGTGCATTAACTACAGAAACACCCACACCATGTAAACCACCGGAGTATTTGTAAGCACTGTCTTCGCCACCAAACTTACCGCCTGCGTGTAAGTGAGTCATAACAATTTCTAAGGTTGATTTACCAACTTCTTTATTTAAACCAACCGGAATACCACGACCATTATCTAATACCGAAATTGAACCATCTTTCTGCAAGGTGATTGTAATTGTATCGCAAAAACCAGCAAGAGCCTCGTCAATACTATTATCGACTACCTCATCAACTAGTTTATGAAGACCTCTTATGCTGGTATCACCAATGTACATACCAGGTCTAAGCCTTACAGGTTCAAGACCTTTTAATATTTTAATTTGGTCAGCATCATAGTGGGAGTTTTTTAATTGTTCTGTCATGTACATTTGCTGGTCTTATCCGTATAGCGACTATCTACAAGGAGAGACAACTCTCTCTAAACCAGCTTCCACCTCCCTATCAAAAATCAAATCCCTTCTCAAAGCGCGCTTTGAGCGTAACAGAAGAAATAGGTGATAAGTAAATACGATTATCTGTTGTAATTATAAAACTTTTTACTTTATCAGTTATTTTGTTTAGAAAACCTTCGTCTTGAGCAGTTTGGTAAAACTCTCTATTTACTTCTGATTGAGAAAGGATACCTATATCCAATATGGCAATAATTTGGTTGTAAGGGATTACAACTTCTTCACCTAGGTGTAACATCTTTTTTCACCACCACCCTACCTGAACAAATTTCAAAGACTTTGCGTTGTTCACCAATGATGTTTTCTAAGTCCCGAGGATTAGCAGTTGAAATAAAAGTCTGCACTTTATTTTGACTAATAATCTCAAAAAGTTTTTTTCTCCTCACATCATCTATTTCCGAAAAAACATCATCTAAAAGCAGGACTGGATATTCACCTGCTTCGCCTCTTAAAAACTCTAGTTCGGCTAATTTTAAGGCTAACACTACAGTTCTTTGTTGTCCTTGCGAACCAAAAATTCGCACATCGCGTCCATCTATTATCATACTAAAATCATCTCTATGTGGTCCAACAAGAGTATAACCTCTTTGTTTTTCCTCAACAGAAGATGATTCTAACGCCTTAATAAAATCTGCTTTTAAGTCTTGGGTAATGGCAAAAGACGGTGAATATTCTAACGAAAGATTCTCCTTGAGCTCTGTAAGTTTTCGCTGTAAGAGCTTAGCAAGGAGATTCAATCTTGAAAGCATAGTTAGGCGGCGTTCCATCACAACAGATCCGCTCTCTATAAGTTGTTCTGAAAAAACTGCCAATAGTTTAGAATCTGGTTTTCCTTCTTTAAGTAAATTGTTTCTTTGTTGTAACACTTTATTATAGCGACTTAAAGCATGTCGATAATAAGGGTTTACTTGAGAGATCTCCAGATCCATAAATCGGCGTCTTTCAGCCGGGCCTCCCTTTACTAGCTTTAAATCATCAGGAGAAAAATAAACGCAATTGAGCGTGCCAAGAAAATCTGCTAGTTTAGCTTGGGGTAGACCATCAATCTCAACCTTTTTTCTACCCTTGATAGGTATCCTCACACCTAATTCAAAATCGCCAATTTGCCTTTGGACAATCCCACGAACATAAGCTTCTTCTTGTCCAAATAATATTAACTCACTATCTTCATTAGTTCTTGGTGATGAAAGGTGGCAAAGATAGAAGATAGCCTCTAAAAGATTAGTTTTCCCCTGAGCATTATTGCCCACAAGAAAATTTAAACCTTCACCAAAATCTAAACAAGTTTCTTGATAGTTGCGAAACTTATCTAAGATAAGTTTTGAAAGTAGCAATACCAAGCCACTCCCCTATCTTGCGACCTTGTAAACTCCAGAGCCTTTTAATTCAACAAGATCGCCTTCCTTTAATTGGCGGCCTCGCCTAATTTCGACCTCTCCATTCACTGTTACCTGTCCATCTTGGATTAGCACTTTAGCTTCTCCACCAGTTGAAACTAAACCAGCCCATTTTAAAAATTGTTCTAGTTTAATCGAGTCAGTTGATATAACAACATTTTTCTCGTTCAAAACCAACTAGCCGCTGTAAGAAAAGCAAAAACAGATTTTTGTTTTGCCATAATAAAATTTGTATCAATCTTACAGCGGTTTTCACCACCTTTCTCTTCTTAACGTTTGCAGTATACTTCTTTAATTGCAAACATAACAATTATAGCAATATATCTATTAAATAATAAGTGGCATCATTATATAGATAAATCCTGGCATTTCTGCTGATTGAAAAAGAATTGCTGATTCTGGTCCATTAAACTGTATCTCTACTACTTCTCCGATTAAAGATTTTAATCCTTCGAACAAGAAACGATAATCCATCTTGATAATTAGATCTTCTCCTTCTTGTTCGACATAGATCTTCTCTTCTGCTTTACCAATCTCTAATTCACCAGAAGCAATAGACATATAGTTATCTTTAATTGTCATCTTAACCATAAAGGTAGATGCATTTCTGATCATAACAGCAATACGGTCTACAGCGTCAATTAACTCTTGTCTGCCTATTTTAACAATAGTTCTATGTTGAGTTGGGATCACCTTCTCGTATGGTGGGAAGGTACCTTCAATAAGCCGCGTTACTATTGTTGTATTCGTTATGTCAAAAAATGCCCTTCTTGGTGTTAAAGTTAATCGAACCATTTCGTCATTATCTGCTAATAGCTTGGAAATATCAAGCAGATCGTCAGCTGTAATCATAGCAGAAATATTACCATCATGTCCTGGAAGTTTGTAATAAGCAAGTCTATGAGTATCGGTAGCTACAGCTCGAAGTTCACTGTTTTTACTTTCTAACAATATTGCAGTTAGATATATTCTAGAATGATCAGCTTTAGCTGCTGAAAAAGCAGTTGAAGTTATTACTTTCTTTAAATCTTGCTGAGGAATATCCCATAATTTAGCTTCTCCAGCTTCAATCTCTGGATTTGGATCAGGAAACGAAGGATAGTCATTAACATTCATTGTTTTTATTTCGGCTTTAAAACTAGAATTATCATTGCCATCGCTAATAATAATATTGTTAGTATTTACATCTAAAGCAACATTAATAGGTTTATCAGCAGGCCACTTTCTAACAATATCTGAAAATAACTTACCTTCAACGACAACTTTACCTTCTTCTATTACATCGACAGCAATAGTTGTTTTAATACTTAGATCAATATTTGTACCTATCATCGTAAGTTTGCCTTCGCTGGCATTTAAATAAATACCTGTGTATATATCGATAGAACTACTGGTTTGGACAGCTCTTTGTACAGTATTGATACTAGGCATTAATACATCTTTTGGGCATTTAAAATGCATTTCCCAAACACCCCTTCACTTATAGATATATATATATTTAAATATTTAAATGATCAGTAGTAGATACAGTAGGTGCTGTTGATAACGTGGATAAGGAGTTTAAACCCCATGGTTATAGAGTTTATATCTATGGATAAGATGTTGATGGTTTGTTTTATTAATTAACATATTCCACAGCTAACATTTAAAAGCTAAAAGTAGTTTAAAACTATCCACATTTAAAATTACTTATCCAGATTTAAATCACAGGTTATCCAGATCTTTAAACTGACTGAATTTTTTCCGAGATACGTTTAACCTCACTATCTAGTTCAGGATCTTGGTTAATAGATTCAATAATTTTATCACAAGCATGGATTACAGTAGTATGATCCCTGCCACCAAACTCTTCGCCGATTTTTGGTAAGGAAGATTCAGTGAGCTCTCTGGATAAATACATAGCGATTTGTCTAGGAAAGGCCACTGATCTAGTACGTTTCTTAGACCGCATATCTGCAACACTTAGATTGAAATATTCCGCGACAACTTTTTGAATTAGTTCGATGGAAATTTTTTTATTTTGGATAGGAAGAAGATCTTTAAGGGCTTCAGCTGCTAGTTCTACATCAATTGGTCTGTTGTGTAAGGAAGAATAAGCTGTAATTCTTATTAATGCTCCTTCTAATTCTCTAATATTAGAACGAATTTGTTTAGCGATAAAAAGCAAAACATCACTAGGAACATCAATATCTTCCATTCCAGCTTTTTTCTTTAATATAGCCATTCTTGTTTCTAGATCAGGTGGTTGAATATCTGTGGTAAGTCCCCACTCAAATCGTGAACGTAAGCGATCTTCTAAAGTAGCAATTTCTTTTGGTAGGCGGTCACTGCAGATGACAATTTGTTTATTAGCCTCATAAAGAGAATTAAAGGTATGGAAGAATTCTTCTTGTGTACCTTCTTTACCAGTTAAAAACTGAATGTCGTCTACTAGTAATAGATCTACAGTACGGTATTTGTTACGAAAATCTTCCATCTTGTTATGCCTAATAGAATTAATCATATCATTAGTAAACTTTTCTGCTGATACATACATAATCTTTTTCTCAGGATGATGGGTTAAGACAAAATGTCCGATCGCTTGCATTAGGTGTGTTTTGCCTAAACCAACACCGCCATACATAAAAAGAGGATTATAAGCTTTAGCTAGAGCTTCAGCAACTGCTAAACATGCAGCATGGGCAAAAGAATTGCTTTTACCAACAACAAAGGAGTCGAAAGTATAACGAGGATTCAATCCTCGGTCGTTATTTCCTGTTTCCTTATCAATGGGAATAGTTTCCTCTTTAGAGGCAGTAGGTGCAGAACCCTTTGTGGGAAGATCATTAAAGATAAACATAGGAGTTATGTTTTGTCCAGTAAGGTTAGAGAGAATATTTTTAATTAAGTCACCATATTTATCTTCGATCCATTCACAAGCTAAATCATCTGCTGTTTTAATATAGAGATAATTATTTTCGAATTTAACTGCTTCTGTAGGTTTAAACCACATTGAATAGGAACTCTTGCCCACTTCATTACTAACCATATCAAGAACCTGGTTCCAAAGTACTTTTATTTCATCGGCGTTCATACTATTAGCCTCCTGTGCAGAACTGAGTTCCAATATTCAGAATAGACGTATAAAAACAATTACAAGCATAACAAAAAATATTTAAATAAATGGTTGTGAATTATTTTGTTGATTGGTGTGGATATTTAAATTTAAAATGTCGCTTTAAATAGTTATCCACAGGGAAGATAAGTTCCTGCTAAGGACCGTATTAAAGTAAGATATCCAAAGGGTAATCAACAAGTTATCCACAGGGTAAAAAACTGTGGTTAAGTAGAAAAAATGCATCTCTAGCAGGGACTTTACGAAAAACTAAGCGAACACTTGATTGCATCTGTGGAAAAGTCTGTGGATAAAAGCGATGGTTTGGGGCATTAAGCTGTATCCACAAAATTATACACGTCCTGTGGATAATTAAGGCAAAAAATACAACTTCTGCCAATCACTGCGGTTACTAATATAGGTTGAAACTGTTTAAAATGTGAAAATCGTAAAAGTAGTACTTTTGGCATAGCAAAAAAATGACCTCGCAATATCAGTGTCTCTGACTAAGCGGGGCCTCTTTTAAAAGGGTGCGAAATTATGTAGTCTAGTTTTAATTTTGCATCGATTAATCGGGTACTTTTGGAAAGATACGATATTTATATTGTAGAATAAGAATCATATTTACACAATAGAGGACAGAGAGCGTTTAATCTGGTTAGTGCATCATTTTAGCTTAATTAACTAGCTGTAAACAGACCAAATTCAATAAAAATAATCTTAAAAAGGATAATGATTAAATAAGTTATGACTAAGATACAATAAGTATTGTGAGACCGAACTACTGTTAGTCTGGAGAGAACCATAAAATAGGGAAAGCGTTATTTTTACCTATTACTTATTAAAAATCATTCATAATCTTATTGTGATGAGCACAGTTTCTTGACATGAGTTCTAAGAATGCTCTATAATTGAGCGAGAATGCCTGTTCGAATGCGAATTTGGGGCATTATCAGGCCAGCATTGGCGGCAAAAGGAGGTTAGCCAGGTATGAAGCGGACATTCCAGCCAAAGGTTCGTCGTCGTAAAAGAACCCATGGTTTCCTGGCGAGAATGCGCACTCCAGGCGGACGCAACGTGATTAGACGCCGCCGCAGTAAGGGTCGCAAGGTAATCAGTGCTTAAAAAGTAATAGGAGCGGAGCCTAAAATGGCTCCGCTACTGCTATGTAGAGCAAGCATTAGGGGGCAGAAGTGGGGTGACAACACTTTGGAACGTTTAAAGAGTAATAGCGATTTTGGAAAAGTGTATCGAGAGGGCAAATATTCTGCTGATTCACTTGTTGTAATCCATTATCTGCCAAACAAATTAGATTATAGTAGAATTGGTTTTTCTGTAAGCAAAAAAGTTGGTAACAGTGTAATGCGCAATTTAATTAAAAGAAGAATGAGAGAAATTGTTAGAAATTTTTACCCCCATATTGTGCCTGGATATGATATTGTTATAAGTGCTAGAATGGGTGCTAACAAAGCTACTTTTAATGGTTTAAACCATAGCCTTAGACAAGCATTGTGGCGTTCTTCTTTATTAATAAAAGAGGAGAGAAAGCCAAAGAGTGGAAATTAGTCTGGGAGTCCGATGCAAAATGAAAAAATTTTTATTAATGTTAATTAGAGGCTACCAGTTATTTATTTCGCCACTTTTCCCAGGTAAATGTCGTTTTTACCCTACCTGTTCTAATTACGCCATAGAAGCTATCGAGCGTTATGGTACAGGCAAAGGGATTATTATGGCAATAAAGCGAATTTTGAAATGCCACCCTTTTCATCCTGGAGGATATGATCCTGTTAAGTAATGGAGGTAGGAAAGCTTGCAATTTATAAGCAAATGGTTTGCAGATTTACTGCAATTCTTTTATGGTCTGACCAATAATTATGGAATGGCCATTTTGTTGTTGACTGTAACATATCGTTTAGTTTTAATCCCATTATCATGGACACAAAGAAAATCTATGATACAGATGAAAGAGTTGGCACCAAAACAAAAAGAGATTCAGGAAAAATATAAAGACAATCCTCAAGAAGCAAACAAAAGGATTTTGGAGCTATACAAGGAAAAAAAAGCTAACCCTTTTAGTGGTTGTTTAGTTGCATTACTTCAATTACCTATTGCTATAATTCTGTTTAATGTGCTACGCAGTACAGATGTTACAGGCGTTAGTTTCTTGTGGATCAAAGATCTAAGTAAGCCAGATCTTATTTTAGTTTTGCTAACTGGCTTAGTAGCCTACTTTCAAATGTCAGCAGAAGCGACAGATGCCAATAAAACAACAGCAATTACATTTCCTATCTTTATTACTTTCATTGGTATGACTATAGCTTCGGGAGTCTCTTTGTACTTATTTGCTACCTATGTGCTGTCATATGCTGAAAATAGTGTTATGACTATGCTCTTTAATAGGAAAAAGGCGGGGGTAGAGGGAGGCAAACAAAATGATTAGGGTTGAACAAACTGGTAAAACAGTTGAAGAAGCTATTGAGATAGTATTAAAAGAAAATAATGTAACAAAAGAAGATATCAATGTTACTATTATTGATGAAGGTAAAAAAGGCTTTTTGGGCTTTGGCACTAAAGAAGCCAAAATTGTTGTAGAGATTAAAGATGAAAAAGATAAGAAAAAAGAAATAGCTTTAAAATTTATAACAGAAGTAGTAGAGAAAATGGGTATCACTGCTACAATAGATATAAGAGAAGAAGCAGAAAACTTGTATATTGAAATTGATAGCTCTGATATTGGTATTATTATTGGTCGCCGTGGCGAAACATTAGATGCTTTGCAGTATTTAGCAGGGTTGGTTGTGAATAAAAAAGCCTCTTCCTGGACAAGAGTAATTCTTGATGCTTCTGGTTACAGAAAAAGAAGAGAAGAATCTTTAATTGATTTAGCTCGTAAGAAAGCAGACAGAGTGAAACACACAAGAAGAAAAGTTTCTTTAGAACCAATGAATCCTCAGGAAAGAAGGATTATCCATACTGCTTTACAGGATGACCCGATGGTTACCACATTCAGCGAAGGAGAAGAACCTTATCGTCGTGTGGTTATTGCCTTAAAAAAGTAAGCTGATAAGGTGCGTACCTTGAGGTGCGCACCCTTTTTAATCAAAAGAAAGCGTAAAATCCATAATATAAAAAAGATAATATCCCTTGGAGGGCACAATATGGATACTATTGCAGCGATAGCCACACCGCTTGGTGAAGGCGGTATTGGCATTATTAGAGTAAGCGGAACAAAATCAATTGAAATAGCCAATAACTTGGCTAGTGTTGATTTGACAAAATTATTACCCCGGAAAATGACTTTAGGGTATGTAGTAGATAATGGTAAGCACCTTGATCAAGTTTTATGGGTGGTTATGCCTGGTCCCCACAGTTTTACTGGCGAAGATGTTGTAGAGATCCATTGTCATGGTGGTTTAAAAGTTACTGAACTAGTTTTAGAAGCTGTAATTACAGCAGGAGCAAGATTAGCTGAACCCGGAGAATTTAGTAAAAGAGCTTTTCTAAATGGTAAAATAGATCTAGCTCAAGCCGAAGCCATAATTGATGTAATTAGAGCTAAAACAGATACATCACTGCGAGTGGCATTTAGAATTTTAGAGGGCGACTTATCTAAAACAATTGAAAAAAACAGACAAGTATTGCTCGGTATACTTGCTGCAATTGAAGCTAGTATAGACTATCCAGAAGATGTTGAAGAACCTGACAGGTTTAGTCTCAAAGAAAAGGTACAGTCCATAATTGGAGATATTAATAAGTTAACCGAATCTTTTGCCAGAGGGAAATCTTTACGCGAGGGATTTTTAGTAACAATAGTTGGCAGACCTAATGTTGGTAAATCAAGTCTTCTTAATTATTTAGCTAAAGAAGAAAGAGCTATAGTTACCGATATTCCGGGAACTACTCGAGATGTTGTGGAAGTAGAGATTAATATCAGAGGAGTTCCTGTGATAATTGCCGATACAGCTGGACTAAGATCGACAGTTGATCCTGTAGAATCTATAGGTGTTAGCAAATCAAGAGAATATTTACAAAAAGCAGATCTTTGTCTATGGGTATTAGATAATAGTGAAGCTCTGACAGAAGAAGACAAGCAAATAGCTACTCTTCTCCGGGATAAACCTGTTTTAATTTTGCTTAACAAACAAGATAAGCCTGCTAAAATTAAAATAGACGATCTAGATGCACTAAACTTAAATAGTAAGCTGTTACCACTTTCTTTAAAAGAAGGTACTGGGTTTACTGATTTTTTTAATGAGTTAGAAAATCAAGTAGGTTTTTCTGGTTATGAAACAACCGAGGAAATTCTTTTGACCAGGGTGAGGCATCGTAGAGCACTAGAACGAGCTGCAGAGTCTCTTAGTCAAGTAGAGGTTAACCTTTACAATCAACCAATGGATTTATTGGTAGTTGATATTAGACAAGCATATCTATCTTTAGGTGAGGTAACTGGGCAAACAGTCAAAGAAGAAATAATAGATAAAATATTCCAAGAATTCTGTTTAGGGAAGTAGGTGAATGTTTTGGACTATGATGTAATTGTTGTAGGTACAGGCCATGCTGGTTCGGAAGCTGCACTTGCTGCTGCAAGAATGGGTATGAAGACTTTAGCCCTTACTGTAAATAAAGAAAATATTGCTGCGATGGATTGCAATCCTTCTCTTGGTGGTCCAGGTAAAGGTCATATAGTTAGAGAGATCGATGCTTTAGGTGGAGAAATGGGTAGAAATATAGATGCTACCTATATCCAACTAAGGATGCTTAATACCAAAAAGGGTCCGGCTGTGCAAGCATTAAGAGCACAAGCTGATAAACATCGGTATTCTCAACGTATGAGATATGTTATGGAAAACCAAGAAAATCTCTGGGTTAAACAAGGTAATGTAACATCGCTACTAATAGAAGAAGGAAAAGTACAAGGAGTCATATTAAAAACCGGCCGTGTTTATCGAAGTAAAGCAGTTATTCTCACTACAGGTACTTATCTAGGTGGACAAGTTTTTATCGGTTTAGAAGTTAATTATTTAGCTGGACCAAGTGGACAACAATCAGCTTCTGAGCTAAGTGAAAGTTTAAGAGCTATGGGATTACATTTACTTAGATATAAAACAGGTACGTCACCAAGAGTTGATGGAAAAACCATTGATTACAGTAAGCTTGATCAACAACCAAGTGAACCAGTACCTTTTTCTTTTAGTTATGATGAAGTAGAAATTAGACCTGATGATGTACCCTGTTATATCACCCATACAACCACTATAACTCATGAAATAATTGAAAAAAATCTAACTAAAGCCGCTATGTATAGTGGGGCTATCACTGGTGTAGGTCCTCGCTATTGTCCTTCGATTGAAGCTAAATTAGTTAAATTTCCTGGCAGAGAAGGACACCAAATATTTATTGAACCAGAAGGTCTCTATACAACAGAAAAATATTTAGCTGGCGTTTCGACTTCTTTACCAGAAGAGATACAATTAGAATTCTTAAGAACTATACCAGGTCTAGAGAATGTGGAGATCGTTAGACCGGGGTATGCTATCGAATATGATGCTATAGATCCCCGCGAACTTGATTTGACTTTAGAGCTTATTAAGTATCCAGGTCTATACTGTGCTGGCCAAATTAATGGTAGCTCAGGATATGAGGAAGCAGCTGCCCAAGGTTTGATTGCTGGTATTAATGCAGTACAGAAGATTAAAGGTAAGGGACCTTTTGTTCTGGATCGTTCTGAAGCTTATATCGGAGTTCTAATTGATGACCTTGTTACTAAGGGGACCGAAGAACCATATAGGATGATGACAAGTAGAGCTGAATATAGACTTTTACTTAGACAAAGTAATGCCGACCTGCGCCTTACACCCAAAGCTAGGGCAGTAGGTTTAATAGATGATAAACGTTGGGCAATGTTTAATAACAGAAAAATGGCCATAGAAAATGAAATTGCTCGCTTAAAAAATACTAAAATTTATCCTACTAGTGCAGTGAACGAACTTATGGTTCAAATAGGTAGTATGCTCCTAAAAGATGTTGCCACTTTAGCAGATATTTTACGTAGACCTGAGATGGATTATGAAAAACTGAGCATTTTGGATAAAGATCGCCAAGAGTTATCTAGTGATGTAATTTATGAAGTTGAGACTCAAATCATATACGATGGCTATATAAGTAGAGCTTTAGCCGAAGTGGAAGAGTTTAGAAAAGTGGAAGCTTTAGCATTAGATATTGATTTAGAGTACTCTAAGATTATTGGTTTGTCATCAGAAGCAAAAGAGAAGTTAACTGCTATTAAACCACGTTCTGTGGGGCAAGCATCTCGTATTAGTGGTGTGTCACCAGCAGATATAACAGCTTTAATTATTTATTTGAAAGGAAGAGGTATACATGTGGACTGATGAAGAACAAAAACTCTTCCTCAACATTATAAAAAAATATAAACCCCAATATTCAGCAGAGCAATTAAATGCTCTGCTGAAATACGCTTTATTAGTAATTACGGAAAATGAAAAGATAAATCTTACTGCAATTATTGATCCAGAAGAGTTTGCTATTAAACATGTAATTGATAGCCTTATAGCACTTGATTATATAGAGGGAAATAATGTAATTGATGTCGGTACTGGTGCTGGCATGCCTGGTTTTATCTGGGCTATAGCGAAACAAGAACCTGATTATGTGTTATTAGATTCATTAGCAAAGCGTGTAGCATTCTTAGAAAGAACAAAAATATCTCTAGGTTTAAAAGGTGTTTTACCACTCCACGCTCGAGCTGAAGATGCCGCTCAAGAACCCTTACACAGAGAAAAGTATTCTATAGCTACAGCAAGAGCAGTTGCTAACTTAGCAGTTTTGTCCGAATACTGTTTACCGTTTGTTAAAATAGGTGGTTATTTTATTGCTCTAAAAGGACCGGATGTTGAGGAAGAAATAAAGCAATGCAAAAATGCTCTAAAAATTCTAGGTGGAAAAATAGAGGATGTAATAAAATACCAACTTCCGCAAGAAATGGGTAGCAGATCCTTGGTTTTGATCAAGAAGATCGTAAAAACACCTAAAAAATATCCTCGCAAAGCAGGAACTCCTACAAAAGCACCTCTTTAATAAATACTTAAGCAGGATGCTTGATCTTTGTAGAGAAATTATGTTTTAGAGAAGGGAGGCGAGGTAATGGGAAAAATTGTTGCCGTCGTTAACCAAAAAGGCGGCGTAGGCGTGCGCCGGGCTAAGTTCAGATGAACAATGTGGTATACCACTGCTGATTAAATTCAGTAAGGCTGACTAGACACTTAATGTGTGGCCATACACATTGGGTGAAGCTCTAGGAACAAGGCAAACTAGGTTTGTCGAGCCTGAGTCAGACTACGACTACGAATAGGAAGCTGTGTAAAACTCAGTTAGCGCCTAAAATGTCGTCTAAACGGCAAGGGATGGCCTACTCCCTCAAGTTGTTCCCCTACATATGGGAAAAGACGGCCTGGGTATAGCAGCAGTCTAAAGTCTGGCGTAGTGTGCATCTGGAAACCCGGGAACCAAGATCTTCTGCTTTAAGCTAGGCCATGGCTGGCTAATTTGAAGATCAAGGGGCGGAGCACCTGTAGTAGTCTGAGATAGGGAAAACCTATTACGTGGCGAAGGGGTGCAGGGGTGGAACACCCTGGAGAGCCGTGTGAAGTGAAAGCTTCATGCACGGTTCGGGGAGAGGGCGATGAGCTCTACTCCACAAGAGTACAACGACGATTAATTTGGCGGCAGCATTATCGGAAAATGGTAAAAAAGTATTAGTTGTTGATTGCGATCCTCAAGGCAATACAACAACAGGTTTTGGCATTGACAAAAATCAACTAGATAATTGTGTTTACAACGTTTTAATCGAAAGTGTTCCTTTAACATCGATTATTAGAGAAGCAAATGGAGTTTTTGTTGCTCCTGCAACGATTAATCTCGCAGGAGCGGAAATCGAGTTAGTGTCCTTGATATCACGAGAATATCGCCTTAAAAAAGCTTTAGAACCTCTAGTGGGAAATTATGACTTTATTCTCATCGACTGCCCTCCTTCGTTGGGATTGCTAACTATTAATGCTTTAACAGCAGCTAATGGAATATTGATCCCAATTCAATGTGAATATTATGCGTTAGAAGGATTAAGCCAACTAGTAACAACTATTCAACTGGTTAAAAACAATTTAAATCCTCAATTAAACATAGAAGGCGTTTTACTAACAATGCATGATCCTCGCACCAATCTATCTAATCAGGTAGTTGATGAAGTAAAAAAATACTTCCCTGGACAAATATTTGATTCAATGATTCCTAGAAATGTAAGGATTAGTGAAGCACCAAGTTTTGGGCTTCCAGTTCTACAATATGCGCCAGATTCTAAAGGAGCTATCGCATATCGGGCACTTGCTCAGGAGGTTTTGCAAAATGAGCAGACAAGCTCTAGGTAAAGGGTTAGGAGCTTTGTTACCTACGTCAGATACCGATACTGTAAAAAAAATACCCCTGGATCAAATCATTGCTAATCCCTATCAACCAAGACAAAACTTTGATGTTGATGCATTAAACGAATTAGCTGAATCGATAAAAGTACATGGAGTTTTACAACCAATCTTGTTAAGAAAAGCCAGTAATGGATATGAGTTAGTTGCTGGTGAAAGACGCTGGAGAGCAGCAAAGATTGCTGGATTATCTGAAATCCCTGCTTTAATTAAAGAGCTGGATGATTTGGGTATGAGTCAAATGGCTTTAATAGAAAACCTACAAAGAGACGATCTAAACGCTATTGAAGAAGCGCAAGCTTACCAAAATCTATTAGAAAAATTTGCTATGACCCAAGAAGAAATAGCTAATGCGGTAGGGAAAAGTCGGGTAGCAGTTACTAATACACTTAGATTACTAAAACTATCTGCTTATGTAAGGGAAAATGTTTCACGTGAAACATTAACGCCAGGACATGCTAGAGCGCTCTTAGCTTTAAACGACGAAAAAATGCAGAATGATATTTGCAAAAATATAATAACTGAAGGTTGGAGCGTCAGGCAAACAGAAGAATATATACGTAAGTTAGTTGAAGGAACTACTCCCAAGAAAGAAAGACAAAAAAAGAAAAATATATTTTTGGATGATCTATCTAACAAGATTGGTGAACAATTAGGCACAAGAGTTGTTATTAAACCTGGTAAGAAAATCAGTAAGATCGAAATTGAATATTACGATGATGATGATTTGGAACGGATAATTAACTTTCTCGGTATTGAAGAATAATAAAGGTAGCCTGTGCGAGAAGCACAGGCTATTATTTTAGTTCGACTAGTATAAGAGTCAAACTAATGAAAGTAGTAAAACGTTACGACTTTCGATAACTAGTTATATATAACATAGGTAGTTAATGTTTTTACTTATTAGAGGTAAAAATACAAGGGGTATAACAATTACTTTCAGACAAAGTTCTTAATAATGCTTATTAATATGTATTGGTTTGCATATGATTGAATTGACTGTTTATAGTTCCGTACATTTTTGTATAGATTATCTCCCTGGAATTAATTAAAGGTAATTCTAGGGGAGTAAAAGGGAACTCCATAAAATCTATACAAAATAGCTAAAAGATAGTAATTAACTTTTGCCAAGAGGGTTTAAAAATAGCTAATTAAATTTCCGGTAAATAATAGAACTCTTATCGAAGAGAGAAAGTATATTTACGAAGAGAGTAGAGCATTGATTATTTAGCGAGTTAAATGTAGCAATTGTAAGCTAGTTTAATTTTCAGGGATATTGCTTTTAAGGCAAATGTTTCACGTGAAACATTTGCAATAGGAAAGCAAGTGTTCGATGAATGGAGCAAGATATAATTGGTCAATTTCTCAAAAGCAAGTAAAAAATATAGAAATCTTTTGTTTAGGGATATAGCTTTGGGACATGATGGGAGGTAGTGTCAAGAATCTTGTGTAAACGCATTCCCATATTTTTCTAGGAACATATTTTGAAGTTCTTCATGAGCTTGAGCAAAGCCCTTCATTTTTCGGGTTGACCATTTAGAGTTACAGTCAATCACTTTGAAATAAATAACTTTGCTAAGAGAATCTTCGGTAGGAAACGAATTTTTAATTTTAGTAAGCCTACGAGCTTCTTTGTTTGAACCTTTCAATCCAATTAGTTGTATAAATAGCTTTTCTAATAGCAAGAGGATAACTGTAATAAGTGAATAAACTGCTATTATTGTTCCAAGAATCAACAACTTTTGGGTAGAGCTTCACCCATTTTATAGAGAATTCATCAAGCATGATCATAGCTTGGTCTTTAGTTGTAGACTCGTAAACAGATTTGAGATCTTGAAATATCTCAGATAAATCTTTCTTACGTACTTTGCGAATGGTATTTCTAACTTTGTGAACAACACAACTTTGTACATCTGCTTTCGGATAGACTTTGTTAAAAGCCTCTTCTAGCCCAGGTAATCCATCCATAACGCCTAGAAGAACATCAGTAGCACCCCTTTCTTTAAGAGAGGAAAGAATCTCTTCCCAAACATAAGAACTTTCGGTTGTCCCAATGTAGAAATCTAATACTTCACGATATCCTTCTTCGTCGATTCCCAAAATAAAATACACAGAGTCATTGGCAACTGTATCCCGGCGTAGTTTAACACTCATAGCATCTATAAAAAGTACACTGTAACGCTTATTAAGTTTTCGCTGCCGCCATTTCATTATTTCCTCAATAGCCACATCGGTGATATTGCTTACAGTTGTTGGACTATAGCTATTACCATAAAGCTTCTCAATAATAGAGCCAACATCACGTGTTGAAACTCCGTTAGCATATAGCTGCATAATCATATCTTCAAGCCAACCATCATGACGTTGATAAGGTGGAATGAGTTGTTGCCGGAACTCATCATTACGATCTCGCGGTATATTAAGATTCTCTATTTTGCCATATTTGGTTTCTTATGATCTCTTATAAAAACCGTTACGCGAATTGCCTGAGTTATGGCCTTCCGGTGAGTATTTCTCATACTTTAATAACTCAGTAAGCTCAGCTTTCATCAGAGTTTCCATCATATCTTTGATCATTGATAACAAATATTCTTCTAAACTTATATTTGAGTATAGGATTTCTTTAAGTTTTTGGGTATCATTTGACATAGAGAGGTCCTCCTTCGGGGTTTGGTTTTGCTCAAAAAACTTATACCCGAATTTAAAGGACTTCTCTCTTATTTACACAAGATATTTTACACTATCTGATGGGATAATAAATCCAAGCTATATAGCATTTGTAGATAATACTTGATTGCATGCGTCAATTGCCGATAAATATACACAACAGTCACAAATAGAAAAAGAGCGCCTTATAGAAGAAAATCAGGAAAAGGAATTTTATGACTGCCAGTGGAAGTTAAGATTGAACAAAATATTCATCTCAAGTTGCTTCTATGTGAAGATGATTGTTATATAGACTACTGTATGGAAACAGCAATAACAAGACATAAAGTAAGGTAATTGCATACAACATAAATGAATAAGCAGGAAGAAAAGCTTTTAGATGGTATAAATATGATCAGGATCATAAAACTGCTGAAAAAGAACAAGTTATTATTATAGTTGCAATAAAGGATAATATTAGGAAGGGTGCCTTTTAATGTTTATATAAGCTTAATTCTTAGCTTATACAAAAAAGTTGCAGGTAATACCAATTAATGGGATCAGAATCAGCCTTATTTCCCAAAGGTTAAGAGTAAAATATATGGAATCTAATACATAAAGACCAAGGAGGATATGACTATGGGACAGCTAGTACGAGAGCAGGTACTAAAAGGTACTTTCCTGACCCTGTTTTTTATCTGTATGTCGTATGTATCTGTAGCTGCACCATTAAGTCAATTGATTCTGCACGAAAAGAAGTCTCATTTTGTGGGTGCAGAGCTAACTGGTGTTAAATGGCAAGGTGAGGAACTAATTCTAGATGAGAATGGACTAAATAAGGGAGAAGGAAGCATAGTTTCTGCTGTTTTAAAAACAACTTTTCCTTTTAATAATGTTGTTCCATCCTGGAATTGTATTGCTCCCCCCAAAACGGGGATTCGGGTAGAACTAAGAGCTGGCCGGGGAGATGATAACTGGACAGACTGGTATGAAATTTCCCAATGGGGCAGAAATATATCTGCAAGAGGGCCAGGACTAAAAAAATCTTGGCATGGTTATGTCGATGCTGATACGCTTGAACTATATCAAGAGTATGACTACATACAATATAGGGTAACTCTTCTTTCTGGAGATCGTGTACAAACCCCTAGAGTCAGGCGTCTTGGAATTGTAGTAGTTGATAAGTTTAAGCCGGGACTTCAAAACGACCAGAAATCATGTAAGGCTTGGGGAAAGAGCCTTGTTGTTCCGTATTTTTCTCAAAGGGTAGAAGAACCAAGTATCACTGGTCGTATCTGTGCTCCAACATCGATGACAATGGTACTTAACTTTTTTGCAAATAACTTGCAAACAAAAGAAGTCGCTGATCTAGCGTATGATGCATTTAACGGAATCTATGGTAATTGGCCTTATGTAGCTGCAGTGGCAGGAGAGTTAGGATTAAAATCGTATGTAACTAGGTTTCCTGACTGGCGAGGGGTAGAAGAACAAATAATTAAAGGATATCCAGTTATAATAAGCATCCGCTTTGGTACTAATGAGCTTAAAAATTCTCCAATTCGCTCTAGTAATGGTCACATAATAGTAGTTAGAGGATTTACAGAAGATGGCCAGGTAATTTGTAATGACCCAGCTGCGTACGGGAAAGCTCAGGGTCAAGTGGTTTATGATAGAGAAGAGCTAAGAAAAGCATGGAGCAACGGTGTAGCCATTATCACCGAACCAGAAACTAAAGCGGGTATCAATCCTTGGTATGTTTTAGGCGGGGTAGCTGTTGGAGTAATTACCTCTATTCTCCTTTGGTTACTCTTAAATAAATAAGTTGATTTGATTGCTAAGGAACTAATATAATGATGATCTGAGCAATCAGTTATTGCATCAAAAAGCAGGAAATGATTTTATTATGGAGTGATAATGCCAGAGGAAAGGGGGGGAGGTTGTGTATTGGCTTATATTTCGCTTGCATGAGTTTTGGCAGTCGAACAAAGGCCGACGGTTAACAATTATGACCGTACCTGACGGACATGGCGAAGTTCGAACAATATCGGTACCTGTATTAGGTATATATATTGTCTCTATTATAACTTTTGTAGCTTTATTTGCTACAACTATTATTGTTTGGAACTACTACTCAGTGCGGAGTAACTATACAACTACCTTTGAATTGCTTCAGAAAAAGAACAATCAGTATGAAGCTGTTATGGAAGGTTCGAAAGAACAACGAGAAGTAGTTGAGTCCCTATTGAACGAGACTGAGCAACTTAAAGATAGGCTAAAGCAATTAGAGGGAGTTTTTCATGATGTAAATCGATTATTAGAGCAGACGGGAAAAAAGCCAGTAAAGCTTCCCCCGATGCCTGAAAAACCCAAAAACCAAACTACAGCATACAAACCAAATTCTAAGTATGTTGTTAACAGGTTAAGTAATAACAAAAGCAATTCAGTGGCAATTGCAGGTGTAGCTTTGGCAGCAGCAACTGAGAATTATGTTCCCGAAAGATCAGAACAAGAATTAGCGGTAGCTCTACAAAACGAATTAACTTTTTTAAGAGGAGCTCTTCCCGAAACCGAAAATACTGCTAATAAAATTAAGAACACTTTAACGAAGAAAAAAGACCAGCTAGATAGGACACCAAGTATTTGGCCGGTTAGAGGATATATTTCGTCTTCATATGGTTGGCGAAATCACCCTGTTACCAAAATACCGAAAAGACATGCAGGTATGGATATTGCCGTACCAAGAGGAACTCCAGTAAAAGCTACTGCTCTGGGGAAGGTTACAAGAACAGGTTATGTTGCTGGGTATGGGATATTGGTTGAGGTTGATCATGGTAATGGCTTAAAAACACTTTATGCGCATAATTCACGTGTTTTAGTTAAAAAAGGTGAAATGGTAAAGAAAGGCCAAGTAATTGCTTATTCTGGCAATACTGGCGTATCTACCGGTGATCATCTTCATTATGAAATTAGAAAAAATGGCAAGGACATAAATCCCGCCAACTATCTGCCTTAGGAGCTGATTAAATGTTTGGGAGAAAAACTCCAGTAAAAAATCTTGTGTCAGCTGATGAGACTGACGGGAGGAAATTAAAAACTATGAGTACGCAAAAAACTGTAGACACTGTAATTGGAAAGAATACTGAGCTTACCGGAACCATTAAATCATCGGGCACTGTTCGTGTCGATGGAAAATTTGATGGTGATATTGATACTACTTCTGATTTGGTTATAGGTGAAGGCGGTTTTGTTAAAGCCAAAGTTAAAGCCCAAAATGTGATTATTGCAGGTCATATGGAAGGCGATCTCGAAGCCAAAAGTCGCTTAGAAATTGTTCCTACAGGTTCATTGCAAGGTAATGCTAAAACTGGAGTTTTAGTAATTGAAGAAGGAGCCATTTTTAAGGGACAAGTTGAGATGGCTACAGGGAACAACCCAGTAACCCAGACATTGACACCGAAAAAAGAAGTAGTACAAGTATCCGCTAAGGGTACTACTACTACTGTAAAGTAAATAAACAAAGAAACTGAGGTTATAGCCTCAGTTTCTTTGTTTATATTTAGGTAACGGGAGATGAATTAGGCAAGATTTATTCTAACCATTTAGATGCGGCGGAATCATCTAGGGGTATTGTAATTGGCAGACTATTAACAGTAGTATTTATTGCTGCACACATTAACTCTGCTATATCCATAACTAAACTTAAACGGGTGTTTTGCAATACAAAGTATTCCATAAAACCACCAACATTAACTATACCGACTAGATTCATATCGCCTACTTCTGGTAGATCTTTATTAACACCTGTTCCAGGTTTAAGGGATCCTTCTTTTAAACTAAGATAACCAACACTTTCTGTTTGGCCTAGACAAGCATCAATGGCAATAATAAAGGGGTCATTTAATTCTCGATTAATGAGGTGTATCTTTTCTTCGAGGTTGGCTGCATGAACAGGATCATCAAGTGTACCATAAACAGGGAGGGTGGGATTAGCTCTACTAAGAAGTGTTCCTGTTAATGGACCTAACGAATCTCCAGTTGAGCGGTCTGTACCAATACACACAATGGCAAGCCGTTTACCTGTGGGTAAGAAGCGTGTTTTTAGCCTACGAGTTAATTCTTCAGCTAAACGAGTAATGGCAAAAGTATCTTTGTAATAAAGTCTAAACTGCTGTACTTGTCCCCCAAATGGCCACATGAGCATCTTCCTCTCTGTTGGGCTGGTAAAACACTCACAGACAGTATATGTAGATAATGACTAAATATGCCTAAGAAATAAAAAAAACTGTGCAAAGCATTTTCTGATTGCACAGTTAATAACTATATGGCGCGGCTACCAGGAATCGAACCTGGGCAACCGGCTCCGGAGGCCGGTGCTCTATCCCCTGAGCTATAGCCGCGTATTGACTGGTTAACATTATAACATAAGCGTAGTTAAGCTACAATACTAGGACAATTTCTTATTATTGTATACCTGGGATAATACTCTTCTTATGGTATAATATTTTTCATAGTCGAGGTTTATTTTGCCTTAAGCAAAAAAGAGATACTCTTAGTAATAGATTAGGAAGGGAGCAGAGTCTGTGCTAACAAGTGGAATTATTGGGTTACCTATGGTTGGAAAAACCACGGTATTTAATCTACTGACTCTGTCGCAGACAGAAGTGTCTAGTTTTTATTCAGGTAAAGTTGCATCTAATGTCGGGATGGCTAAAGTACCAGATCCACGTATGGACAAGCTAAAGGAAATGTATCAGCCAACAAAGTTTACACCAGCTGTCATTAAAGTTACAGATGTGCCGGGTTTAGTGTCTGGTTCAAGCGAAGGCAAAGGTACAGGTAACAAATTCTTAGCCGATGTTAGACAGGTTGACGCATTAATTCAGGTTATTAGAGCTTTTCAAGGAACAGTTCCCCATGTAGAAGGCTCAATTGACCCAGTCAGAGACTACAACATTCTAACTACAGAACTCATTTTAGCAGATCTACAGATTATGGAAGGACGCTTAGAGCGTCTTACTACTGGTAAAAAGAAAAAGGTAGAAAATTACGAAAAAGAATTAGCGTTAGTAGAAAAATGTATTGCTGCTTTGGAAGAGGGCATACCAATCAGTGCTCTAGAGCTTACAGAAGAAGAACTTCTCTTTATGAGAGACTTTGGGTTACTAACCCCAAAGCCAATGCTTCTCGTGGTTAATGTTGACGAAAATCAATACAAAGAAGGGAATTACCCGGGTAAAGATGAATTAGAAGCAATTGCTTTAGACCACAAATATCCTCTAGTCGTGATTTGTGGTCAGCTAGAGATGGAGATAGGACAACTTTCCGCGGAAGAAAAAGAACTTTTTATGGATGATTTGGGCATCGCTGAACCTGGTATAGCTAAGATTGCTAGATCGGCGTACAGTTTACTAGGTTTGATCTCTTTCTTTACTGTCGGGACAGATGAAGTTAGAGCATGGACTATTAAAGCGGGTGAAAATGCTAAAGAAGCCGCTAGTGCAATCCATTCAGATATATCTAGAGGATTTATTAGAGCTGAAGTAATAGCTTATAAAGACTTTATTGAGGTTGGTTCAGAAGCGAAAGCGAAGGAAAAAGGCGTTTTCAGATTAGAAGGCAAAGATTATTTGGTTCAAGATGGTGATGTTATTAGTTTCCGTTTCAATGTTTAACATTAGTATTGCTTGAGGAGGTTATCTTTATGTTTTTTGACAACCTAGCCCAGTTTGACCCTGAAGTAGCTGCTGCTATTTCCAAAGAAGCTGAACGTGAAAACGACAAGCTCGAGTTGATTGCTTCGGAAAATTTTGTTTCTAGAAGTGTTTTAGCTGCTCAAGGTTCGGTTCTTACCAATAAATATGCTGAAGGCTATCCTGGAAAGAGATATTATGGTGGTTGCGAATATGTCGATATAGTAGAGAATTTAGCTATTCAAAGAGCTAAAGAACTATTTGGAGCTGAGCATGTTAATGTCCAACCTCACTCTGGTGCTCAAGCAAATACTGCTGTTTATTTTGCTATGCTAAAACCAGGTGATACTGTTATGGGCATGAATCTGGCCCATGGAGGTCATCTAACACATGGCCATCCTATAAATTTCTCTGGTACTTATTTTAATTTTATTCCGTATGGTGTAGATAAAGAAGCCGAAAGAATCGATTATGATGAACTTGAAAGACTAGCGTTGGAACATAAACCAAAGTTAATTGTAGCTGGAGCTAGTGCTTATCCTCGGATCATTGATTTTCCTCGCTTAAAATCAATTGCTGATAAAATAGAAGCTAAGTTAATGGTAGATATGGCCCATATTGCTGGATTGGTGGCAGCAGGTTTGCATCCTTCGCCTGTGCCCTATGCTGATTTTGTTACCACAACAACCCATAAAACGCTTAGAGGACCACGTGGTGGATTAATTATGTGCAAAGAGGAATATGCTAAAGCTATCGACAGAGCAATTTTCCCGGGTACGCAAGGTGGTCCCTTAATGCATGTTATCGCCGGTAAAGCTGTAGCTTTTAAAGAAGCATTAGATCCAAGCTTTAAACAATACCAGTTACACATTATCGAAAATGCTAAAGCATTAGCAGAGGGCTTAATAGCACGTGATTGGCGTCTGGTTTCTGGTGGGACGGATAATCATCTAATGCTAGTTGATGTAAAAGCCAAAGGAATGACAGGCAAGGATGCCGAACATTTATTAGATAGTGTGGGAATTACTGTTAATAAAAACGCAATTCCTTTTGACACGGAAACGCCATTTGTTACTAGCGGTATTCGATTGGGAACACCAGCACTTACATCTAGAGGTATGGGTAAGAAAGAGATGGCTAAGATTGCCGAAATAATTAATCTTACTTTAATAGAAAAAGATGAAGCAAAGGCTAAATCTATGATCCGTGAACTAACAGAAGCGTTCCCACTTTATAAAGATATTCGTACAATGTACAGGGAGGCTTTGGGAAATGCATGATCTAAGAGAGATACGTGAAAATCCAGACAAGTTTAGAACTGGTCTGATTCGTAGAGGAGAAGATCCAACAGTTATCGATCTTATCCTAAATCTCGACGAACAAAGAAGAGGCACTATCTTAGAAGTTGAAAACAAAAAAAGTAGAAGAAATAGTGTTAGCCAACAAGTTGGTGAACTCAAGAAAAAAGGCGAAGATACGACTTCTATCATAGAAGAAATGAAAGCTCTTGGTGAAGAGATTAAGGCTTTAGATGAAAAGCAAAATGAAACCGAGAATAAGATCGATGAGTTGTTATTAGGAATACCTAATGTTCCCCATCCATCTATCCCTGATGGTAAAGATGACAAGGAAAACGTAACAGTTAACTTGTGGGGTGAACCAACTAAATTCGCTTTTGACCCTAAAGCCCACTGGGATTTAGGGACTGCATTGGACATTCTCGATTTTGAACGTGCAGGAAAGATTACAGGTTCTCGTTTTACCATATTGAAGACTCATGCTGCTAAGATGGCTAGAGCTTTAATAAGTTTTATGATTGATGTTCATACAGAAAAGCATGGCTATTCAGAAGTTTACCCCCCTTATATGGTCAATACAGCTAGCATGACTGGTACTGGACAGTTACCAAAGTTTGCTGAGGATGCCTTTAAGGTTAGTAACACAGATTATTGGTTGGTCCCTACAGCAGAAGTTCCAGTCACCAATATGTACCGAGATGAGGTACTAGATATAGCAGAATTACCAAAATACCATGTAGCATATACAGCTTGCTTTAGAGCTGAAGCTGGTTCTGCTGGTAGAGATACAAGAGGTTTAATCAGACAACACCAGTTTGATAAGGTTGAACTAGTTAAATTTGTTTTGCCCGAAGATTCCTATGCTGAATTAGATAAGCTAGTTGCTGATGCTGCTGAGATATTACAACTATTGAAATTACCTTATAGAAAGATAATGATGTGTACTGGCGATGTAGGCTTTAGTGCTGCGAAAAAGTTCGACTTGGAAGTGTGGATGCCTAGCTACAACAATTATGTTGAAATTTCATCCTGTTCAAATTTCGAAGCCTTCCAAGCTCGTAGAGCAAATATCCGTTTTAGAAGAAGTCAAGGTGCTAAACCTGAATTTGTACACACTCTTAACGGCTCAGGATTAGCAGTAGGTAGAACACTAGCAGCAATCCTAGAGAATTATCAAGCTGAAGATGGTTCCATTATTGTTCCAGAAGTATTGCGTCCCTACATGGGAATCGATAAAATAAGCAAATAATAATAATTTGACCCACTTTGTAGTGGGTCAAATTTTACCTAGTAAAACTAACTAAGAAGAGGTGATTTATATGGATGCAATTAAAGTGGAAGATCTTTCGTTTGGCTTTAATAAGCAGATTTTGATAAATCATCTCTCCTTATCAGTAAAGAAGGGCGAATCCATAGCTATTTTAGGGGCAAATGGTGCAGGGAAGACAACGTTTTTTAAAATATTATTGGGGCTCTACCCACCCTTAACTGGTAAAGTTATTATTTTAGGACGAGAAATAAAAAGGACAGAGGATAGGGTCTTTGCGCGAGAGAATATAGCTTATGTTCCTCAAGAACGAGTTCTGGGGAAGTTACCCATTACAGTTTTTGAGGCAGTACTTTTAGGACGGTATGGTAAAGGGTTTAAAGGGTTGAAGAAACCACATAAGAGTGATCGAGACGCTGTTTTGGTAGCGTTAGAGATGGTTGGCATGGAGAAACTGCAAAAAAGAGATGTTGCAGATCTTTCAGGGGGCGAGTTGCAACGTATGGCTCTAGCAAGGGCATTAGTACGAGATGCCAGCATTATTCTTTTAGACGAACCGATTGCTCATTTAGATAAAAGTGGTAAAGAGGAATTACCTTTACTAATACAAAGTTTGCAAAAGGAAAAGAAGTTTACTATGGTTACTATTACTCACGAAAGTATCAACATGGCTTTTGATCGAACATTTATACTTTCAGGGGGACAACTAAAGGAGACAACCAATGAGTATCCTAGCATATTTTAATTACCCTATATTTGTTCGGGCGCTACTAGCATCAATACTTGCTGGTGGAATCTTGTCTTTAGTAGGAGTGGCCATAGTAGTCTTAAACTTAACAACGATTAGATTTGCCTTAATGCATATCGCCTTATTAGGTGCTTCCATTGCCATAATTCTTTCTTTTTCTCCTGTTGGAGGTGCTATGATAGCGATAGCTTGTGGTGCTTGGCTTTTAGGGCCAATTGCTGATCGTCTTAAAATAGACACTGCTCTAGGAGGAGCATTGTTTATGACGGGCTCCTTAGCGTTAGCATTTTTCCTTTTTTATCAAGCAGGGATACCTGCTATGGATGCTTTTGATGTCTTTACGGGAAATATATTGGCTCTAACTAAAGCGGATATCTACTCTTTGGCAATAGTAGCGGTAGTAGTTTTGATGTTAATAATAGTTTTTTATAGAGAAATACAATTGATGCTTTATAACAGTGAACTAGCTGAGACACTGGGAATTAAAAGCAAATTTGTAAGGAATACTATTTTGTTAGTCTGTGGCTTATCCTTAGGTGTGGCCATGAGGTTAGTTGGTGCTTTATTAGTTGATGCTATAATTCTTTTACCAGCATTAGGAGCCTTACAGATAGGAACAGGATTAACTTCTGTTTTAGTTGCTACTTCAGTTTTAGGGTTGTTTTCTACTGTGGGAGGTTTATTGCTCGCTCTTAAGTTTAACTGGCCTTTAGGAGTTACAATAACTCTTACAGGAGTTTTGGTATTGGGAATAGTAACTATAGTTAAAAGCATTATAAACAAGGTTCAAATACATAATAGGAGGGATGCCAAATGAATAGCTACAGAAAAATAACTATCTATTTATTGTTACTAGTAAGTCTAAGTATTTTAGCAGGAGCCAAAGGGATAGTAGCTTCAACTAGTTGGGTAGGAGCAATAGCCAAAGCAGCAGGAGCCAATGATGTGACAATTCTAGCGCCAATTGAATTGAGACATCCTCCCGAGTATGATTATAAGCCACAGGATGTAGTTAAAGCTTTAGAAGCGGATTATATTGTTTGGGCTGGGTATGAACCCTTTGTAAAAAAGCTAACCGCTGCCTATCCCGAAATTGAGAGTAAGCTAATTGCGGTACGTACTACCAACATTCCTGATAATCTGGTTAACATGACAAGAATGTTAGCTACTAAATTTGGTACAGAGAAAAACCAACAAGTTTGGGAAGCTATTTTTTTAAGCGAGATGACATCGTATAAGGAAAGGGCTACTAAGGCGCAAGTTAATACCCAGAAGGTAGCTGTTAGTGTACACCAAGCAGAATTAATTACCTGGTTGGGTTACGATGTTGTTAAAACCTTTGGAAGTAATCAGCTTACACCAGCTGATATTGCCCAAATAAACCAAATACAACCTGATTTAATTATCGATAACTATAACTCCCTAGATGGCAAGTTATTAGCAGAGCACTCGCAATATGTAATCTTGTTTAACTTCCCAACCAAAGATTATCCAGAGTTATTAGATGTTTTATCTGAGAATATTAAAAGGCTAGGGCTTTAACCAAAAGTCGAGAGTGTTTTGCAAGACTGTTTTTGGGGAAAGAGAAACAGAATCTAAGATAATGGTATCAAGCTGACTCAAAGAAGCTAGTTCCAAGTAACGATCTTGACTACGCATATAGTGGTCGAGGATTGTGTCTAGATCTTGACCATAGCGGCGAATGTAGTAGATAAAGCCAGTGTTTTTGCGTTCTTTTAGTCGTTCGCGAAATTCATCTCGCTCGATGGTAAGAACAACTAATTTAGTGTTTAAGTTAGCTAATAGATGATCAATATAAGCAACATCAAACCAAGACATATAAGAATAATAAGCTGTGTGAGTAAGATGAAAACGCTCCAGGACAAATAGAAACTGAGGTAACTCTTTATTAGTAAAACTACGTCTTTTCAATAGACTTGATTGCTTTACAAGGTGTAGGGTTATCTCTTCTAACAGTTTAATGTTAGCTGTTTTATCTATAAAGCCCCGGTTATAGTCCTTTTCTAATACTCTTTGCGTTAGTTCTTCATGATAAAAGAGTTTAGTTGTACTACTATCTGCAACAAGTGGGTTTCTTTCTAAAGCATTAATTAATGTAGTTTTGCCAGTTAAAGGAATACCTTCGATTATTAGGCCTAAAGACATCCTAGTTACCTCCCCTAGAGTGTTAGAATAAATGCATTTGCTTCCCTTTTTACTTGCCATTACGAAGTTATTTATGGTATACTATCCGTGTTGGAGGGGTGACCGAGCGGTTGATGGTAGCGGTCTTGAAAACCGTCGTCCTGCAAGGGACCGTGGGTTCGAATCCCACCCTCTCCGCCATTTATAAGAATAATAGAAGCAGGGCTAAGCCCTGCTTTTTATTTTGAAGACCATGATTCGGGGAGAGGGAGTTCAACCCCAAATGTGCTACCTTCACCAGGGTTACTTCGTACAAAAGGTTTACCGTTATGTTCTTCGGCGATATGCTTAACAATAGATAAGCCTAATCCAGTACCTCCTTGAGCTCTGGAGCGTGCTTTGTCAACACGGTAGAAACGTTCGAAGAGTCGCGATTGTTCCTCAGGTGGTATACCGGAGCCTTTATCTGTAACAGAAAGGATAATATTCCTTTGATTTTGTTTGGCAGTAATTTTAATAGAACCTTTATCTGAGTACTTTATAGCATTATCGATAAGATTGATTAGGATTTGCTTGATTTGATCTCTATCACCATAAATGTCTAACTTACCTTGGAAATCAAGTATAAGGCCTTTTTGATCAGCTTTAGCTAAGAAAAGCATTTCTAGTTCTCGCCACAGTGGTTCTATGGGGAAGACTGTCTTTTTCAAAGTAGTGTGGCCTGATTCCAATCTAGATATAGTTAGTAAATCACTAATTAGATTAATCATTCTTTGGGTTTCAGTGTACATAATCTCTAAGAAATGTAATTCTGTTTCACGATCTAATTCATTATCTCGCAAAGTTTCAATGAATCCATTAACTGAGGTAAGAGGCGTTCTTAACTCGTGTGAAACGTTACTAACAAAGTCACGTCGTACTCGTTCAAGACGCTTGATTTCCGTAAGATCATGGATTACCCCTACAGCGCCAATGATCTGATTGTTTTCGTCCTTTAAGGGAATACTCCGGATTTCCATTTGGCGCTCTCCCTTTTCCCACAGGGAAAATTGCTGGGCCACCAGTTGACCATTTTCCAAGGCATTAGTAAAAGCAGTAATAACTTCGGGAGTTCTTATCATCTGCCAAAGAGGAGAACCTACTGGATTAGAAGTGAAATTGAAAAGGTTGCAGGCTTGGGGATTAATTACGGTGATATTTTTGTTGCGATCAATAGTAATTAAACCATCCGCCATAGAAGTGATGACTGCATTAAGTTTATTACGTTCACTAGTCAAATCGCTAATAGTAAGCGACAAACGGTCAGCCATCAAGTTAAAAGAAGTAGCTAAAGTAGCAATTTCATCTGTACCTGTAGTGGAGATTCTCGAAGAAAGATTGCCTCTAGCAATAGCTTCAGCAACATCAGTGATCTCTGTTAAGGGATTAAGAATTTTTTTGTTCCAAGCGAAAGCGAAGATAGAGCCAAAAAAGATAGCAAAGGTAGTTGCGAGAAAGCTAATTGTGCGTAGTTGTATCAAAGAATTATTGACCATAGTTAAGGGGATCGCCACGCGAAAGATAATTCCATCTTTATATAAAGCAGCATAACGCAAACTAGTTCCTAGTGTACTGCTAAATCTACTGGAATAACCCTGTCCTTTAATTAGAGCAGTTTTAACTTCAGGTCTATCGAGATGTTTTTCCATAGCTTGGGGATTTTCTTCGGATTCAACTAGCACAGTTCCAAACGAATCAATGATGGTGACACGCAGACCAAGACTATGGGCTATATGAGTAACTGGTTCAGGATAACTGTCAGCAATTAACTTGGCTTGTCTTAAAAGGCTTTCATCTACGGTGCTGACAAATCTAGCGCCAATTAACTTTTCAGAGACAATTGATGTAGAACCAAAAACAATTAACAATAAAGAAACATAGCCTATTAAGAGTTTAGTGGTTAAACTGCGGTAACGTTTCAATTAAACCACATCCTCAGGAAAGATCTTCTTTCATCTTATAGCCAATCCCATGGACTGTTTCGATATAAAGTGGGTTATTTGAGTCATCCCCTAATTTTTGTCGTAGATGTCTAACATGGACATCGACAGTTCTGGTCTCACCTTCGTAATCATAGCCCCAGACAGTAGAGAGTAGATATTCTCTAGTTAGGGTATGGCCTCTGTTAACAAGAAAGACACGTAACAATTCAAACTCTTTAGGGGTGAGGTCTAGTTCTAGTTCATTGATAGATGCTATATGTTTGCTTTGATCTAGATGAATGGGTCCATGACTTAGTATAGTAGGAGAGTCGATAGGTATATTTTCAACAACGCTTCGTCTTAAAACAGCTTTAACTCTAGCTACTAACTCTCTTGGGCTAAACGGTTTAGTGATATAATCATCTGCACCTACTTCCAGCCCGACAATTTTGTCAATTTCACTATCTTTGGCAGTGAGCATAATAATAGGTACATTAGATTTTTTCCTTATCTGTCGACATACTTCAACACCGTCTAACTCGGGAAGCATTAGGTCTAAAACTATTAAATCTGGTTTTTGGTTTTGAAATGCTTCCAATGCTTGGGAGCCTGTACCTGCAGTGTGTACCTCAAAACCGTTTACTCTCAAATTGTAACTCACTAACTCGCGAATAGAAGGTTCATCGTCCACCACTAGAATAATTTGTGGCATGGCAAGACCCACCTTTAGTTATTAAGTTTGTCTCATTAAGAGAGACTTGTTGTTAAGAGTATGATACCATATTAAGGGACATGTTTCTTTGAGAATACGTAAAATTTCAGTTAAAGCATTGGTAGTGTCTTAGACAACTAGATGTTTAAACAATGCTATATTGGTTAGCTGGGTTTTCTGTCCAAATTAGGGAATGAACCAAGGGAAAACCAGAGCACATATCGTTAAAAAGCTATTGCCAAGTAGGGGCCTCTATGTTATTATAAGTCTGTCAGCTTTTTGCGGAGGAATACCCAAGTTGGCTGAAGGGGCGGGTTTGCTAAACCTGTAGTAGGGCGTTAGCTCTAGCGAGGGTTCGAATCCCTCTTCCTCCGCCATTTTTATAGAATTTTAGTCACTCAAGAGGGTGGCTTTTTTTATTTTCCAGTGGAAGGGTTTTAAGGTAAATAAGAAGAAATTTTTCATTAAGAGAACTTTAGGGGGTATATTTATGAAACAGGGCAGAATTCTTGTGTTGATCTTGTTGGTAGCTTTAATTGTTACAACAGGTGCTATGGCAAAAGAACTCTCAGCTGTCAAAGCTCCTAAGGGAATGAAAATTGATGGAAAATTAACCGAATGGGAAAAAGCCAAAAAGTATGCACTTAAAATCGATAGTCTCGAATATCTCGTTGCGGGGTCAGCATCAGAGTATGAAGGTAACAAAGATATTGCTGGTACTTTCTATGTTATGTGGGATTCCCAATACCTTTATGTAGCAGCAGAGATAACTGATGATAAAATTTTTGTAGATCACACCGGAGCCTATCTTTTTCAGTCTGATGGCATTCAAGTTTTTGTTTCTTTTGATGGTGTTGGCTATGATAGAACTAGTTATGGACCAACAGATTTTCAATTTGGCTTTGCTCCACAAGTTAAAGGTGGCTTTGCAGAAAGTCATGTTTGGAATAACAATCACAAGTTCACTGACCTACAGTTTGAATCATCTACCTCAAACGGTGGTTATATTCTTGAGATTGCCATACCCGCATATGAATTTGATGCCGAACTAGAAAAGGGGATGCTTTTAGGCTTTGATCTAGGTATAACTGACACTGATTATGAAAAAACACCTCAACAAAATTATTTAATTCTCAGCAAGCATGGTGATGGGTGGGGCAATGTAAGTCGTTTTTTAGAGTTGTTACTTATTGATTAAGTAAGTATGGGCCTGGTACTTCGCCAGGCCCTTTTCTAGATTTTAGTGAGATCTATGTATTAATTGACTACGCCAGTTATCTTTATCGTAAAATTTGCATATTCTTCTGTTGATAGTTTATAACTAAAGCTAGTTAATCATATGGGAGCAGAAAGGGTGACTTACCTAGTGCTCTACATTTTTTTGGCGATTTTAATAATACTTGTCGATGTTTTGTTAAACAAACTTTGGTTAACTCATAGTTGTTACCGATATAAAACAGAGATAGCCAATCTGATTAGAGTCGGGTTTACCATTGTTATGTCTTTAGTTTTTAACCTACCACTTGGCTTTTCTGGAATCAATAGTGGTTGGCAAACTTGGTTACCTTTTTTTCTCGGCATAGGCTTGTTTGCCATTAGCTATTTTTCCTTGCAAATTGCTTATAAAGAAGGAGTTACCCACGAATATATACCACTTAATAACTTACTTGATGGTTCGTTGGGAGAAAAGGTTTTACTTTTAGGTTTATTTGTGCCTTTAGGTGAAGAGTTGTTCTATCGAGGGTTAATACAAAATTTGTTTGTTAAAGCCATTGGTGATCTTGGCGCTATTTTGCTCACTATCCTAGTATTTGTAGGTATCCATTATGGTAATGTTATAAGTGGATTCGAGACTAAGGAGCAGTTTTTTAGTATGCTGCTTGGTCGTTTGCTCCTTACTTCAGTATTAGGCTGGCTTTATCTAGAGTCTCAAAGTATTTGGTTACCAATCTTTATCCATGCTCTTCAAGATCTGGGGACCTACCTGATTGTGTATGGAAAAGAAAAGGGGTTAGGCAGCTCTAAGCCACCTAACCTCTTAGGAGAGAAGGACTCGAGGACTGACATTTAACCCTCGGGCAATAATATTTATCGTGGGTTCATCTGGTTGTGCACCTTGTAGGTACCGAGAAATTTCTTGGAGAGACAACCCCGTTATATCCGCAAGTTCATGTGGGCTCATACCCTTTAATTCCAACACTTCATATAGAGCTATTGAAAATGAAGACGGTGCTTCTTTGGTAGCTGCTACTTGTATTTTGGGTTCTTCGACATTATTGAGGAAGTCCATTCGCGCAGTTTTAACTAGCTCCGCAATATCGTCAACACCATCTGAAGTATCGAAATCATCTAACCCTGTGGATGTCTCCTTAGTCGCAGTGGATGTAAAGGACCAGATCCAATTAGCAAGCATCAGAAATAGAACTCCGAAAAACAAACCCATGTTGAGAGGGTTTTCCAACCAAATTAAAAGGCGGCTAGCAAAGGTTCCCCCGTTTTCGGATGAAATAAGTGGGAAGGCTAGGGTAACGCCAATTATTGCTAATGCCACTTGTAAAAAGAAGTGAAAGATTCCCCATCCCATTTGTCCATTGTAGATTTGGCCTAGTCCTGGTATGAGAAAAGAAAATACAGAGGCTAGACCTGGGTCACGGTTCTTCATATAAAATACGCTGCTCTTGGCGTGAGCCAGGCAGCTCCCCCCTTCCTAATCATTAGGTTATATCATTATTTCTATTGCTAGAAAGCATATCCTGCTTTGTTAAGGGTTATGTCTTCCTGAGACGTTTTAATTAATAACCAGTTACTTATAACGAAAGGTATTTTAAAAATAAAGACTTTGCTAACAAGATTCTAAAAAGCCAGCTGAATTAGAAAAGACGGTTTTAGTTGAGCCCCTTTCGCTCTCATGATATATTATTGAGAAAGAGCTTAACGTTTTTTGTAATATCACCTCGCTAAAGCGAGCAGTATAGAGGGGAGGAAACAAGCAGAAGTATTTGTTTCTGCTTGTGCAAAGAATGGGCATAGCCAAAGAAAGTGTAGTGGAAGCTATAGAAAACGCTTTAGCGTTACTTCCTGCCAAAGAAATTGAGAATCTCTTAGAAGTACCACCTAGTGCAGACTTAGGTGATTATTCATTTCCTTGTTTTACCTTAGCAAAGAAAATGCGGAAAGCACCAGCTATAATAGCAAAAGAACTTGCTGAGAAGATACCCCAAGATGATCTGTTCAACAGGATCGAAGTTGTAAATGGGTATGTAAACTT
>ENA-UOOR01001067-UOOR01001067.1-fermentation-metagenome-genome-assembly--contig:-NODE-1067-length-34373-cov-8.927006_pt1 | contig 34373 bp, 30 predicted proteins | sample MGYA00245780_ERZ724029 | MGnify/ENA primary metagenome ERZ724029 (study PRJEB28704, sample SAMN03018315) | fermentation metagenome | biome: anthropogenic terrestrial biome; feature: soil; material... | reverse complement strand
ACCTTATGATGGCGCAAATTATTAGCCAGTTGAATGGTAAACTTAGTATCCACACTGGCCTCTCTCAGCTGTCCTTTGTAGACAATCCGGACAATGAAATCCAGCAGCTGAAAAAGGAAAGCCAGGCAGACACCGTTGGGCATACTCTGCTGAATAGCGCTGGAAACGGCGGTGAACCATCTTGAAAATTGACCCGGAATATCAAAAACTGGTTCTTCAAATTAAGCAGGACGGAGAAAAATACGCCGACCAGCAGATGCAGACAGTTTATGGCCAACAGAAAAGCAGCCTTAACGAATTGCATAAATACCTTGGCCTGCTGTATGTAAAAAATGCAGTCAATGGCCTATTGAATGTCACTTCGGTACAGAAACGGGCAGCCCTTGCCGATGTTGATGAGCAAATTTTATCGGCAGAAAAAAGCATTGGCAGCGCAGAAGCTCAGGCTGTGTCTGGCATTTTGAAGCATAATTATGGCGATATGTACTATAAAACCGCGTATGTTATGGATTCCGGCCTGAAGGCTGGAATAAAATTCGGAATGCTGAAACCCGAATATATCGACGCCGCAGTAAAAAGCCCGGTTGATGGGGAAATATTCTCCGACCGCATCTGGAATAATAAAGCGGCGGTTGCCGATAAGCTAAAACAGTCTTTTGTGGGTGCAATGAACGGTGACACCACGATTGACCAGATTGGGCGGGAAATCCAGCATATCTTCAATGTGCAGGCCTACGAATCGCAGCGTCTTGTCCATACGGAAAATGCCCGGGTGCAGTCGGCAGCGATTGACGATATTGGAAAGTCGGCCGGCTGCTCGCAGCAGATGTTTTGCGCGACGCTTGAAGCGAATACCTGCGCCGAATGTGCCGGATATGATGGCAAATATTTTGACATTGACGATGATTCAAAGCCGGATATCCCGGTTCATCCCGAATGCCGGTGCGTTTACATCAACGTGCCGCCTGTGTCCGGCTGGGCGCCGCAGAAGCGTCGGGACAATGAAACTGGGAAAGATATCGGATATAAAAATTACGCCGAATGGGCGGCGGAAAAGGGAATAAATAACGACAACGAATATGAGAATAATCTTGTTGGCATTCAGACATCGAATGGAATTACTGTCACCGAATTATCACAACACTTTGGTGAGCGTTCAATTGAACGAGATGTCGAAAGAAAACATGTTGCCGATGCCTTGACTAATCCGTTAAAAGTGGATAACATTAGAACTGATAAGCAGGGGCGCCGGAGCCAGCGGTTTATCGGTGAAAAAGCAACGGTAAATATTAATCCCGATACGGGTGCAATTATTACTGCATGGAAAACCAGTAAAGGCAAGGCAAAGAAATTGAAGGGGGGCTAATAATTGAAAAGTCTGCGGTCGCATTTCAATCAAAAACAGTTAGATGTTTTTCAGAAGGTAGGTTATGAATTATCAGATGAAAAAGACTACTCGGATGATGAAATGAGTGATATGGAAGAAAAAATATCCGTGTATTTTCAAATGCATGGCCTCGGTGATAATGATGGTGTAAATAGTACCGGCCAAATATGTGAAAGCATTATGGATATATTTTCGGAAATCAATTAAACCGTCTTCATAATTGAAGGCGGTTTTATTATGCGCTTAAACACTCGGAAACGGGTGCTTTTCCATACCCATTTTTAAAAATTTGCGTTTCCGGAGCTTTCGCGTCGGAAGAGCATAAAAACGGAGGAATTTATTATGGCAGATGAACCACAAAACGTTACTACCCTTGATGATGTCAAAAGTTTTGTCGATGCAAACAAGGACAACAATGACGTTAAGTCTTATGTAGCAAGTTTGAGCCCGGTCACTCTCGACCGGGTGAAAGAGTTTGTTGGAAAGGACAAAGATGGCATCGCGTGGCTTGATAGCGAAAAAGACAAGCATTCGGACAAAGCTCTCAAAACTTGGCAGGAAAACAATCTTGACAAGTATTATCAGGACAGGTACAAAAAAGAGCATCCGAATGCGGACCCGAAAGACACAAAAATTTCGGAGCTGGAAAAACAGTTTGCCGATATGAAGGCAGAATCGGCGCAGAAAGATTTACTGAATAAGGCGCATGACTATCTTGACAGAAACAAGGTAAAATGCCGCTGGCTTGACAAATTTGTTGGCAAAGACGAGAAAGAAACGAAGCGGAATCTGGACGACTTTATGTCCGGCTACAAAGATGACGTCAACGCCGGTGTGGATGCGCGCATCAAAGGCAGTGGCTACACTCCCCCGCAGCACAATAAGCCACAGAATCTCGCTTATACAATGGACCAGGTTAAGAAAATGTCCGCCAAAGAAATCAATGCGCATTGGGACGATGTAAAGAAAACTTTGGCGGCAAATAAAAGCGGTCGGTTTGGGGCGCTGTGGACGAGTATTTTCGCATCACAACACCGAGCGTGACGAAAACCATTGAGGCCGCCCAGGAGAAATTCACATCACAACGGAAATCAAAAAAGTGCTGCCTGGCATCACAGACGATGAAATCGCCCAGCTCAGGCAGGCCGTGGCAGGAAAGGTCAAAAAGGGCAAAGCGGCGTTGACGGCTCCGGCGGCTTCGGCTACACAGGCGAAAGCGTAAAATAGCATAGATAGCATTAAGGCCGCCGGTTAATTCCGACGGCCTTATTTTTATATATTCTATTGACAATATAGAATAATAATGATATTATCCAGTTTAAAGAGGCAGGGGGCCGCACCTATTCTGCTTCTTGAAAGGCCCATCGGGATTAATTTCCGGTGGGCCTTTATTTTTTATGCGCCTGCCTCCCCCGACTTTGCATGTGTAATAGATTGTGTAATACGAAAATATTTTTAAAAATATCAGAGTACGTTAAAATATAGCAAACATAAAAGAAAACCCGCATGAATACTGGACTTCCAGTACTCATGCGGACCTTAATTCTGGCGGAGAAAGAGAGATTTGAACTCTCGCGCCGGTCACCCGGCCTACTCCCTTAGCAGGGGAGCCCCTTCAGCCACTTGGGTATTTCTCCGGATATGGCTAAAAAGCGAAACCGCCTGTCAAATAAATTAAACTAAAAAATGGCGGAGAGGAAGAGATTCGAACTCTTGGTCCCTTGCGGGATCACTAGTTTTCAAGACTAGCTCCATAAACCACTCGGACACCTCTCCAACAAATGCGCCAAAGCACAGTTCTAATATTAACATATTTTTGCATTGCTTGTCAATGCCGATTTCGAAAAAAGTCTAACATCTTCATCTAAAAGCCATACTAATAATACACCAATACACTATTAAGCGGCAAAATGATAAATGCGGCGGAACTTTTTAATTCTTGTCAAAATATATCGTTTTTAAAGGCTGTTTTCCGGAAGCGGTTATTTTAGAGAACGCGTTGCAAATGGCGGGTTCTGCCATACTGTCTTCATAGCATTCACGAGGAAATCATCTGGCCGGTCTGGTACGGGCGGCATTTATTAAAACAGCCGTCCCAAATACAGGGACGGCTGCATATTCATTCTTTTGCAGAAACGCGGTCAAATAGCCTTTCACATGACGAGCACAGCAACATAGCCGGTATTGTCGCTGCATACCATAAAATAGAAAATGGCAGGCAGATTTGGCCAAGAATGTTCATGGGCATCTGCGAGTAGTCCCAGACATCCATCTTCATCGTAAGGTTTACAATCACTCCGATAATAAATTCCACCGATGTTATAATTCCGGAACCGGCAAAGCATTTAACCGCAAGTGACACATTATGCAACTTGTGGTTGCACACTTTGTCAATCAGGCAGAGGCATGTCCCTCCTGCAATAGCCATTGAAAAATCCGTCTTGCCGCGGCACAGGATTTCCAGTATTGGATAAATGGTACCGCCTGCACAAAAAATCAATGCATTTTTTTTCATATTTTCACCTCCGCAACAGACTATTTCAGTATTTGCGCAGGCAGATGAAATATTCCTGCCAGCCTAATGGTTATGCCGGCAATTTGTTTGAAATAAGCTGCATTTTAAACTTTTCGTGATATAATAATTGGCAGAGAAAGAAGGCATAAAATTGGGATTTGGAAAAAATATTATAAAATATAAAGACGATATTTTAAAAGGCCTCGCGCGTATGGTATCAATCCCTTCTGTCTGCTCGCAGGCAGAACCAGGCAAGCCATTTGGGCCTGAATCGGCAAATGCACTTCAGCTGATTCTTAAGATGGCGCAGGATATGGGCTTCGCAACGAAAAACGTCGGCAATTATGCAGGCCATGCGGAGTACGGCAATGGCAGCGAAATTGCAGCTGCAGTTGTTCATGTGGATGTTGTGCCTGCCGGCGACGGCTGGAAAACAGACCCTTTCAGCCTCACAAGACGCGGAAATTTATATTTCGGCCGCGGCACCGCAGATGACAAAGGTGCGGCCGTAGTTGCATTGTATTGTCTCAAAGCGCTTAAAGATGCCGGTGTCACCGGAAAACGGAAAGTGCGCGTCATTTTCGGCGCCGGTGAAGAGATTGCCAGCAATGATCTTGAAATGTACTTTAACAAGGAGCCGATGCCTGATATGGCATTTACCCCAGACAGCGAATATGGCGTATGCAACCGTGAAAAAGGAATACTGCGCGTCAGGATAAGCAAAGCGGGCAACCCTTCACCGGTGGTGCGCAGCTTTACGGCAGGTACGGTTGTAAATGCCGTCCCAGGGATGGCAGAAGCCGTCGTTGAAGATACGGGCGGCCTTCTTGAGAAACTTAAGGCTACCGCTGAACAAATACCAAGCGGCAAATTCGATTTTGAAAAGTCGGCAGATAATATTAAAATAACTTCAATTGGGAAAGCATGCCATGCTGCCCAGCCGCAGGAGGGCATCAACGCTGCAGGGCTTTTGGTGGATTTGATGGCAAAGGTGCTTCCTGAAAATGAGCTTGGCATGTTCCTGTCTTTTATGCACCAAAACATTGGCATGGAGACAGACGGAGCTTCAATGGGAGTAAAAATGAGTGACGGACCTTCGGGACCTTTGACACTGAATCTCGGCCTTGTGCGCATTAATGCCGCCCTTTCGAGCATAACAGTGGATATACGCTACCCTGTTACCTGCAAGGGCAGTGATATTGTCGGTACAATCCGCAGGAAAGCGGAGCAGGCTGGCCTTTCAGCAGAAAAAATACTTGAAAACGCACCGCTTTATTTTCCTGCTGATCATCCTATTGTGCATTTGCTGCAGGATGCTTATAAGGAAGTTAAGGGTGCCCCTGCTAAGCTTTACGCAACAGGCGGCGGTACTTATGCGCGTGAGATACCGGGCAAGGCGGTTGCCTTCGGCCCGCTCTTTAAGGATGAGCCCGACAGAGGGTTGCACAATGCAAATGAGAATATCAATATAGACCGTTTTATGGAGCATGCGCAGATTTGCCTTGAGGCCCTGTACCGCATGATGATAACCTGAAGCTGCCGCTTTTTCACTGTAGGCATTCATATACATAACAAGAGCTGAGAAGCCCACCTTCGTGTGGCCTCTCAGCTCTTGTTACTATATTAAAATTAAAAAGTTTCAGCAAAAGCATCTGCTGAGACCGCATAAAATTTTGTGTAAAAGTTGAATAGGAGACTTTCTTTCAGAAAAAGATGAAGGTAGAAAAATTCAAGTCTGAAGGGAAGTCATTTTCATGAGCACAGTACCGGCGAATTACCAAGAACAAATCATCCTTCACGAACGACGATTCCCTGCGTAAAATGCTGTATTTGGTGTCGAAAAAGGTTGTCGAACATTGGACGTGCCGTGTCGAAATTGGGGCATGGTTTTAAACCAGCTGAACATCATGTTTCCCGACCGGCAGACAGACTGATTTGCGCTGCAAATCAAAAAAGTTGCCTGAGTACAGCAGCGAATGGCAGCTATAAGCTGCCATTCGCCGTTTCAAATTCGCCTGGATTACACTGTTGCATATACAAAGGAGCAGCCCCTTTTGAGCTGCTCCCAAATACTATAATTTGAAATGCCAAACCGCTGTTAAACAGCATTACTTATGTGTAAATACTCCGGTAATTGCATCCCACATGCCAACGAAGAGACCGCCAACGCGGCCCCAGAATGTTGTGTTTTTAGGCGTCGCCTGTGGTGCTGCATTTTTTTTCGCCGTATTTTTGTCGATTTCCTGCGTGCGAAAAATCATCTGCACGCTCTGCGGCGATTTGTTCTGCGATGAAGTCATCGAAACAGGCTTGGCGTTCGGGTCCATATTGAAAATATTGTTTAAGCCGCTTGTGCTTGAGTTAAATTCACCGTTAATTAAATCTTCAATGGTGTTCTTGGAGCCGCGTATATTGTCTACCTGGTCAAAGGCTTTAGAGGAACCGCGCAGCGTCTTAGAAAGTCCTCCGAGCGCCTTTTCAGTGCCATTGTTTATTTTTGAGCTGTTTGCTGTTGCTATTGACTGTATGGAGCGCAGGGCTGAAGTCATGCTGCGAATTCCAGAAGATGTGCTGCTTGCTGCTTTTGTGCAGTCGGCCAAAGTCTGCTGCGCTTTCGGTATATACTGATCTACTGTGCTTTGGAGCGCCTGGAGCTGGCTTATTGCGCTGTCTGCCGATTTTGTCATGCCGGCAAGAACGCTGCCAATGCGGTTAGTGTCGTTTGCAAGCGCTGCTGCGTTTCCTTTGTGGGCATTCAAAATGGACTGTAATCCTGAAAGGAGGCTGTTCATTTTACTGAGGTCGCCACTGAGGCCACCCGAGCCAAGGGTTGTGCAGAGGCTGCTTAAGCTTGAAGTAACATTGGCTGTTGGCCCCGCAAGACCGTTTATAAGCGAATTTACGCTGCTTATCTGCGAGTTTACCTGCTCTATCGTCTTATTTGCCGCCGACGCCTGCATAATCATCTGTGTCAGCCCTGTTTTGCCGCCGAGCGTGTCTGTTTCCGCACCCATCACATAAACTTCGGCAAGCTGCGAAAGCTGGTTTTCCATGTAGGATTTAAGGCCGGTGTTGTTCGTGTCATTCTTGCCTGCTGATGTCTGCTTATAGGCATTGTACAGGCCGTTTGCCTCGCTGAGCATTGAATTGAGCGCATCTTCTCCTCCGGCCTGCTGTTCCGCTTTCAAAAGTGCAGCCATCTGTGCGGCTACTGCGGCTGCCTTCTGCTGCGGATAATGAAGTTGCGTAACAAGATATGCAGTTATGAAGTTTGTAAAGTGGCTGTCTGATGTGTCACTCTTGCCTGCGGGAGTCTGCTTATATGCAGAATGTATCTGATTTGCCTGCCCGAGTGCCGAGTCAAATTTATCTTTTCCTCCGGCCTGCTGCTCTGCCTGCCATAACTTGTAGAGGCTATCGGCAGATGCTTTCAGGTAAGCCGGAAATCCGCTGTCATTAGTGTCATTTTTGCCTGCGTCTGTAGCTTTGTATTTGTCATGCATGGCTTTTGCCTGAGAGTAGTATCCGTCGTATGTGCTGCCAAGGCTATTGATAAGCGCTTTGGCTTTTGCTGGGTCGGACGGAATCGGTATCCCATTGACAGAGATTTCGCTGATAGGTGAAAGGGCCTTGCTGTTTTTAAGGTATGAAAGAGTGCTGTTTAAAGTATTAAGGTTTGAAGTGAGGTCCTTTAAGTCGCTGTTCAGCGAGTCCGTATCTTTTTGGAATGACTGTGAAAGCTTTGAAACATCGCCTCCGTGCGATTCAAGCTGGCCGGAAAGCTGTGCGAGGCGGTTCATATCGGTCTGCAGCGCAGATATTCCGCTGCGGCAGGCTGCAAGCTGTGGCTTTAATGCCACGGCGGCGTTTGTCAGCGCGTTGACTCTTGAATTAATAGCCGTAAGGGCGCTGCCGGCAGAACTCAGGTCACCTGAAAGCGGTGAAAGAGAATTTGCAATGCCGTCAAGATTGGCAAGCGAAATATCAACGTATTTGGCCGAATCACTGAGCCCGCCGTAGGCCGATGCGCGCGCTTCATTGAGCCCGTCGAGGCCGTCTGCGGCGCTGTTGAGGTTATCGCCCATTCCGCTTAATGCGTCGAGGATGCTGTCGAAGCTTTTGTTGATGGAATCATATGAATCCTTTGTCTTATCTTTTGTGTTGCGCAGCTCCGTAATTTTGCTGAGCTGTGACAGTGTAGCCGGGGCGGCAATGAAAGTAATCCCCGGATATGTAAATGAATTGGAACCGACCTTAATGCTTATATGCTGCGTTTCGCCTGGCATTGCGAGGAACATTACGGTGCGCAGATTGCCAAGGAGCTGCACCTGCGCGCCTTTGGCGTCCAGGGAAAGTATATCGTCAGCATTGAATGCCGTCATGCCCAAAAGGACAAGGTTGTTTTTATAATAGCTGGCAGCATTTTTCTTTGGAGTGATATCAACATTGATTTCAACAAGCCCTGTTTTATCGGCAATATCCTCAACTTTTGAAGGGACGCCGTTAAGCTTGTATGAAACTGCCAGATCCCACGGCAAGTCGTTGTAAGGCTGCGCGGTGCTGCCTTCAAAGTAGAACTTGCCGGGTGCCTTGCCATTGAACCTGAACGTTACCTGGTCGCCGGATACAGATGGCTTTGTGCTGTCGGTCAGGTTACTGATTTTATCATATGTGCCAAAATCGCTTATGGAAGATGCCCCTTTTGTCTCATAGCTTTTGACGACGCTGCCTTCTCTAAGCGTCCCGTAGTGATCGAGCATTGCGTAATATGTTTCATCACACGCCGGATTAACCGCAGAGGAAGGGGCGGCGGCAAAAGCAGTTGCGCTATTCCCAAGTGCGGATGAAAGGACTGCGGCGCAAAGCACGGCCGAAAGCCCCCGTTTGGCAAACTTTCCGGCGCATCTTACAGACGCCGCCTTTTTTAAATGCAGCACGGTAAATTACTCTCCTTTGCTCTAAAAAGTTTAAAATCTGAAAACAGAAAACATATATTCAGTACCGCCTTATTTTTTCTTTGCGTAAATGCTCATGCCTGTGGAGCGGATTGCGCCATCCAAGGCTCGTGTGGGCAAAAATCGGCTCGCACATATACAGGATAGACGGCAGGACAAAAATAGTTATGACAGCCGAAATAATGGCGCCGCGGGCAAGCATCATGCAGATGCTGCTGATGATTTCAATCCTCGATATAATGCCGACGCCAAGCGTTGCGCAGAAAAGGACAAGCGAACTTGCGAGGATAGAATCATCGGAAGTCGAAGCTGCCACAATAATGGCGTCTTTTCTGTCATTGCCTTTCTGAAGTTCTTCGCGGAAACGGGTTGTCATTAAGATAGCGTAGTCAACTGTTGCGCCAAGCTGAACGCAGCCGATTACAGTAGGAGCGACAAATGGTATTGCAACGTTTGTAAAATATGGAATGCCCTGGTTAATGAAGATGGCGAGTTCGATGGAAGCGACGAGCGCTATAGGAACGGTAAGCGACTTGAAAACAATCATAACGATAACGAAAATCGCCAGTATTGAAATGTAATTTGTCGTATTGAAGTCAACAGCGGAAGTCTTTATCATGTCGTCGGTCATGGCAGCTTCACCTGTAATGCAGCCTTGAGGGTCATACGACTTTACAATGTTGTTAAGCGTTCCAAGCTGGCTATTAACCTGCTCTGTTGCCGTATCATAGCGGGAATTTATCATGATTATCTGCATGCCGCCTTTTTTTGCAATGTCTTTAATATCCTGCGGCACAAAGAAATCCGGAATGTCAGGGCTTACAAGTTTGCTGTATGAGACAACGGACTCAACACCGCTGACTTTTCCGACTTTATCGGTGAGCTCTTTGAGCTTTACATTTCCCACACTGTCATGCACTATTATAAAATGGGTAGTTGCCATGTTGTAGTCTTTTTTAAGCTTGTTTGTTGCGACAATGGAAGGCAGGTCCTGCGGCAGTGTGCGGTCCAGTTTGTAATAAACGGGCGCATGGACCTGCGCATAAATAGCCGGCGCAAAAAGCAGCAGGAACAGCACAACAAAGGTTTTGCGGTGCTTTATAATGAACCTGTTCATCCTTGTGCAGTCAGGCGCGATAACTTTGTGCTGATATTTCTGGATCGGCTTGTCAAGCACAAGTAGAAGTGCAGGGAGCACAAATATTACTGTAAGCACACCGAGGATAACACCTTTGGCCATAACGATGCCTATGTCGCGCCCAAGCAGCAGCCGCATGCAGCACAGCGCGAGAAAGCCCGCAATAGTTGTCAGCGAACTGCCCGAAAGGGCTGTAAATGCGGCAACGATTGAAACAGCCATGGCGTCGCGGTTATCATCGTAATTCTGCTGCTCCTCTTTGTAGCGGTTGTAAAGGAAAATCGAATAGTCCATGCTGACGCCGAGCTGCAGTATGCCGGCGATAGCCATTGTAATGTATGAAATCTGCCCGAGAAAAATATTTGTGCCAAAGTTATATGTGACGGCCATCCCTATATCGAGCAGGAAAGCTACAGGGAGCAGCCACGAACTCATGTTTAGCGACATTGCGATAAACGAAAGCACCACGGCCACAATCACATACTGCGGAACTTCCTTATCCACAAGATCTTTAGTGTCTTTCACTACAGCAGAAGCCCCTGCGAGGAAACACTGCTTGTTGCAAAGCTTTCGAATGTTTTTGATTGCCTGCATGGTTTCCTGCGAGGCGCCAGGCTTGTCAAACTGGATTAGCATCATCGTTGAGTTTCCGGAGTAAAACGCCTTACGGATATCATCTGGGAGCATGTTTGTCGGGATTTGTATCCCGGCCGTGCTCGAAGGCCATACGGCACGTGTGACGCCCGGGACTTTTTCAATCGATTTCCGGAGGGAATCGGTGTAATCCGCCGGCATATGGTCTACGATAAGCATTGAAGTAGCCGCGTTGTGGAACGGATTTTCCAGCAACTTTTCGCCTTTGGATGAGTCCATATTAGGCGGCAGATAGGTCAGAATGTCGTAGTTGACTTTTGTTGCTGCCGAGCCTATAAAGCAGGGTATCATCAGCAGCACAGCAATCAGCACTACGAGCTTCGGCCTGCGCGTCAAAGCTCGTGCTAATTTTTGCAGCAATTTATCCACCTTCTGAAATATTTCTAATTTTGTTCCGGTAACAACTATATCTGTGAAAAGCCGTATCTGTCAATGAATCTGATTAAAATCTCATAATTTTTAATATACAACCCTGTTTAAAGTAACCTGCAATTCCGATATAATTGAATTTATAATTAAATTGGCTTTAGGGAAGATGCGCGGCTTGTTATTATACGCGGTAATCAGAATTAATTATGAGATTTCACGCAGTTTTCTTCCGTGTTGTATAATAAAAAGCGGCGTAGTGGTAAAACGCACTGGACGTTATGCCATAGCTGCGCATCAGGAGGGGGAACAGCCAGATATTATGAAGCAGAAGATTTTGATAGTAGACGATGACGCTTCTATCCTTATGCTGCTTTCCGACGTGTTGCAGGAAAATGGATATGATGTGATTACGGCGACATCCGGCGAAGAGTGTATACAGCTGATAAAAAATAAAAGCTTTGACATGATAATCCTCGATATCATGATGAAAGGGATAAGCGGGCTTGACGTCTGCCGCAGAATACGCGATTCAGTAAGCTGCCCGATCCTGTTTTTAAGTGCAAAAGATACATCTGAGGATATTGTTAATGGGCTTTCTCTCGGCGCAGACGACTACCTCACGAAGCCATTCGTGCTTGAAGAGCTGGTGGCGCGCATAAACGCGCACCTGAGGCGCGAGAGCAGGGCCGGCATGCCGCGCATGGGTTCTTCAGTGCTGAAAATCGGTGATATTACACTGAACCGTGATACAATGGCCGTAACGAAAAACGAAAAGTCTGTTGCACTTTCAACAAAAGAGTTTGAGCTTCTTGCCTACCTGATGCAAAACGCTGGAAAAACGCTTTCCCGTGAAAAGATCTTCCATGACGTGTGGAAAACATCTTACGGCGACGTTGGCACCGTTGCGATAAACATAAAAAATCTGCGGGCGAAACTTGACCCTGACTGGCAGTACATAAAAACGGTATGGGGTTCAGGATACAGGTTTGTGACACAGAGCAGTTTCACTGATGAAAAGGCCAGGAAGGAAAAAGACGATGAAACAAAAAAGCAGTGATAATAGCAGCCAGCATGTTGGATGGCTGAACGGCCGCCTTTCGCATAAGGCGCTCGTTGCCCTCATTGCCCTTGCTTGCCTGAGCGGCCTGCTGATGTTCCATTTTTTTCTTTCTTACCTTAGCACGTATGCCGACAACGCATATAATAAAATACTTTCAGACTCACAGAAAGACACGCAGCAGGCCGCGGCTTTTCTGCATGACTGCGACGGTAACTTTACTTCACTGAAAAATTATGCCCTTACGCATAAAATATCATGTGAAGTGTGGGACAGCAGAGGAAAGCTGCTTTTTGAATACCACCCGCTAAAAGAAGAAAAAAATTTTCTCCTTTCCAACAGCTCGAAAGTAACACTGAACAGCGGCACAACTCTTACCATCCGCACATGGAGCATACCAATAAAAGAGCATGAGGTCAGCGACTCTATCAGGCATAGTGCGATAATAGGCCTTTTTGTGCTGAACATCTGTATCTTTGCAATAGCGGCCGTGCTGCTGTACCTGCTTGTGCTGGCCCCGATAGTTAACCTGCGGCGCACATTTAAGGAATATTATGAGCAAGGGGCGCTTCCGGAACGCAGCAGCCGCCAGGACGAAATAGGAAAACTGCAGAATACTTTTGTAGATATGGTAAATGTCCTTGAAAATGAAGAGCAGGCGGAAAGGACACTTATAGCTTCTGTTTCGCATGATATAAAAACACCGTTGACATCGGTTATGGGGTTTACGGAGCGGCTGCTTTCTGCCGACCTAACGCCCGAGAAACGCGCCACATACCTGCAGAATATATACGACAAGGCACTTGCAATTAAGGGAATAGTCGATGAGTTCGATGAATACCTTGACACCGGCGTGCACAGCAGTTCGCCGATGTGCCTTATCTCGATGAATGATTTCTGCCGTGCAGTAAAAAAAGAATATCAGGACGAGCTTTCGGATGCCGGGGTGCAGTTCACTGTTGAGTGCATCTGCCCCAGCGAACAGCTTCGCTGCAACTACGGCCATATGACGCGATTCCTTGGTAACCTTATAGGCAACAGCATACAGCACGCCCACGCCGAGCCACTTAAACTTCATCTTAAATGCTCACGTGAAAATGACCAGATAATTTTGTCTTTCAGCGACAACGGGCAGGGCGTGCCGCCTGAAATTATGAAGAAAATATTTCAGCCGTTTTTTACTACCGACCGCGGCAGAAAGGTCTCGGGCCTTGGCCTTACTATCTGCGAAAATATTATCCATGCGCATGGGGGAACTGTTAATGCGTGGAACATCCTTTCAGGCGGACTGATGGTGCAGGCACGCCTCCCGTGTGCGAAGCTGTGAAACCCTATCTGCATCATAAATGCAATATATGACATAACTCCCACTGCATTTAACAAAATTATGCATATTAAAATCTTTACTTTAGGACATCTAAAGATTGAATTTTTTACAGCCATGTGTTATAATACAAATTGTTGTTACACATTTTATTAGTAGGGCCATTAGCTCAGCTGGTCAGAGCAGCCGGCTCATAACCGGTCGGTCCGGGGTTCGAATCCCTGATGGCCCACCAATCAAAAACCCGCATGAGTACTGGATTTTCCGGTATTTCATGCGGGTTTTTTAATGCTTAAAATCATATTAAAGCATAGCTAAAATCGGCGTATTTTTCCCCGTACTGCTTAATTTGAAGGACCAGCTTTTGATATTCCGGGCTAATTTTCAAGATGGTTCACCGCCGTTTCCAGCGCTATTCAGCTGACAATGCCTTCAGACCAAGTGGCCTTTCCGGGAATAGTACGCTGAAAAAAGTAATATTGCCAACTTCTTGCCTCAAAATCCAATGGATATTTTACAGGGCAGTATAAATGCTATCCTCCTAATGTATCGTCCTGCTTCTGAAACCAGTCTAAGGCTTCATACAGATGCTCTATTTTAAAATCCGGCCACATTTTATCGATGATATAAAAATCAGCGTAAACTGATTGAATGGGAAGAAATCCACTTAAGCGTCTTCGCCCACCCCAACGCATTATTAAGTCAATCCTTGAAATATCGGAAGAGGCAATTTTCCCACTTTCTTTGTTATCAGCATAGTTTAAATCCCAATCCCAGCTATAGTTCACAAGAAAATTCACGTTTATGAGTCCTTTGCCAATTACTGTCCTTGTAGTATAGGGAAGCAATTCCTTTGGAAACAGAGGAGATTTTGTATCTCCAATAACCAGCAGATTTGCATCATGCTTTAAAAGCTCAAAAACGGAATCAACGCAGGCTTTAGTAAATGCTTTTGTTTGTACTGCAGGCCGTTTAGTATTATCCTTTGTAAAACCATAAAATGTGATTTCCTTAATTCCGAGAAGCACACATTCTTGATAAAGCTTAAGCCCGGGATTAATTCCATAGCTATAGCCATCTTCTTTATGCATTCCATTTTGCTGAGCCCATCTTCTGTTTCCGTCCGGGATGATTCCAATGTGTTTTGGCAATCTGTAGTAGTTTTTCATTTGAGGATTCCCTCCTTTTATCTGATGATATCATTTGCCTTATTCTTCCCATTATTACTCTAAAAATATTAGCAAGAAAAATATTAGCAAGTTTTAATTAAGCTGAGACGCTGACACAATGCCTGCGGTTCGCGGCCGCATAAAACCTTCCCGTTTGGCAGGGATGTTTGCCGGACAGAATATCCGGGGGAATCCGAAGCGTACCAGACACGCAACCGGCAGCCGAAGATAGTAGCTGCAAAAGATTAAAAAAAAGCAACCGGTTTTATACGGCTGCCTTTTATGCTTCCTTGATTGACGTTTAATATTATTTGCACGTCATCAGTTAATCTTTCTCTTTTGTAGCTTCAATTGATTTCAAACAGACGTGCGGTACTTTATAACTCCTGAGTTCTGAAATCACGTGTATATCGAAATCAAGTGGATAGTCCTTCGTTAAAATATCATCTCCTGATACTGATATTAGGCCGGTTTTTGAATGGCACTCAACTTTTGTGACATGCGCGTAACTGTGGGAATGGCCGCCAGAATATACAAATTTTAAATTATAAATGGCTTTCGCCCCCTTATAATATTTTATTATACTCTCAAAATAGGAACTTAGCAAAGAAGTGCTGGGTCAAATACTTAGAGCACTGTTCTAATGTCACACCTTTTCAACATATCAACATATCAACAAAATTTATCCTATCCGTACAATCAAGACAGTTATCAACAGTTTCAACCGAGTTATCAACATGTTGAACTTGACAAAATATAATCACCAATATATTGGGCGCCCATCGTGGCGTCCCTTTTTCGAACAAAATGTCAACCAAAAATTAGGTGATTTACTATGCCGCTGAATGAACGGCAGAAACATTCCGCGGAACTATTTGCAAAAGGTGAAAATATTACACAGATAACCAATGAGTGCAATGAAATGCGGCAGCTTAAGAAAGAAAATAAAGTGGATTCTGTTGGGCAGAATCTGCTGAATAGCGCTGGAAACGGCGGTGAACCATCTTGAAAATTGACCCGGAATATCAAAAACTGGTTCTTCAAATTAAGCAGGACGGAGAAAAATACGCCGACCAGCAGATGCAGACAGTTTATGGCCAACAGAAAAGCAGCCTTAACGAATTGCATAAATACCTTGGCCTGCTGTATGTAAAAAATGCAGTCAATGGCCTATTGAATGTCACTTCGGTACAGAAACGGGCAGCCCTTGCCGATGTTGATGAGCAAATTTTATCGGCAGAAAAAAGCATTGGCAGCGCAGAAACTCAAGCTGTGTCTGGCATTTTGAAGCATAATTATAGCGATATGTACTATAAAGCCGCGTATGTTTATGATTACCAAAATCTATGCGCACATTCTGGACGAAGGCAGAAAGGTCAACGCACAGAAATTTGAAACAAAAGTCCATCTGCCTTACAAGAGCTCTGGCAAAAGAAAAACGCCGAAAACCTTTACGGCACGGCGTTTGTGGTGACCTCGGGCGGATTCGAACCGCCGGCCTACCGCTTAGGAGGCGGTCGCTCTATCCATCTGAGCTACGAAGTCAAATGCAATTTTAAGGGTGAAAATGATTCTAACAATCTGCCGCTTAGGAGGCGGCCTCTCTATCCATCTGAGCTACGAAGACGGATGCATGGCTTTATGCCACAGCTAAAATAAGATTTACTGCTTTATCCATTAAGCAATAAACGGGTGCTGTATTATGTAACAGCACCCGTTTATTATAAAATATTCAGATAGATTTGTCAAACCTGCCATTAGCTAATGCGCAGCCATGTTTAGTTTTCGCGCCGTTTAGCATTTGAATCAAACATCTTATGCAGTGTGGTCGGGTCTGCAATGCCTGTAGCCGGAAGGCCATTTTCAAGCTGAAAATCTTTTACCGCCTGTTCCGTCCCTTCTGCAAAGAGGCCAGATGGTTTTACAAACATATAGCCAAGCTTCAGCAGGCGGTTCTGCATCTTAAGCACATCGTTGTTCTGCATGCCGTTGCGGAGTGTTTGATCAAGGTTCAATCCGCCAGTGGAAACCGTTGAAGAAGAAGTGCCTGATGAAGCAGGCTTTGATTGCGGTGCCGATGACGATGAAGTGCTCTGCAGAAGCTGCGGATACGCCGTACCCGCCATAAACGTAACGGCATTTATCATTTGCTCACCCTGAAGTGTCATAAGGCTTGGGTCCATTTCATAGACTTTTTTCTGCTCCACCGCATCCAGCTTTGAAAACTGTTGCGAAGACATAAGCTGTGCTTTCAAGCCTTTGGTACAGAAAATATATTTCGGATTTGCCTTCAGCATATTGTTAACCGCATATTTTCCAGCGGAGCCGTCATCCGCGATATTATGGAATCCCGATGCCGTTACAAGGCTGCCTGCAATCGTATCTCCCGTTGCCGCATCTCCTATGAGGTCGTAAAGATAGACAGCCGTTGCCGGCACGCTACTGAAAGGTACAGCGCGCGTCACATCATCTATGGACTCAAAGATACCTGTTGCAATAGTTTTTCCCTTTTCGCTGCCGGTAACTCTGCCTTTTATTGCGGCTCCGATTTGAGCGTAAAGCCGTGACATGTCGGCCCGCGACGAAGCCTTGGAAATAGTAAGGACTGTGATTCCGGCATTCCGCATAGTGTCACGCTGCTTTTGAGTGATGTCAGAGTCAGCAAAAACAAGGTCGGCGCCATCGTTTTTAATCTTATATGCATCGTCAGCAGTCACTACAGGAAGCGCCGCAAGGTCGCTTTGCGTGCACTTTGTGCTTCTCGCTTTCAGGCAGAGCTCATAGCCCAGCGCCAAAATCACATCTGCCACATTCGGCGACAGCACAGCGACACCTGTAGGCTTATTATTAATTGTAACGTTGTTTACAGTAACAGGAAAATCATCTTTATTTGTAGCAGTTCCTGAAGATACATTTTCGCTGTGGCCGCACCCTGTTAGGCATGAGAAAATAAGAGCTAAGCATAAAACAGCAGCTGTAAATTTTTTCAGCATGATGTCTCCTTTTCAAAAGGCAGCAAATCCGCAAAACTTTCCACACTTTCTGCAAAATTGCCAATTTTGCAGGCATTGCAGAAAGCACTTTTTCGCACAAAAGCAGGTTCTGTCTCAGTCCCTGTCGTATGTTGTCATAATTTATATTTCATAATACCCTTATTGGGCTTACTATGTCAAGTTCACGGGAAATGTTGCCTTGTTGAGAAAGCCTGCAGATTTACAGCAACATGATTGTGACTAAAAACTTATCCTTTTGCCTGCGTTGCAGAGGCACTTTTTGCCTCGTCTGGAAGAATAACTGCCGGAGCGTTGTCCATCTTGGAAAAGTCCCCGCATATTTGGCATTCTGATACTTTGACTTTAACAGTGCTCCCGTCAATATTCTGAAAAATGTGGTTAACTTCATCGGCTGCGTCAAGCTCAAGGCGCACGAGATGCCCGCTGCCGGCATTTATATAGCAGTAGCCATAAATGTCTGGTGCGCTGTCAAGCAGTGCCTGCACAATTGTTTTGGAATTTTCGCCCATGCCCGAAGCAGTCACTATATTTTCAACAGTACTGCGTAAAATTTCATTTTTAAGGTGAAGCTCTATTTTATGTACTTTCTGGGAATCCACTTCTGCTTTTCTTACATATTTCTGGTCCTGTATTTGATTAAGCATTTGCATGATACTTATTTGAGAAAAAGGCGACGGATCGAGATCTTTTGCATCTGTTTTCTGCCAGCCGGAAGAAGTGCGGCAGTAAAAATCAGTCGTCCCGTTTTCCGGCACGGTGTATGACTCGCTACTGCTGTTCTCACCGTCGCTGTGCGACGTCTGCACTGACTTCATGGCAAATGGTGAAGAGTGATAATCGATTTTGCTTGAAGACTGAAAGCTGTGCTGCTGGCCGTTCGCTGTAAATTTAAGCGAGCTTGTTGTGGATACGCTGCAGCTTTTCATCTCTTCGGCATCCGTTTTCGCTTCACGCATAATAACGCCAGCGTCCGCCTGCTGTCCGCAAGAAGAAAGCAGTGTGGCTGCCGCCACTGCTACTGCAATGAGCAGATACATGGCAAGGCGCTTTGTGAATTTCATTGTTTCATCGCAATCCTTCCACTTTTTTCATTTAATAATATTATCAAATTTCTCATTATTTCGCAAGGTAATATTTTTTTAACTCATTTATAGCAATATTCCCCAACATCTTTAATAACAGCAAAAGGCGTAAAGCCATTTCCATGCTTTACGCCTTGATTTGTTATGCCTGCATATTAATTTTCCATAGTTACTAACGCCCTTGGGCCTTGCCAATCATACAATGGCTGTTAACTGCCGCATCTTAGGCAAATTTCGGCTTCGTCCACAGGTGCAGCCGCTGGCCTATACCCATTTCTTTTGCTGCGCGGACACATTTTGTTCCCCATGCTACATCTTCAGTAGGCATTCCGCCGACTGCGTAGACAATTATCTGGTCTTCAGACGTGCGCCCCTCAGCCTTGCCATTAACAATATCGCCTATATTGATAACCGCATCACGGCTTACTTTCCCCGTAGACACAAGGTCATAGAAACACATGCCTATCAGTGTCGAAACAGTTTTCTGCGTCGGATATTTCCGCCCAGTTCCCCATCCTTCATACATTTTGTAATTGTCCGAAACGAGCCTGCACTTCGAAGTATCAGCAAGAAAGTCCTCATCCATTAAGAGCGCAGAGGTGCTGATTACAAGCGCGCCTGGTTTCAGCCATTCGCCTTTTATGTATGGGTTGTCTTCGAATTTAAGCGCATTGTTTGCACCAAAACATATTATATCCGCGCCGCTGCATGCTTCTTTGTAATTTTCACATACAACGCAATTTTTGGCCTGCGGAAAATTCTTTTTACAGTAGTAAACAAATTCATCTATCCCTTTCCATCTGCGGCCTTTGACTTTAACCGTCTCTATTGACGGCTGCTCAGTGAGGAACGCTGCCAGAGCCGTCTTGCCCATTACGCCCGGACCGACTATAGAGACAACTTTTGGATTTTTTCTGCACAAAAATCGCACGCCAAGTCCGGGTACAGCGCCCGTGCGCATGGCACTGAGAACATTCGCTGACATATATGCCACAGGCACGCCTGTTTCCGGGTCAATTAGGGTAAGCATGAGTGTTGACCGAGGCAGCCCCTTTGCACGGTTGTTCTGGTTTGAACCATAGCATTTTATGCCACACATATGTATATCACCCCCAACATATGCCGGCATTGCGACAATGCGCCTGTCTGGCGCGTCAAGCGGCATTCCAGTTATCCCAGACGTTTTCGGAAACGTCATTATGATGCCGTGCTCATTGCCGTTAGGACCTCCCATGCGGTAATCACCTTTCCCCATGAGGGAAAACATCTCCTGCATTGTGTCAATGCACCCTTTCATATCACATACACCGGTTTTTAGCATGTCTTCCTCGCTAAGATACAAAAAGTCAACACTTGTGTCCATTTTACGCTCTCCTTATTTGATATATTCGGCGGACTTCCATCAGCCGGCCACAGGCGCATGAAAAACACGATAAAAATACAAAAGCGCCGTGGCCGCATTTTGCAGTCATGGCGCCTTTGCCTTTATGCCTGTTCTGAATTTTATCCGTATTATACTATTAAACATGAGCGATTGGAATGCAAAATTTAAATAATTTTTTTGATTCGGGCTTGAAAACCGATTTCTAAAGAATATTACGCAAAAACAAAATAAATATTAATTATTTTGCAGTGATTTTCCGCGATGGCCACAGCTCTACCAATTATGGCATTCACATACAGGAAATTAAAAAATTCTACCACATTTACGAACTGCAATCCACAATTTTTTTATAACTCTTAAAATTCTCTTTACAAACTCCATAAAGCATGGTATGATTAAGCCAAAAGAGATAAAGCTTATTATTATTGATTTGAGAGGACAGCCGTCATGAATTCACCTGAAAAGAAAAGAAACTACAGTAGGAAACGCGAAGCAATTCTGAAAGCTGTTCGTTCCACAACATGCCATCCAACAGCAGACTGGGTTTACCAGACACTGAAGCCGAAGTTTCCCGACCTTTCGCTCGGAACAGTTTACCGCAATCTTACCCAGCTTAGAAGAGACGGGGCGATTATAAGCATTGGCGATGTGAATGGCCAGGAACGTTATGACGGCAACGTCAGGCCGCATACGCACTTCGTATGCTCGCGCTGCCACAGTGTACTTGATATTCCCGGAGATTTTGTAGATAAGGAGCAAACTAAGGCAGCGGCCGAAAAGCTTGGCCTCGAAGTCTATTCCTGCGATCTGCTTCTCCATGGCATTTGCGACAAATGCCTGCAGGAGCAGAAAAATGAAGCCAATGAATAGGCTGATGCCTTTCATATAAAATTCATTTTTACAAAAGTAAGAAGACGATGATGGAGGTTTTTGTAATGAAAAAATTTGTATGCTCAATATGCGGCTATGTTTATGAGGGTGATGTACCACCGGAAAAATGCCCGCAGTGCGGCGCCCCGAGGGAAAAATTTAAAGAGGTAAAAGAAAGCACTGCTTTTGCCTGCGAACATGAAATCGGCATTGCAAAAGGAGTCGACAAAGAAGTTTACGACGGCCTCAAAGCAAATTTCCAGGGCGAATGCAGCGAAGTAGGCATGTATCTTGCGATGGCACGTCAGGCAGACCGTGAAGGCTACCCTGAGATTGCCGCCGCTTTCCGCAAATACGGATATGAAGAAGCTGAACACGCTTCTAAATTCGCCGAGCTTCTCGGCGAAGTGCTCACAAAGAGCACTAAGAAAAACCTTGAGATGCGCGTCCAGGCAGAAGCCGGCGCCTGTGCAGGCAAACTCGCCCTTGCAAAGCGCGCAAAAGAGCTTAACTATGACGCTATCCATGACACCGTCCACGAAATGGCCAAGGACGAGGCTCGCCATGGCAAAGGATATGAGGGTCTGCTCAAACGCTATTTTGGTGAATAACTAATCTCCTTTCCACCAAAGGCAACGGAACTGTGGGAAACCATTAGTTCCGCTGCTTTTTTTGTTTTCAGCAAGGCAGCGTACGGATTTTAATCGAATAATTTTCAAATTGCAGCATAAAATATACTGTATACTATATTATGGTAAAATGTTTTTGCTGAATTGAACAGGCTGCATCTAAAAAAATGCTTTAAACCAAAAGCAAAAGTTCCCTGCATAATATTCGTATAAAGTCAATGGAATTTAAGGATTTATTTTTAGAAATTTGGGGAAAAACCAAAATATTTTTCAAACAATTCAAAATATCGCTTGACAATTAGAAGAATCTGCTATACACTAAACACATATTAGACGTATATATGCCCCAGTAGCTTAACGCAAGAGCATTTGGTAATTCCAAAGGTTGTCGGTTCAACTCCGTCCCAGGGCAAAAAAATAATCACACAGAGTGAGGTAAAAATTATGTTTGAAGACAAAACGTTAGTCTGCCAGGAATGCGGGAAGGAGTTCGTTTGGACTGCCGGTGAACAGGAGTTCTATGCTGAAAAAGGCTTTACCAACGAACCGAAAAGATGCCCGGAATGCCGTAAGTCCCGCAGAATGAGCCAAAAACCGCAGCGTCAGATGTATGATGCTGTATGCGCAAACTGCGGTGCTCCATGCAAGGTACCGTTCCAGCCAACAGAAGGCCGTCCGGTATATTGCAGTGAATGCTTTGCGAAAATGAAAGAGGAACAGGGCTGATTTTTTAGCCTAAGTTTTGCCATTGCATTTTTGCATGTGCATTAAAGCATAAAATGGCCGGTTTGCAGATTTTCTGCAAGCCGGTTCTTTTTTTATTGCCTTTTACAATTTTATTGATGCGGCCTCTTCGGTGAAGCGGCTGCGGCATCTTTGCACATACGTTTTTTGCATTCGCTGCAGTAACCGTAAATCTCGAGCCTGTGGCCTGTTACAGAAAAGCCCGTCTCTTTTTCCAGGCGCTTCTCGAGGCTGCCGAGCGGGCAGTTTTCTACGGGTATCATTTTGCGGCATCCGAGGCAGATTAAATAATGGCGGTGTGTTTTGCGGTTAATCTCAAACATGGCACTTTCGCTTTCAGCGCTGCTGACTTTGAGGACGATTTCTTTTGCGGCAAGCACGTCAAGAATGCGGTACACTGTCGAAAGGCTTATGCCTATCTTCTGCGATTTAAGGCGAAAAAAAATCTGCTCTGCAGTTATCGGCTGGCTGCTTTCTTCCAAAACGTGCAGCACGCTGTCACGCCGCCGTGTGTTTTTCAGCCCACACTTTTTCAGGCGATCAACTTCCGGCTTATTCTGCTTCATTACGATGACCCCTTTTACACGGTTTTTTATAAAAGCGCCCTCGGCACTGCACTGAAAGCGGCCACTGCTTACTGAAAGCATTGCTGTTGGCAATGCTTTCACCGTGGCCTAAAGGCATTTATTCCTGCAGCACAACTATGATTTCATAAAAAATCAATAAAATCCAGAAATTGTGTTTTCTATAAATGCAAACTATTTGCATTTATGCCTCTTTATAAGCATAGCGCAGAAGCGGCCTTTTGTAAATATCTTTTTGTTTTTTGGAAAACCTATGTGCGAAAGGGGGAGATTACACTGGACAAAATTGCTTTGACGATTCTGATAATCGGCGGCCTTAACTGGGGCTGTATAGGGCTTTTCGGATTCGACGTGATAGGCTGGATATTCGGCGGCCAGCTTGCGCTCGGCAGCCGAATAGTATTTGTAATTGTTGCAGTTGCCGCCTTCTGGTGCATCCACATGCTTGTCGATGGCGACAAGGAACCGGCGCGGGAAGCCCATGAAATGAAACAGTAAGCAAATTGCAAAGCTGCCACCTGTTTTTTAAGCAGGCGGCAGCTTGTATTTTAATATAATTCAGGTGTGGTTCATCTCATAAATCAGCCGCAGACCCTCAAGAAGCAGCGTATCGCAGTGTATAATCTTACGCCGGCACTGACGCACAATCTCTCCGACAAGGCCGCCGGTTGCAACAACATTGCATTCTTTGCCGAGTTCATGTTCCATACGGTCGCACATGCCGTCTATCATGCATGCAGCCCCGTCTATAAGCCCCGAACGCATACATTCATCTGTATTGCGCCCAATCATATGCTTTGGAGCCTCAAGGCTGACCGACGGAAGCTGCTCCGTGCGTCCTGTAAGGGCATCAAGAGAAACACCTACGCCAGGCGCAATGGCACCGCCTAACAGGTGCCTGTCCTCATCAATCACCATAAATGTTGTAGCCGTACCCATATCGAGCACAATGCACGGCCCGCTGAACATATTCGCCGCCGCAACACATCCTACAAGCAGGTCTGCCCCAATCGTTTCGGCACGCTGGTCATCAATCGTAATCCCTGTTTTCGTCTTTGGCCCAACACAAATAACTTCTGCATTCATAAACTTACGGATTGCATTCAAAATCGGGCGGTTCACCGAAGGCACAACAGAACTTACGGCTACCCCGGATATATCATCAGCCGAAATACCGTAAAGCGAAAGGATCTCCCGCAGCTCAATGGCATACTGGTCTTCCATATACGTTCTGTCTGTCGCTATGCGCGAAACGAATAAAAGCTTCTTCCCTTTGTAAATACCTATCGTTATGTTTGTATTGCCGATATCAAGAACTAAAATCATATTTTTTGCTCCCGTCATGCGGCCTGCATTTCTGCTTTGGCACTGTTAAAAAAGTCCAGCCTCTCAGATTTATAACTTCGTTAAAATTATAACAGGTTTTTTCGTATGATGCAATAACTTTAAAATATATTTTTCAGTCAACCGATATCAGGCTAAATGTTTTTTTACAGCTTTTACACGGCTGCGGAATTTTTTTCGTCAGAATCCGCTCTTACGCTGCCGGCCAGCAAATTGGGGTTAAGTATTTTTTCAAGTTGCTCAGCAGGCAGGCCACTTTCTTTCAGTGCAAGCTCGGTGAACGGCATACTCGTGCGCATAGATTCCTTTGCAATTTCCGCCGACCTGCAGTAACCGATATAAGGGTCAAGCGCAGCGGCAGCGCCAGTGCCAGCCTGCAAAATTGCAAGGCAGCGTTCCCTGTTGGCTTTAATGCCGACAATGCAGTTTGACGTGAGTGTCGAAACGGCATTTGTCATCTCCTCTATCGAGTCAAAAAGCCTGTCAAAAAGCACAGGCTCAAAAGCGTTAAGCTCCATCTGCCCTGCTTCAGCCGCCATTGTAATCGAAGCATCATTCCCTATTACGGCAAAGCACACCTGAGTCACAACTTCAGGTATCACCGGATTGACTTTGCCCGGCATTATTGAGGAGCCGTTCTGCATGGCAGGAAGCGCCAGTTCACCTATACCGCCGCGCGGCCCGCTTGAAAGCAGACGCAGGTCGCTGCACATCTTTGAAATGCCCACAGCGCATGATTTAAGTGCCCCGGAAACGGCTACAAAGCAGTCAAGATTCTGTGTTGCGTCCATTTGGTCAGCAGCAGCCGTAAGCGGCAGCTTTTTCAGATTTGCAAGTATCGGTATCACGCGGCTGCGGTAAACCGGTGTAGTGTTTATTCCCGTTCCTATTGCCGTGCCGCCAAGGTTAAGGCTGCAAAGCTCTTTTTCACTGTTCTTTATTCGCCCTGCAGTGCGCCTTACCATGCTTGCATATGATCCGAACGTCTGGCCTAACGTTTCCGGCACGGCGTCCTGAAGCTGCGTGCGCCCTATTTTGATTATGCCCTTCATCTCTTCTGCCTTTTCAGAAAGGGCACCGTTAAGCTTATCAAGCTTTTCAAGGAGAGGAAATATAAGGTCCATCGCCGTCAGTTTCCCTGCCGTTGGGAAAACATCGTTCGTCGACTGTGCCATATTCACATGGTCATTTGGGTGGACTATGGAATAGTCACCTTTCTTCCCGCCGAGATATTCTATCGCGCGGTTCGCTATGACCTCGTTTGCGTTCATGTTTGCTGAAGTGCCTGCACCGCCCTGGATTGGGTCAACTATAAACTGGTCATCAAGGCTGCCCGCAATCACATCATCGCATGCATGCACTATAGCCTGCATGCGCCTGTAGCCAAGCGGACCCGCTTCATGGTTTGCAAAAGCCGCCGCCTTTTTTATCTGTGCAAGGTTGCGGATAAATTCAGGGCACAGGCGGCGGCCGGTAATCTGAAAATTTTCTTTTGCGCGTACGCTCTGCACGCCATAATATGCCGAAGAAGTTATTTTCTTTTCGCCGATTGAATCTTTTTCCACACGTTCACCCATAAGCAAATCCTCCATTAAAACTCTTCACTTTTTATTTTTAAATTAAACTGAATTTTTCTTGGAAAGACTATAGCACCACATTCACCGGCTGTAAATATTAAAACTGAAATCTGTTGCTATATAAATATTTTGCGGCAGCGCGCTTTCATAAACTCTATAGCAAACGGATTGCACTTAACCAATTTACGGCAGCATGCAAATTTACATTGGCTTCACGGACGTTTTGTTTATAAAGTTAAAGTGTACTGCTATTTTAAAGGATTTTTTTCGGCTTTCCTCACCATTTGAAGCAGAGCCACACTGTATGCAATACACCAACAGTTCCGATTTTTACAATTTAAAATCAGAATATAATGCTATAATAATTTTACATCAAGGTAAAGGCGCCTGAACAAATGTTCGGGCGCCTTTTGCTATGCAGGCTTCCAAAGCATTATATGAAGTCTTTAATAGGAACGGCATACAGTGGAAGCCATGCACAGTTTACAGGGGGACAGAAAATGAAACGAATCACGGAACACCCTATACTTGGAAAAATTGAAAAAGGCCGCAAGGTGAATTTCACGTTCGACGGCAGGGAGTTTGCGGGCTATGAAGGTGAGCCCATAGCCGCTGCGCTGAAGGCAAATGGCGTGGCGGTGCACCGCTACACAGCGAAGCTGCACAAGCCACGCGGAATTTTCTGCGCTATCGGCCGCTGCACAGACTGCGTCATGGTCATTGACGGCAAGCCTAATATCCGTACGTGCATAACTCCGCTCAGAGAAGGCATGAATGTGCAGACACAGTATGGCACCGGTGCTAAGAAAGAAGGCGCTGCAGAAAGATGAAACGGTATGACCTTATCATCGTCGGAGCGGGGCCTGCCGGCCTCAGTGCCGCCGCTGAGGCTTCAAAGCGCGGCATGTCCGTTGCTGTGTTCGACGAGAACGCAAAGCCCGGCGGGCAACTCTTTAAGCAGATACATAAATTTTTCGGCTCTAAAAAGCATAAGGCTAAAATGCGCGGGTACCGCATAGGTGAGCAGCTCCTTTCAGAAGTGAAAGGTATAGCAGACGTCGAGCTGAATTCGCCTGTCATTGGCATTTACCCCGGCAGGGAAGTCGTCGTACGACAGGGTGATGGCATAGTCCATTACTGTGCGGACAGCATTATAGTAGCTACAGGCGCTTCAGAAAATGCCGTGCCTTTCGAAGGCTGGACTTTGCCCGGCGTTATGGGTGCCGGCGCTGCACAGACCATGATGAACCTGCACGGCGTAAAGCCTGGCGAGAATATTCTAATGCTCGGCAGCGGAAATGTCGGCCTTGTTGTCGCTTTTCAGCTCCTGCAGGCAGGGTGCAACGTAAAGGCGCTTGTTGACGCGGCGCCGCGCATAGGCGGCTATGGCGTGCACGCTGCGAAAATTGCCCGCTGCGGCGTTCCGTTTTACCTCTCCCACACCGTGGCAAAGGCTGAAGGAACATCCTGTGTTACAGGCGCCGTAATAAAACGTGTTGACGAGCACTTCAGGCCGATTGCAGGCACCGAAAAACATTTTGATGTTGACACTATCTGCCTTGCTGTTGGCCTTTCGCCAATGTCGCAGCTCCTGATGATGGCCGGGTGTGATATGGAAGATAACCCAAAGCGCGGCGGCCAGGTTCCGGTCTGCGGTGAATATGGCGAAACATCTGCTCCCGGCATCTTCGCCGCAGGCGATGTTTCCGGCATAGAGGAAGCAAGTTCCGCCATGATTGAAGGCCGTATGGCGGGCATATGCGCCGCAGCTTATCTCGGTTTCTGCACTGAAAGTGAAAAATGGACAGCGCTTTGCCCCCTGAAAGACGACCTTAATGACCTGCGCCAAGGCATGTTTGCACCGAAAAGCCACGGTAAAAGTCTCGAAACTACGGACGAAGGCATTCTGCTTTCCGGCACACTGCTTAAAAAAGGCCACATAACAAGCGAAGAGGCAGAGCGCTTTCCCGGTGTAGTACACGAAGCCGGCGTGCATCCTGTAATAGAATGCACGCAGAACATACCATGCAACCCATGTCAGGATGTATGCCCAAAGCACTGTATAAGGGTAGGCAGCAACATAACCGCGCTCCCTGAGGTCGATAAAAGCGCCAACTGCATAGGTTGCGGCATGTGCGTCGCGTCGTGCCCCGGCCAGGCAATTTTTCTTCTCAATGAGAACTGCGCCCCAGGTTTTGCAACAGTCACGCTCCCATATGAATTCCTCCCTCTCCCCCAAAAAGGCAGAAAAGGAAAAGCACTCGACCGCGCCGGGAAACCTGTCTGCAGCGCTGAAGTTGTCGGTGTGAAGGCTTCGCCGGCATTTGACCACACAGCCATACTTACAATAAAAGTTCCATCAGAAATGGCGATGGACGCCCGTTTCTTTAAAGAAGAAGGTGCTTAATGTGATACGTGCTAATGACCGTTCGGCGGATATTGGACCTTTTATAGCTGCCGATGACGATGATGTTATAATCTGCCGCTGTGAAGAAGTCACAAAAGGCGAAATACGCAAAGCAGTCCACAGCGGTATGTACACACTTGCGGAAGTGCGCCGCTACCTTCGCTGCGGCATGGGGCTCTGCCAGGGGCAGACATGCGGCAGGCTCGTAAAGGGCATTATAGCGCATGAGCTCGGGGCAAAGCCTTCGCAGCTCGAGCCGGCTACAGGGCGCGCGCCAATGCGCCCTACCGAAATGAGAATTCTCGGCAGCGAAAAGAGGTAAATCAGCAATGAAAAACACTGCAGACGTTATAATAATCGGAAGCGGCATAATAGGATGCGCATCAGCTTATTATCTTGCCAAAAAAGGCGTTTCCGTAATCGTCCTGGAAGCTGACGATTCAATAGGTAACGGCGGCTCTTCACGTAATGGCGGCGGCGTGCGCCAGTCAGGAAGGGACCCGCGCGAGCTCCCGCTTGCGATGTGGGGCATAAGCCATATATGGCCAACGCTGAGCGATGAACTCGGCACAGATGTTGAGTACACGCAGAAGGGCAACCTGCGCCTTGGCAAGACTGAAAAGGACCTTAAGGTGCTGCAAAACCTTACAGACCATGCGGTTGCCTGCGGGCTTGACGTGCGCATGATAAACGGAAAAGAAGTTCGTGAAATCAATCCCTACCTTTCAGACGAAGTAACAGGCGCAAGCTGGTGCCCAACCGACGGCCACGCAAACCCACTTACGACAACTCTCGGCTATTTTAAAAAAGCCCGTGAACTCGGCGCGCACTTTATAACCGGTGAGCCAGTCCTCAAAATAAAAAAAGAAAAAGGCAGCGCGCGCCTTGCAGTTACGCCCGACGGGGTATTTGAAGGCGATAGGATACTTGCCGCGGCAGGCTATGAGACGCGCCTTCTTACTTCAAAACTCGGTGCGGACGTACCAATGAGGGGAAAAAAGATTGAGTGCCTCGTAACAGAAGCAGAACCTCCAATGTTCCAGCAGATGCTCGGCACTGCCGAAGCCGATTTTTATGGGCACCAGACGAAGCACGGCTCTTTCATATTCGGCGGCTCCACCGGCCTTGAGCTTTTCGGCCAGCCAGATGGCGGCGGAGCGCCAATGTCAACAAGTATAGGCGCCGCGTGCACATGCCGCGGAATAATGAAATATTTCCCCGCCCTTTCGAATGCCAAAATAATACGCACGTGGGCGGGGTGGACTGACCCTTCAGCCGACGGCATACCCGTAATCGGCCAGGCCGACGGCGTGCACGGCCTCTACATTGCGTGCGGCTTTACAGGCCATGGGTTCGGCATAGGTCCAGCTGCGGCATACAGCATAGCTGAAATGATGACAGGTGGAAAAGCCCCTGTGGATATGTCGCCATTCCGCTGCACACGCTTTAAGGCCAAAATATGAATTGCGCTTAAATCAGCAGCCATTTATGCTGGCCTATGCGCTTAAGCTGATGTATAATATGCTTATAATGAATTTTGTTATCATAATTTATTCGTTTATGCGGTGATATTTATGGTCTATACATTATGCGGCAGCAGCTTTGCGGCAGTCATGCCTAAGCAGCCGCTCATGGTGCTTGCTACAAAAAAATATTACAGGTATGAGTACTGCAGAGACGGCATAGCCAGCTTTTATGCGTTCAGGGCGGAGCCTGAAATGGAAGCAGCCGAGGTCGTGCCGGATGGTTCAGCCGATATTATTTTCAGGTGCGAGCCAGGTGACTGCGGTGCCGACTGCTATGGCACGAGACTTCGCTTTCACGGCATGGAAGACATGCCCACAATCAAAGCCGGCAGCCGTATCTTCGGGATGCGCTTCCTTCAAGGGCAGGCTTTCCTTCCCGGCAATTTCCCGGAATCGGAGCTTCCGGAAACACATATAGACCTTTACAACATAATGAAGGACAACTGCATTATTGACAGGATATGTGAAAGCGGCAGCTTTATGGAGCAAATCAGGATATTTTTGTCCGCATACTTGAAAGATTACCGCAGGCGCGGTAAAAATTCCTGCAAAGAGGTAACAGCAGGCTATATGCTCAAAAAGATAATTGCCGCAAAAGGCTGCATAAAGCTTGAAAGCTTAAGCCGTGAAATGAACTATTCGCCGCGCTATTTAAATGGGCTTTTCAGAGGACTGTATGGCATACCACCAAAAATATTCTGTAAAATGGTAAGGTACCAGTACATGCTCAGCCTTGTCGGCTCAGGCCGGAGTATGGTTGAAACCGCATCAGAAGCCGGGTTTTACGACCAGTCCCACCTGATACGCGAGTTCAAGTCGTTTACCGGCATGACTCCTGCAAAGTACCTGCAAAAGCTGCACAACTGCAGTTTTAAGAAAAGGCTTGTCATAGTGGGCAGTAAAAAGCTTTATGATAACTGCCGGCAGATATAAACAGGCAGAAGCACTTTTTAAATGCTTCTGCCTGTTTTTCATATTAATCAGCCATTCGCTTTCAGATTAAAAAACCATAAGCATTATCAGCTGATTTTCTCAACCTTGGTAAAGAAAACGCGTGACATATCATCACCGTTTTTAATACCTGTGTATGTAATTTTTACCTTGTCGCCGTACGTTATATTTTTTAAGCCAGACATATCTATCGTATCGTTATGGCTCGGCACAGTGAATTTTGTGCCGCTGTCTGTCTTCATCGTAACGCCGTTCATGGTAAAATCGTAAACTGCCGCTGTAAATGTATGTGGCGTCTTGCTGAATGCCTGATCCTGTGCCGCCGGCACAAGGGCTTTGTCTGACGCTGCCCATGTGAACACAGAGCCGGTTTTCGGGTTTACAAGGATAAACGGGCTCTGGAATGATGAGCCATGCCACATCTCAAATTCCCAGTATTGCACGTTATCCATCGTGACAGTTCCCGTTTTTTTCAGCCTGTAGCGTTTCCAGTCCAGAGAAACCGTTTTTTCGATTTTGTCAGCAGCCTGCTTTTCTGTTTTTATAGCAGCCACAGAAGGGCTTTTACTGCTCGTCCATTCTTTCTCTGATGACACGCTCTTTGAAGATTCTTTCTCGGATTCAGATGGCTGTGGCAAATCCGATACTTCAGAAGGACTTTCAGAAGACGCCTGTGACGATAATGCGCTGCTTCCAGGCTGGCTTGGCATATTGGCAGCAGTATTGCACGCTGTCAGGCTGGCTGTGCATACTCCAGCAAGCAAAGCGCAGGCAACAACTGTTTTGGCCATGAGCTTTCTGCCCGCATTTCCATGTAAAAGCCTTTTCCCCATAACTTTCTTCCCGCTTTCCGTAAGCAACCACCGTAAGTGGCATAATGGCACTGCCTTATTCCCCAAAGCCTTAATTAATTATTATAAGCCTAAACAGTATGCTCCTCAATATACGTGCTAAGCAGCGGATAATATTTTGCCTTCAGGTGAACACCGTCGCCCGAATACTCTTCATGCATATTGCCGTTCCCGTCATCAATGGCAGAGTCTACGTTTAGGTAAAAAATGTTTTTCCCATCTGCAAGTGTTTTAAGGCCGCTGTTGCGCTTTCTGACATTCGTATTATTAAAAACGGATTTCCCTGAAGCTTTGCTCGGCGTAACATAAAGGATAGATTGGATATAAATCACTGCATCCGGCTGCAGAAACCGTATTTTTGTGACTGCGCTCGAATAGTGGCGCACGAAGTAATCTGTACTTCCTGTGCCAATTTCGTTTATGCCAAGAAGCATATATATTTTTCCATATTTTTTCTTTCTCAAGGTCTGTTCCAGAGTAAGGCCTGTGGAAGAATCCGTTTTCGGATGCTCAAAAAGCTGGTAAATGCTGAGCCCCACACGGCAGAAATAGCTGGCATTGTCGATGCCGCCATAGTCTTTAAAGCCCTCAGTAAGACTGTCGCCTACGAAAAGTGCATCGCTGAAATATTCCTTTCCGGACGATTTAAAGCCCGATGCCCTTTTTTGAGCACTGCTGCCTGGCTTAGGCTGCGCATGTGATACGGCAGAACCGGCAGACGAAACAGTTTTACTGCTGCCCGCAACATTAGACGGGGCGCATAAAGAAGATGCCGCTGACTGCGGCAGTGATGAGGAGACATTGCCGTGCGTTTCCTGAGTTTTGTTTTCGGCAGCAGGAAAAACAAAGCTTTTAACCACCGATGTGGCAGCAACCACCAAAGCAATAACAATAGTCACCATCACAAGCGGACATTTTTTCATAAAAGCTTTCATTATGTTTGACCTTCCCTTAAAACTGCAGATACATAAACGGATTGCTTGCGTTTCTGTGTATTGAAACAACACACACCCAAAGCAGGACGGAAAGTATGGCAACAACAGCTTTCTGGTATTTCTTTGTACCCAGCAGAAATTTTTCAGGCTGCGGGAAAAGGCAGACAACACCAGCCAGCAGATATGGTGCATACCTGAGCCCATACTCTGAAAAGTCACATAAGTTGACATCTATGCCCGCCGAAACGACCGGAAACAGGCGGGAAAAATAAATCCCAATAGATGAAACGTCAGCGTTGGCAAACAGCATCCATGTCAGCGGAATAACAAACAGCAGGTAAATGTGCCCGACAACCGGGTGGCTGTCAAGCCATTTCCTGAGGAAAAGCTTTTCAATGGCAATGAGTACAAAAAGCGAAAGGCCCCAGAAAACGAAGTTCCATTTTACGCCGTGCCACAGCCCGGTCAGCGTCCAGACAACAAGCAGGTTTAAAATCGTGCGCTTCATTCCGGCCCGGCTGCCGCCAAGCGGGATATAGATGTAGTCTCGGAACCATCTGCCAAGCGTCGCATGCCAGCGGCGGTAAAATTCCGAAACGGACGTTGAGCCATAAGGTGTAACGAAGTTTTTCGGCAGCATAAAACCGAACATGCGCCCTATGCCGATAGCCATGAGCGAGTAGCCGTGAAAGTCAAAATAAAGCTGCAGCGTATAAGCCCACATGCCGAGCCATGCCATTGGCGTTGAAACAGATTCATAGCCGATAATCGAAAGCTGCTTCCACAGCCCGCTTATCTTATCAGCAAGGAGGATCTTATACGACAGGCCGACCACAAAAATGCGGAACCCATATTCGAGGTTTTCCTTTTCGCATACATGGCACTTAAGCTGATCTGATACTTCATCATAGCGCGTGATTGGCCCTTCCTGCAGCTTTGGAAATAAAAACGTGTATGTGCCGAACCGCAAAAGGGAATTCTCGCGCGGTATGTCATTTCGGTAAACGTCAATCTGGTAAGCGATTATCTGGAACGTGTAAAAACTGATCCCGACCGGAATCGGGGGATGGCATTTAAACCATGCCAGCAACGCCACATTAGCCGCTACGGTCAGCGCAAACATTTCACGCCTGTGTGGATTTTTTGCATTTTTACCGGAAAACAGGCCCGTCATAAAGTAATTTGCGGCGGTGTCGGCCGCAAGAAGACCAGTCTGCCACCATGAACCAAGCCCATAAAAAATGACGCTGCTTAGCAGCAGCACATAATTTTTATATTTTTCTGGCACAAGATAATAAGCAATCAAAGCACATGGCAGAAAAGCAAAAATAAAATACAGGTTTGAAAATGTCAAACTGTCGCATCCTTTCCGACAGCTGATAATTCCCTTGCCATGTGCCTGCAAACAGACATATGCAGTATGTAATCTGGAAAATTCATTTATGTAAATCTCCCACGATAATATTCTAATTTTCTAATATAAAAACCTTATTTATAATTATACACGGTTGGAGAAAGCCTATCAAGGAAAAAAAGTTACATAATCAGAAAGTTTTCAGCAAAATTTTTGACTTTTTTGCCTGATTGGCAATTCAGCGTAATCTTCACGCGACAGGGCCGTGTCGTACAGCCCGACCCGTTCATTGGCGTGCCTGTTTATACCGGTGTAGTTAAGGCTCGCATCTTCATAGCGCTTGAACATATAAACCGATTCATTCATAAGCCTGCTGTTAAATACGTTCAACGAAACGAGAAGCTCAAAGTCTGCCGGATTTTTCCCATACTGTTTTTTTACTGCAGCCAGCTTGCGGCGCATTATCTCTGCACGAAAATTGCCGTTGCCGCAGGCCGGTTCCAAAAAGCGGCTGTCTATGCGTTCTGTTTCTGTTTTTACTAAGTCAAGCATT
>ENA-UOOR01001064-UOOR01001064.1-fermentation-metagenome-genome-assembly--contig:-NODE-1064-length-34388-cov-12.935572_pt1 | contig 34388 bp, 25 predicted proteins | sample MGYA00245780_ERZ724029 | MGnify/ENA primary metagenome ERZ724029 (study PRJEB28704, sample SAMN03018315) | fermentation metagenome | biome: anthropogenic terrestrial biome; feature: soil... | reverse complement strand
TTTACTATTGCAAAATGCTTTGGGATATTATATAATAAACAATGTCGGTATCGGGGTGTGGCGCAGATGGGAGCGCGCGTGGTTTGGGACCATGAGGTCGCAGGTTCAAACCCTGTCACCCCGACCAGTGTAAAAGCTCATCCATTTGGATGAGCTTTTATGATATATTTTTCAAGCAAACTTTACCTGAATCTAAGAATTATGAGCCTGAGAATCACATAACCTCAAAAAGTATCTGAAAAGTTTTATGGCCAATTTTAAGACTAAATTAGACTTTATATACTTAAATTGGATTCTTTAATTTATAAGACTAATTTAGATTGAAAGATTAAAAAAGGCCTAATTTATTTTTTCCAATTAAGGGCTGAAAAGTTTTAATTCCTTAAAGGCTCTCTATCTTGAAAAAGCTATATTTAAATTGTATAATAAGAGAATATGTCGGGGCATAGCGCAGATGGGAGCGCGCATGGTTCGGGACCATGAGGCCGCAGGTTCAAGCCCTGTTGCCCCGACCATTGATATAAGTGGATTTGCAATTTCACAAATCCGCTTTACTTTTTGAAACACCCCATTAATACCCCAGTTTTTTTTAAGAGGTTTAATTTATAACTAATTTTAGCTGATAACTGCTTAATATTTTTTTCTTCTTTTAATTGGATTTTTTGATGTAGAATACTATGGGACAGGTATATCAAACATCGCAGGTTCAAGTCACATCACATTCATTTTCACGTTAAGTTCCTAACTAAGTGCTTAAATATAAATATATAATTTGAACTTAGAATAAATATAATTGACATTAAGAAAGCGATTTCCTATAATTGCTTTAGGGGGTATGCTTATGGATATGACTATAAAAGATGTGGCTAAAATTGCAGGGGTATCTCCTGCAACAGTTTCAAGAGTTATAAATGGAACTAAACCTGTAAGTGAGGAAGTGACTAAAAGAGTTCTTGATGCAATAGAAAAAACAGGATTTAAAAGAAATGCAGCAGCAAGAAGCTTAGTAGTTAAAAGAAGTAACTTACTTGGGGTTATTATACCGGATATATCAAATATGTATTTTAGCGAGTTAATAAAGGGCATAGATTCTATGGCGCATTTCTATAATTATAATATTATTTTAAGCAGTTCTTCAACTAATGAAAATAGAGAAGTAGAGTGCTTTAACCTCCTCCTTGAAAAGGGGGTAGATGGAATAATATTTACGGCTTACAGATATGTAAGAGATCCTATTTATAAAATAATAGACAGGGCCTCTATTCCATTTGTATCTTTAAATAGAAAATGCAGAAATACCATAAGTATAAGAGTTGATAATACAAAGGAAAGCTATGAAGCAACTAAATATTTAATAAAGCTTGGTCATAGAAATATTGCTTTTATAAGTGGTTATTTTGATGATGATGCTTCAGGAATTCAAAGAATGGATGGATATAAAAAAGCTCTTAAAGAGTATGGTATACCTATAAGACAAAATTTAATTTGTGAGGGAGATTTTACTTTTAAAGGCGGTTATAATGGAGCAGAAAAACTTCTTATGTTTAATAAAGATATAACAGCAATATTTGCAGTAAATGATGAGATGGCATATGGAGTAATGGCGTATATACAGGATATTGGGCTTAAAATTCCAAAGGATATTTCTGTTATGGGTTTTGATGACGTTGCTTATTCTCAAAATTTTAGACCAAGGCTTACTACTGTTCATCAGCCTATATATGATATAGGGGAGATGGCATCAAAAACAATAATAAAAGCAATAAATGAGGGATTTAGAGAAGATGATATTATTGTAAAAGGTGGTATAGCAGTAAGAGAAAGCACAAGGAGAATAGAATAGCTCAGTATAGGAAACTGCTTTCATATTTTCAACTAAGCCTTAGAAGTATTGATTTATGGGCATAGCAGCCGTAATACTTTGCTTTAAGCAAAGTATTACGGCTGCTATGCTATCGGATAAAAACCTATAATATACTAAAAAGTGCATAATTATATATCAAATAATGATTAAAAATTTCCGAAAATGTTATAAAAGGAAGCAATATGGCTGTTAGGCTTTATTTTTTGCACTAAACTTAATATTTACATGAATAAAGTCTTAATTTTACCATAAAACATTATTGACAGAATTTACTTAATAGTAGTAATATTAAGTTACAGGTAAGCGATTTCCTAATTAATATTTAAGGAGGTTCTTTAAATGAAAGGTAAAAAATTTTTTTCAATGGTATTATGCTTTATCTTAGCACTATCACTTTTTAGTGGCTGTGGAAAAAAGGAAGACGAAACTGCAAGCCAGGGGCAAAAAAAAGAAGAGGAACCTGTTAAGATTGTTTATGCAAGAGGGAAGGACACTACAGGTGCAAATCAAAAGATAGTTGAAAAATTTAATGAACTACATAAGGGAAAAATTGAGGTTGAATATGTAGAAATGCCATCTGATACAGGTCAATCTCATGATCAGTATGTTACAGTATTTCAAGCAAAAGGAACAGACTATGATGTTTTTGATGCTGATGTTATTTGGCCGGCAGAATTTGCTCAGGCCGGATATGTACTTCCGCTTGATAAGTTTGTTGAAAGAGATGGAATTAATTTAAAAGATTATATGGATGGGCCAATAAAATCACTCACATTTAAAGGGCAGCTTTGGGGAATGCCAAAGTTTATAGATGCAGGAATGTTATTTTATAGAAAAGATATTATAGATAAAGCTCCAGAAACATGGGAAGATTTATACAACGCAGCAGCTGCAACCAAGGGTAAGACTGAGTTTGGATATGTAGGACAAGCAAAGCAGTATGAAGGGCTTGTATGCAATGCTAATGAATTTATTTCAGCCTATGGCGGACAGGTTGTAGACGGAGATGGAAATATTACAATTGATTCAGATGGAACAAGAAAAGGACTTGAAATGATGAAGAAGATATTCACTTCAAAATTTGTTCCAAATAACATAACAACTTTTACAGAGCCAGAATCATGCACAGCATTCATTGAGGGGAAATCAGCATTTATAAGAAATTGGCCATATCAATGGGCAATGGCACAAGATGCTTCTCAGTCAAAGATTGTTGATAAGGCAGCAGTTGCACCTCTTCCAAAGGGGAGTGTAAGAGCTTCTGCAACACTTGGCGGCTGGGTTACAATGATTAACAAGTATTCAAAGCATCCTGAAGAAGCTTGGGAGTTTGTAAAATTTATGTGTGGACCAGAAGGACAAAAGATTACTGCAACTGTAGGAGGAAGTGCTCCTACACTGACTTCATTATATGAAGATGAAGAAGTTAAGAAAAACCCATTGTTTGCTGATAAAAACTTTGTGGCAGGACTTTCAGCAGCAGTGCCAAGACCAGTATCACCAATTTATCCAAAGCTTTCAAATATAATGCAAGAAGAAATATCAAAATATTTATTAGGACAGCAGGATGTTAATGCAACAGTTAAGAATATGGATTCGAGAATGAAACAAGCAGTTAATGAAGCTAAATAGCATTGGATCTTAAATTTAGGGCCATTAAGTATTTTGCTTAATGGCTCTAAACATATGGGGGTGGTAAATATGAAAGCAGAATTGGAGGTTAAAAATGAGGTAAAATATAAAAATAAAAAGAAAAATACTTTAAGTGAACAGAGAAGGGCTTATCTTATGATTGCACCTTCAATTATCATTATTGTAGTAGTTGCGCTTTATCCGGTATTTAAATCCTTCTGGTACAGTCTTTTTGATCTTCGTTTAAATCATCCAACAAAAGATTCTACTCATCTTAATTATAAAATTGATCTTGAAAGATATTTTAATAACTATGACCTTGTATCAGGAGCTTTAAAAAGGGCAGTTAGTGAAACTACAGGCGAAACTAAGGATAAAGTAATGGAAGCAAATAAGAAGTTTTTAGATATAAGCAATACTATTTTAAGTGAAAAAGAGGTAGCAAGCAAAGAAAAGAAAGTAAGAGAAATAGTATTTAAATTTCAACCTGTAGAAAATGACAAACTAAAATTTGCAAAAATTAGTAAGTCAACTGCAGAGAATGCTATTCAAACTTATAGTGATATTATGAATAGCCTATCCTCTTTAACTATAGAGGGGGATGGGAAAAAAGATATTGAGAAGGCGGCAGGGCTTTCGGAAGAGCTTAGGGATTCTATTATAAAACCTAATTTTGTAGGATTTGGCAACTATAAATATTATGCTAAGGATAAGAGTTTTTGGTCTTCTTTAGGAAACACCTTTTATTTTACGCTTATTTCTGTTGCTATTGAGCTTACTCTTGGAATTCTTGTTGCTATGATAATGAATAAAACATTTAAAGGAAGAGGGGTTGTTAGAGCAGCAATTCTAATTCCATGGGCAATACCTACAGTTGTATCTGCTAAGATGTGGAAGTTTCTCCTTGATGGACAGTTTGGAATTGTAGCTCATTTACTCCAGAAGTTTCATTTAGTAAATGATGCAGGCTGGTTTTTATCCACTCATTCTGGGGCTGCATTTTCAATAATATCTATAGATGTATGGAAGACTACACCATATATGGCACTTATGCTTCTTGCAGGACTTCAAAGTATAGATACTACACTTTATGAAGCTTCAGCGGTTGATGGGGCAACAAAACCCCAGCAATTTTTCAAAATTACTCTTCCACTTTTAAAACCAACTATTTTGGTTTCTCTTTTGTTTAGAACTCTTGATGCTTTTAGAATGTTTGATTTAGTATTTGTTCTTACAGGTGGAGGGAAAGGTACAGAAACTATTTCAACTTATGCATATAAAACAATGTTTGCACAAATGGAATTTGGAAGAGGTTCAACTTTATCAGTTATTGTATTTATTTGTGTGGCTTTAATCAGCATAGCGTACATCAAAATTCTTGATACAGATATAACGGGAAAGCGTTAGGAGGTAAGTAAATGGAGAATAAAAAATCGCAAATAGGTTTTTATATATTTATAGCTATATATCTAATTATAATAATTTTTCCATTTTATTGGGAGATAGTAACTTCAATTAAAACTCCTGATGAAATATTTAGTTCTTTTAGATTTTGGCCAAAGCAAATTACGGCAGATTCATACGTCCGTGTATTTACCCAAAGGCCTTTTGGGATTTTTTTAAAAAACAGTTTTGTAATAGCTGCTCTTACAACTTTAGTTGCAATAGTATTTGGTTCTATAGCAGCTTATGCTATTGCAAGATTAAAATTTAAAGGCAAATCTATAGTTTTAGGCCTCGTACTTGCGGTATCAATGTTTCCGCAGATTGCTACATTATCACCAATTTACATGTTTATGAGAAAAGCAGGGCTTAGAGATACTTATGCTGGTCTTATAATTCCATATACAGCTTTTGCTCTTCCTCTTGCTATATGGAATTTAACTACTTTTTTTAAAGAGATTCCTTTTGAACTTGAGGAAGCAGCTAAAATAGATGGGGCATCTCCATTTCAAGCATTTAGTAAGGTAATACTTCCCCTTACTGCCCCTGGAACTTTTACAACTGCAATACTTGTTTTTATAGGTGCATGGAATGAATATTTATTTGCTTTAACTATAAATACAAAGGATATAAGGAAAACAGTTCCTGTTGCAATTTCAATGTTTGAAGGACAGTATACTATCCCATGGGGAGAAGTGGCTGCAGCTACTGTAGTTGTTACAGTGCCGCTTATTATAATGGTTTTAATATTTCAAAAGAGAATTGTATCAGGTCTTACATCAGGTGCTGTAAAAGGTTAATAAAATAAAGATCCAAATTCAATTTTTTATTATAAAGGGGAATTCAATATGAGAGCAAAAGATATATATCCTATAAATTCATGGGAAATAGTTGAAAATAATTTTGATACTAGTACTAACAGTGTGAACGAAACAGTTTTTTCACTTGGTAATGGATATATAGGAATGAGGGGAAGTTTTGAAGAGGGATATAATGGTCCCTTAAATACATCCTTTGATGGGACGTATATTAATGGATTCTTTGAAAAAGAGCCTATAACTTATGGAGAAATTGCTTATGGGTATGCAAAATATAATGAAATCATGCTTAATGTAACAAATGGAAAGATAATAAAGCTTTATATTTGTGGTGAAGAGTTTAGCCTTTTTAGTGGAACACTCCATGATTATAAAAGAACTCTTGATATGAAAAATGGGATACTAAAAAGAGAAATGGTTTGGGAAAGCTGCAGCGGGAAAAAAATAATGATCAGTATTATTAGACTAGTTTCCTTAGTAAATAAAAATATTGCTGCTATTGATTATGAAGTTACTCCTTTAAATTTTGATGGGGAAATAAAAATAGTATCGTCTCTTGATGGGGATGTAAAAAATTTAGAAGAAAGTAAAGATCCAAGAATAGGAGCTGCACTTAAAGGAAATATTTTAGATGTTTTAGATAAAGAATGCAGCGGAAGCTTTGGGCTGGTTTTCCAAAGAACAAAAGGTACAGAATTTTATCTCATGTGTGGAATGGAAAACCAGCTGAAGGTTAGTAATTCATACAGTTTAAAAAATATTATTGAAGAAAAAAGGGTAAGTGTTGAGTATACTATAGATGCTAAAAAGAATGAAAAAATAGTTTTAAACAAATATATAAGCTATTTTACTTCTAAAGAATATCCACCTTATAAGGAATTAAGGAAAGTGACTGAAGAATCTCTAATAAAAGCAAAGGATGTCGGATTTGAAAGTTTGCTTAATGAACAGTACAAGTTTCTATATGAATTTTGGGAAAACAGTGATGTTGAAATAGATGGGGATGAAGAAATACTTCAGGGCATGAGATTTAATATTTTTCACCTTCTTCAATCATGCGGAAGAGATGGATTAACAAGTATTTCTGCCAAAGGTCTTACAGGAGAAGGATATGGTGGACATTATTTTTGGGATACGGAGATATTTATTTTTCCATTTTTTCTTTATACTAATCCTGATATAGGTAAAAGCCTTTTAATGTATAGATACAATACTTTAGATAAGGCAAGGGAAAGGGCAAGAGAAATGTCTCATAAAAAAGGAGCTCTTTTCCCATGGAGGACTATAGATGGAGAAGAATGTTCTGCCTATTATCCTGCAGGAACAGCACAGTATCATATAAATGCAGATATTGCATATGCTATAAAAAAATATGTGGAATGTACAGATGATATAGATTTTCTTATTAAATATGGAGCTGAAATGATTTTTGAAACTGTTAGGGTATGGATGGATATTGGCTTTTTTAATCCTAATTTGGATAATAAATTTTGCATAAATGGGGTAACTGGCCCTGATGAATATACAGCTATTGTGAATAACAATTTATATACTAACTCAATGGCAAGAATGCATTTAAAATTTGCTTTTGAAGTTTATGAATTTTTAAATAAGAAGTATAGAAGCCAGCTTGAAGAAATTTGCTCAAATATAAGCCTTAGCTTTAATGAAGTACTTATGTGGGAAAAAGCTTATAAAAATATGTATATTCCTTATGAAGACAAGTTAAAAATGCATCCACAGGACGATAGCTTTTTTAATAAAAAACCGTGGAATTTTAAGGAAACACCAAAGGAGAATTATCCTCTTTTGCTTCATTATCATCCCCTTGTTATATATAGGCACCAAGTATTAAAGCAGGCAGATGTTCTTTTAGCAGAATTTTTATTATGGAATGAATTTGATAATGAAGATATAAAAAGAGATTTTGATTATTATGAAAAGATTACAACCCATGACTCCTCTTTATCATCCTGTATTCACAGTATAATGTCTTGTTATATAGGGTATTATGATAAGGCGTATGATTATTTTTTAAGGACAGCAAGAATGGATCTTGATAATTTGCAAGGAAATTCAGATTACGGAGCACATATGGCTTGTATGGGTGGAACATGGATGTGCCTAATTTTTGGCTTCGGGGGATTAAGGACGGATAAGAAAATTATAAAATTTAATCCTTATCTACCTAATGGTTGGAAATCCTATTCTTTTAAAATAAAATTTGGAGACTGTAAAATTAAAATTGCTGTTTATAAAAAATATACTGAATATGAGCTGCTAAATGGGGAGAAATTAACATTTTATCATAAAGATAAAAAAGTTACCCTTAAAAAAGGTGAAAAGGTTAAAATTTAATCTAACATACAAGAAGCTTTTACTAAATAAAAAAAGTTAACAAAGGATGCGTACATCTTTTGTTAACTTAATGGGCATCTTAAATTTTTTTAAAATATCTCCTAAATTTAGATTATCCTGCAGCGGAACGGTCAAGATCGTTCCCTACATTCAGATGTTTATTTTTTCAAAAGCATATCTCCTACCTTATATACGTCCCCTGCCCCCATGGTTATTACTAAATCTCCTTTATTAACATGGGATTTAAGATAGTCACAAGCAGCTTCAAATGAAGGCATATATTTTGTGTTTACACCATTTCTGGAAACAGCATCACAGAGCATTTTGCTGTTTATGCTTCCATCATCAATTTCCCTTGCGGCATATATATCCAGCATAAGGAGTTCATCTACTCCATTAAATGCCTTTGAAAACTCATCAAAGAGCGATTTTGTTCTCGAATAAGTATGAGGTTGAAATACCAAATAAATTTTTTTGTGAGGGCAGTTTAATATTGCTTTTATGGAAGCCTTTATTGCTGTAGGGTGATGTGCATAATCATCTATTACTTCGGCACCAAAGGCAACACCTTTTTTTTCAAATCTTCTGTGAGCACCTTTAAATTCAAAAAGAGCTGCCTTTATTACATTTATGTCAACACCCAAGGTGAGACCGCAGCATATAGAGGACAGAGCATTGAGTACATTATGCTGTCCAGGTACATTTAAACTGAAATGATCAATAAAGTTACTGCCATTATATACATCAAAAGATGGATAACCATCATTATTATAAGTTATATTTTTAGCTGTATAATCTCCTCTATTTAATCCATATCCAATTTTATTACACTTTAAACTTTTCATTATAGATAGAACTCTATCATCATCAGCACAGCCAATCATAGTCCCGTTTTCTGGGATAAGCTTTCCAAAGTTTAAAAATGCATTTTGTATATCATCAATATCTTTATAATAGTCAAGGTGATCTGCATCAATATTTAATATTATTCCTATGTAAGGAAAGAATTTTAAAAAGCTCCCTGCATATTCACAGGCTTCAGTTAAAAAATAAGAACTCTTACCTGAGCGTACATTTCCGCCAATAGCATCAAGCTCGCCGCCTACTAAAATTGTTGGATCAAGGTTGGCCTTAAGCATAATAAGGGAAATCATTGAAGTTGCAGTGGTTTTGCCATGAGTTCCTGAAACTGCTATAGCATTTTTAAATTTTTTCATAATAAGCCCTAAAAATTCTGCTCTGTCCATTGTAGGAATGTTAAGGGATCTTGCTTCTTTAAGTTCAGGATTATCCTGCTTTATTGCAGCGGTATAAACCACAATATCCTTTCCATGGACGTTTTCTTTTTTTTGCCCTATATAAATTTCAGCTCCCATACTTTCAAGCTTTTTTGTAAGCTTAGATGGAGCTCTATCAGAACCAGAAACACTATAGCCATAGTCTATTAGTATTTCTGCAAGGCCGCTCATGCTTATGCCTCCAATTCCAATAAAATGAACAATCTTATTCTTATCATTAAAAATATCAAACATTATCAACAACTCCTAAAAACAAATATTTATTATATTAAATTATAAACTAAATTGTCATAACATAATACAATATATAAAATTATTTTGTAATTACTGTATATTTAATTTTAAAATAAAAAAAATATATATACATAAATATTTTTTGATTTTCTAAATAATATTAATTAAAAGACGATAATATATGTATATCATGTAAGAATATAAAAACTATTTTACAAAATACAACAAAAAACAACTAAATTTCTACTACACAGGGAGGAAATAACGAATGAAAAGTATTAAAACAAAGCTACTTGTTTATTTTGGGTCCGTTCTTGTTATTTTAAGTATTGGGGTAGGAGCTATATCCTATGCTTCTTCTGTAAAAGCAATGAATAGGGAAATTGAATACCAGCTTCCCCAAACAGCAAAGCAGGCTTCACTAATTTTAGGGAGCAGAATTAATGGATATTTGAATTCTTTAGAGATGTTAGCAGAACAAAAGACAATTAGTGATATGTCCGTTCCTATGGAGGAAAAAACTAATGTATTAAAAAATGAGGTGAACAAAAAAGGAAATTATAAAATGGCTATAGTTGATAAAAATGGTTATGCACATTATACTACTGGAAAAACAGCTAACCTATCAAAAAAAGATTATGTCAAAGCTGCATTAGCGGGACAAAGGTATGTTTCTGATCCTATAGTAAGTAAAGATGAACCTTTAATTATGGCTTTTACTGTACCTATAAAAAATGGTAATTCTGTAGTAGGCGCATTACTTGCTATAAGAGATGGCAATGAGATTAGCAATATAGTAAGTGATATTACTTATGGGAAAACCGGTAAGGCTAGTGTGGTAAACAGCACGGGCATTACTATTGCCGATACAGATAAGCAATTGATTAATGAAATGTATAGTGCTATAGAAAGTTCAAAAACCGATAAGGATCTCATCGAGCTTGCGAATATACATAAAAAAATGATAAAAGGTGAAAGCGGTTTTGGCGAATATAGCTATAAAGGTTCAAAGAAATGTATTGGATATGCACCTGTAGAAGGGGCTAAATGGTCTATATCTATTAACATGGATAAGAGCGAGGTATATGAAAATCTTAATAAGCAGAAGTCTACGGTTATTTTTGCAGCTTCTATATTTATTATTTTTGGCTTATTAGTAATATACTATATATCAAATGGTATTTCAAAAAATATTAAGAAAACCTCTGAAAGGTTAGAAGTCTTTGCAACTGGAGATTTTAGCAATAAAGTTTATAATGATAAAGATTTAAATATGAAGGACGAAATTGGAGCTATGGTAAGGGCCATGAAAAAAATGCAGAATAACATAAGTGATATGCTTACTTCATTGAAAAATAATTCAACAGACATTGATACTCTATCTGAAAACTTAGCTTCTGTTTCTGAAGAAATGTCAGCTTCTTCAAACCAGGTTGCAAGTGCAATACAGGAAGTATCACAAGGCACAGTGAGCCAGTCAGAAACCCTTTCAAAAATCAATAATTTATCAAACGATTTTAATACGCAGTTAAAAGAAGCTATAAGTTCTGTTCAAACCATGGAGGGAAATACTAAAGAAATAAATAAAGTATCTATAAGCAGCAATAAAAACATGGAAGAAGTTATGGATTCTGTTCAAAAAATTGAATCATCCTTTGAGGAATATAAGGAGAAAATTAATAACTTGGGTACAAATATCGATAAGATATATGAAATGTCAAATTTTATAAACAGTATAGCAGATCAAACAAATCTACTTGCACTTAATGCTGCTATTGAGGCTGCAAGAGCAGGAGAAGCAGGGAGGGGATTTGCAGTAGTTGCTGATGAAATTAAAAAACTTGCAGAGCAAGTAAAAGAATCTTCCAACGGAATAAATGGTATAGTGTCCTCCATATCTGCTTCTTCTAAAGCAATGCTTGAAAGTACTGACTACATGGATAAGGAATTGGATGAACAGCAGAATATAATAAAAAATACTATTGATGTTTTTGAAGGTATAAATAAATTGATAAGTGAGATTTTGCCTCTTATAGAATCAGTAAGTGCTTCAGCAGAAACTTCAGGAGAAAAGCAAAATGAGATAGCAGAAGAAATTCAAAGTGCATCTGCAGTATCACAGGAGGTTTCAGCATCTTCAGAAGAGATATCAGCCTCATCAGAAGAAATGAATGCATCTTCCGAGGAAGTGGCTTCAACAGCTCAAAAATTAAGCAGTATGACAAAAGAAATGATGAATAAAGCAGATAAATTTAAACTTTAAAATGTAATAATATTATAATGGCTAGCATCCGTAATATCCAAACGGATGCTACGCCCCTGGATCGGCTCTTCTAAGGCTTTATCTAAGTTTTAGAATCACTCTATGTAAGAGGGGGATAAAAGTGAAAAGCCCGCCTAATTTATTAAGAAAAACAGATGAAAAGGCTGGAAAGTTAGAAAATGACTTAATGATCGCATTGCATAATAAAGAGTTCTTGCTTCATTATCAGCCTCAGGTTAGTCTTTCAAATAAAAAAATAATAGGGGCTGAAGCTTTAATTAGATGGAATAGTGGTAAAAGGGGTTTTGTATATCCTGATCAATTCATTCCTTTTGCGGAGCAGCATGAAATTATAATTAAAATTGGTTATGAAGTAATAAGGATGGCATTTAATGATATAAAAAGATTAGGTAAATTGTTTGGCAATCAGTTTAAAATAAGTATTAATTTATCCAGCAATGAACTATGCCATGAAGAAATAATTGAGTTTATTAAAAAATTGATTATAGAAAATGATATTAATCCCAATAGAATAATTATAGAAATTACTGAAAGAAGTTTAATTAAGTTTTTTGATGAAACTTTAAAGGTATTAATAGAATTAAAAAAATTAGGGATACAAATTGCATTGGATGATTTTGGGAAGGGATATTCTTCATTAAATTATTTGTGCAGCATGCCGATAGATTTGGTTAAAATAGATAGAGCATTTATAGATGATATTGAGAATAATAATACAAAATTGACAGTAGTTGAAGGAATAATTACCACTACACATAAATTACACAAAAGGGTATTAGCTGAGGGTATAGAAAATTCCATGCAATATGAGATACTTAAGCACATGGGATGCGATGATGGACAAGGATTTTATTTTTACAAACCTATGGATTTTGATAAATTGAAAAAATTAAATCTATCCGATGGCTACCATCCGTAATCCCCTGCTTAATGCAGGGAATAACGGATGCTACGCCCCTGGATCGGCTCTTCTAAGACTCAGGTGGAGAAGTATTCCTTATAAGAAAACTCTACCTGAGTCTAAGAATCACCTTATCCGATAATGGATAGTAGCTGTAATACCCCGCGTTAACGCGGGGTATTACAGCTACTACGCTTCTATATAAGATTTATTACGGCTTCCTCACTATCCACCATATCATTGTATTACAACTACTATGATCCTATATCTCATCTGATATTTTAATCCTTAGAACATCTTTGCAAACGGGAAAATGAATGGAATATATTTCTTATCGCAGCGGTGAATTAAATCTAAATTATGAATTGCAGAAGAATTGTTTGTTTGTTAGTCATTGAAATAGATGCAATATTGCTATAGAATAAAAGTTAAGGTTAAAAAAACAAAAAATGTTCGCTATATCAAAAAAAACAAGAATATGTATAAAATTATAAAAATGTGAAAAAATATGAAAGAATGAATAGGATGTGATAAATTGGAACGTTTACATAGAAAAGAAAGGGTAGCAGCCATACTTAAAATACTTTCGGATAATCCAAATAAAATTTACAGCTTGGGTTATTTTTCCGAAAAATTTGATGTAGCTCGTTCTACACTTAGTGAGGATGTAGTAATTATGAAAAAACTTGTAGAAGAGATAAAGTGTGGGACTGTAGAAACTATTTCTGGAGCTGCAGGGGGTGTAAAGTTCATTCCTGGCATGGCTGATGAAGATGAAATAAAATTTATTGAAGGTTTGTGTAAAATGCTCCAAAGCCCTGATAGGATTATTCCGGGTGGATTTATATATATGAATGACATAATATATTCACCGGATATTGTAAGCAAGATGGGGATTATATTTGCTCAAAGGTTTCAAAATAAAAAACCTGACTATGTTGTAACTGTAGAAACAAAAGGAATTCCAATTGCAATTATGACTGCGAGGGCTCTTGGTATTCCACTTATAATTGTAAGAACAGACAGCAGAGTTACTGAAGGCTCAACAGTAAGCATAAACTATGTTACAGGTTCGTCAAAGAGAATAAGAACTATGAGCCTGTCTAAAAGGTCAGTAAAACCTGAAAGCAAATATATTTTCATTGATGATTTCATGAAAGCAGGGGGTACGTCCTATGGTATTTATGAATTGATGAAAGAATTCAGCTGTGAGTGTGTTGGAATTGGTGTTGCAGTTGAAAGTTATACAGAATCAAAAAAAGTCAAAGAATATTTTGCACTTATGGAACTTAAATCAGTGGATGAAGAAAAACAAGAGATACTAATTTATCCATCAAAGTATTATACTGAGAAATTACATCATTAATTTAGGAAATATTGCATATAACAAGTTGATTTTAAAAAATATTTCAAAATTTTGAATATAAAAAGCAGGAAATCCAATTTATTTGGAGAATACTAATACAAGCAACTTGGAAGGTGGTGAAACTATGCAAATCACAGATGTAAGAGTTAGAAAAATAGCAAACGAAGGAAAAATGAAAGCAATTGTTTCAGTAACATTTGACAATGAATTTGTAGTACACGATATTAAAGTTATTGATGGACAAAATGGTCTTTTTATTGCTATGCCAAGCAGGAAAACTCCAGATGGCGAATTTAAAGACATTGCTCATCCAATAAACACTGAAACTAGAGAAAAAATTCAATCAGCAATATTGGCAGAATATGAAAAAGTAAAGAACACAGCTGAATCAGAACCAGTTGAGCAATAAAAAGGAAGTTTAAAAGCTTCCTTTTTATTTTTACCCGTACACTCTCATCTTGATTCGACAAAGGACTTCTTAATGAACAAATTACAGCGGAGATAAGAAAAATATATGGAATGAACATCTTTGCAAACGGGAAAGTGAATGGAATATATTTTTCTTATCTCCGCGGTGAATCAAAACTAAATTCAAATTGAAGATAATTGTTGAATAAAATATCTTATTGCAATATAATTATATAGGTTAGACTATTACAATTAAGTCTATTACATATAATAATTAAAAGTTGACACAACCTAACCAAAATAAAGTTTAAGAGGTGCAATATATGGGCAGTAATTATGGCATTATTCTTGCTGCAGGTGAAGGAAAAAGAATGAAATCAAAGTTTCCCAAGGTACTTCATAAAGTATGCGGGAAACCAATAATAGATCATGTAATAAAATCACTTAAAGAAAGTGGAGTAGCTGACTTTACTGTTGTAGTTGGTCATGGCGCAGATGCTGTTAAAAGCTATTTAGGGCAAAATGTTAAAACAATACTTCAAAAGGAACAGCTTGGTACTGGGCATGCAGTTATGTGCTGCAGAGAATTCTTATCAGGCAAAGAAGGGAATGTAATAGTATTAGCTGGGGATGTTCCTTTAATTACTGGCGAAATTTTAAAGAAGCTTTTGGATTATCATAATAAAAATGGTTTTGCTGCTACCATTCTAAGTGCAAAAGTTGATGATGCTTTAGGATTTGGCAGGATAATAAGGAAAAACAATGAAGTAGTGAAAATTGTAGAGGATAAGGATGCAGATGGGGAAGAAAAAGCTGTAAAGGAAGTTAATTCAGCTATATACTGTTTTGAAATAAAAGCACTATTAAATGCACTTGATAAGATTAAGAACAATAATAAGCAGGGTGAGTATTATCTTACTGATGCTATTGAAATAATGAAAAATGATGGTTTAAAAGTAGGAGCATATCTAACAAATTATAACGAACTTATGGGTACAAACAGTGAAAAATGTGAAGTCCCAGCTGTTTTTATGGGCGTTAATTCAAGATTTCAGCTAGCTCAGGCAGAAAAGATACTTAGAGAAAAGATTTTAATAAGGCATATGGATGAGGGTGTAACTATTCTTGATCCAAATACAACATATATAGACGATGAAGTTAAAATTGGCATGGATACAGTTATATATCCTAACACTATTATTGAGGGAAATACTATAATTGGTGAGGATTGCATAATAGGTCCAGGGACAAGAATAACTAATAGTAAGGTTGGAAATGGGGTTACTATTCAAAATTCTGTAATCATTGAAAGCAGCGTGGGAGATAGGACAAAAGTTGGTCCTTTTGCGTATTTAAGACCTGAAAGCAAAATTGGAAAAGGCGCAAAAATAGGCGACTTTGTAGAAATTAAGAAGTCTGAAATTGGGGACAACACAAAAGTTTCTCATTTAACTTATATAGGCGATGCTACTGTAGGAGGCAGCTGTAATTTCGGCTGCGGCACTGTAGTAGTTAATTATGATGGAACCAATAAAAATCATACCTACATTGGTGACCATGCATTTATAGGCTGCAATACAAATCTTATTTCTCCAGTTAAGGTTGGAGATAATGCTTATATAGCTGCTGGTTCAACAATAACAGATGAAGTGCCCAATGAAGCACTTGCCATTGCAAGAGCAAGGCAGGTAAATAAAGAAGGATGGGTAAGTAAAAAAGGTATTTGGAAAAAATAACGTAGGAGGTATTCCGTATGATAACCCATGGCAAGGATATTAAAATTTTTACAGGCAACTCAAATCCTGATTTAGCAAAGGAAATTGCAGATATTTTGGGTGTGCCTGTTGGTGATGCTGAGGTAGGAAGATTCAGCGATGGTGAAATTTCAGTTAATATTAATGAGACAGTTAGGGGAGCAGATGTATTTGTAGTTCAATCTACCTGCGCACCTGTAAATGACAATCTTATGGAGCTTTTAATTCTTATTGATGCCTTTAAAAGAGCTTCAGCTGGAAGAATTACAGCTGTGATTCCATACTATGGATATGCAAGACAGGATAGAAAAGCAAAGGCAAGGGATCCAATTACAGCAAAACTTGTGGCAAATCTTATAACATCAGCTGGAGCTGATAGAGTTCTTACTATGGATTTACATGCTTCTCAGATTCAGGGATACTTTGACATACCCCTTGATCATTTACTTGGGGTACCAATTTTATCTAAGTATTTTCAGGAAATGAACTTTAATGAAGAGGAAGTGGTTGTAGTTTCACCAGATCTCGGAAGCGTCACAAGAGCAAGGAAAGTTGCGGACAGGCTACATGCTCCTATAGCAATAATTGATAAAAGAAGACCAAAGGCAAATGTTTGTGAAGTTATGAATGTTATTGGAGATATAAAGGATAAGACAGTTATTCTTGTAGATGATATGATTGATACTGCAGGAACCATAACAAAGGGAGCTAATGCTCTTATGGATCTTGGAGCAAAAGAAGTTTATGCTTGCTGTACTCACGCAGTTCTTTCAGGACCTGCAGTCGAGAGAATACAAAAATCAGCAATAAAAGAGCTTGTAACATTAAATACAGTTCGGATTTCAGAAGAAAAGAGAATTGATAAGATAAAAATATTATCTGTAGCACCAATTTTTGCTGAGGCAATTAAGAGAATATATGAAGATATGTCAGTAAGTAAACTTTTCTCATAAGTTATATGAGGTAATTCAAAACAAAAGGCAGTTTAAGTTTTCTTTTTTCAAAACTTAAACTGCCTTTTGCATAGGATGGCTATTTATTAGCTGTACTTCCCCGCTAGTGCGGGGAAGTACAGCTAGCATATTTCTGAATCGCCAATCCAGGGGCGTAGTAGCCGTTATTCTCCGCGTTAAGTAGGGGATTACAGATGGTAGCTATCAGATAAATTAATAGATTGTTAAATCTTTGAAGTATCCCACGTGCTTGTAATTATAAGGAATAAATGAGAAAATAAATAGAGCAATAGTTAAAATTGAGAACTGTATAATTTAAATTAAAGATAAATTTAACAGGAGGGAATCAAATGGTTGAAACTAAAGTACTTATAGTGGATGATGACAAAAATATTTGTGACTTAATAGAGCTTTATTTATTAAAAGAAGGATATAAGACCTATAAAGTATATAACGGGAAGGATGCTCTGAAGGTTTTTGCAGAGAAACCTGTAGATGTTGTTGTGCTTGATATTATGATGCCGGAAATGGATGGATATGAAGTTTTGAAAGAAATTAGAAAATCCTCATCTCTTCCTGTAATTATGCTTACTGCAAGAGGTGAGACCTTTGACAGGGTACTTGGATTAGAGCTTGGGGCTGATGACTATATGGTAAAGCCTTTTGAACCTAAAGAGCTTGTTGCAAGAATAAGGGCGGTATTAAGAAGATATAAACCTCAGACAATGAAAAGGGCATTAGAGTTTACGGATCTTATAATAGATGCAGATTCATATATAGTAACTTATAAAGGGCAAGAGCTTGAGATGCCTCCAAAGGAGTTTGAATTACTATACTTTTTGGCATCAAATCCAAATAAAGTTTTTACAAGGGATCAACTTTTATATGAAGTATGGGGATATGACTATCCAGGAGATTCAAGAACGGTAGATGTTCATGTAAAGAGAATAAGAGAAAAACTATCAGATGAAAATGATTGGCAAATTAAAACTGTTTGGGGAGTAGGCTATAAATTTGAGGTGAAATAAATGAAAGTAATTAAAAAAAAGAGCCTATTTACAAAACTAATGGCAACATATGTAGTAATAATAATTATTGCCTATAGTGTTTCAGCTGTAATTCTTTCTGTTTGGTTTTATAATTATTATTACAATCAAAGGAAAGATGCTCTTTTAAGAGAAGAGGCGAACTTAAACAGGATTGTTGGTGATTATATGACCCAAAAAACTGATCCTGAAAAATTTAAGTTTGAACTTTTAGTAATAGATAGGCTTTTAGATGCAAGAGTTCTTGTAGTGGATAACTTTGGATATGTTATAAGTTATTCCGGGCAAGGTCTTGACAAAATGATTGGAAAGCAGATAACCAGTGAGGAATTTGATGAGATCAGAGAAGGAAGAATTGTAGTTAAAAAGGGTAATTTTAAAAATATGTTTTCATCGCCCATGCTTACAGTAGGAATGCCAGTAGTTATACATGATCAAGTACAAGGGGCAGTATTTTTACATTCTCCTTTAGATGAAATAAAAAACGCTGTAAAGCAGGCGTATATAGTTGTATGGGTATCTGCTGCTTTAGCTATACTATTCTCCATATTTGTAATATATATATTTTCAGATAGAATTCTTATAAGGCCCCTTGAGAATATAAATACTACTGCAAAAAGTATAGCAAAAGGAGAATTTGATAAAAGAGTTCAAGTTAATTCAGATGATGAAATAGGAGATCTTGCTACATCGTTTAATTATATGGCAGATTCCCTTAAGAATCTTGAAAATATGAGGAAGAATTTTATAGCCAACATATCTCATGAGCTAAGGTCACCTCTTACTTCTATTAATGGTTTTATAATGGGAATGATTGATGGAACTATACCTCAGGAGAAATGGACTTACTATCTCAATATTGTTCATGATGAAATACAAAGGCTTACAAGGCTTATTAATGACTTATTAGATCTTTCAAGACTTGAGTCTGGGGAATTTTCACTTCAAATAGATAAATTCGATATAAATGAGCTTATAAGAGAAAGGGTAATAAAGTTTGAGGATAAAATAAATAAGAAAAATATAAATATGGATGTCATATTAATTGAAGATAAGGTTATGGTAATTGGAGACAGGGATAGAATTGACCAGGTAATTACTAATCTTCTTGACAATGCAATTAAATTCGTTCCTGAAATGGGGCATGTATATATAAAGGCTGAAATAAAAAATGATAGAGTATTTGTAAGTGTATTTAATGATGGCGATCCTATACCTAAGGATGAAATTAAATATATATGGGATAGATTTCATAAGGTAGATAAGGCAAGATGCAAGGGGGGCGGTACAGGGCTTGGGCTTTCTATTGCAAGGCAAATTATAAACCAGCATAATCAAACTATATGGGTTGAATCTGGGGACTTTGGAACTAAATTCACATTCACATTGTCATTAGCTTAAATACAAATTATAATTTTTTTTATTATTTGTTCATATTTTTTTAAGAAAGCTTATTTATAATTGTATTATAAGCTGGAGGTGGATAGAGTGGATTTTAATAATAATTCGTCAAGTAACAATAAATGGGAAAGCGGTGTAAAGTTCGTCGAAGAAAGAAAGCCTAAAAAATTTATGAAATTTTTGGGTATAATACTACTTATGTTCTTTGTAGCATCAGTAGGGGGAATTCTCGGAGGATACTATGTAAAGAAGAATTATGCTCCTGATTCACTTACACAGGCCAAATCCTTTGGGGAGACAAATGGGAAAACCGATTCGAAAGATGCACAGTCATCCTCTATACCAAAAAATTCTGTTACAAAAGTTGCTGAAACAGTAGGACCTGCTGTAGTAGGAGTAGAAAACAATGTATTTTCTTTTGAAGGACTTGTCCCTCAGGGAAGCGGTTCTGGAATTATTTTTGACAAGCAAGGTTATATTGTAACAAATGAACATGTAATTGAGGGTGCAAATAAAATTACAGTAACTTTACCTGGAGGCGAAAGAAAGGTTAATGCTACTTTAGTTGGTGCGGATAAAAAAACTGATCTTGCAGTACTAAAGATAGATGCTGGGAATCTTCCTGTAGCAAAATTTGGCGACTCTTCAAAGGTTAGAGTTGGGGATCTTGCTATTGCTATTGGAAACCCATTAGGACAGGAATATGCAGGTACTGTTACAGTAGGCTTTATAAGTGCAGTTAATAGAAACATAAATATGGATGGAAGAAAGTACAAGGTACTTCAGACAGATGCTTCTATAAACCCAGGAAATAGCGGAGGTGCTCTTTGCAATGAGGCAGGAGAAGTTATAGGTATAAACAGTTTAAAGGCAAAACAATCAGAAGGGATGGGCTTTGCTATTTCAATAAATGAAGCTATACCAATAATTCAGTCTCTTATGAAGGATCACTACATTTCAAGACCTTATCTTGGAATATACTATGTATTTATTGATCAAGAAACTGCTAAGGCCAATGATATACCTGTAGGAGTGGCAATACAGCAGGTTGTTAACGGAAGTGCAGCTGAAAAAGCAGATATAAGGCAGGGAGATATAATTACATCATTTGATGGAGTAGAAATTAAAAAGCAAGATGATCTTGGAGATATACTTGAAAAGCATAAGGTTGGAGATACAGTAACTGCAAAGTTATGGAGGAACGGGAGAACACTTGATGTAAAAATTAAACTTCAAGACTCAAAAGGTCAATAAAAGAAGCCATTTGGCTTCTTTTATGTTTTTTGCGGTTGTGGTATACTGATATTTAGATTTTGAAAGGAGTGTTGCTATGTATCTTATTGCGGGACTTGGGAATATTGGAAGGGAATATGAAGGTACAAGACACAACTGTGGATTTGAAGTAATAGATCTTTTATCAGAAAAGGTAGGAATAAAAGTAAATAAAATAAAATATAAAGGACTTATAGGCGAAGGGACTATAGAGGGCGAAAAGGTAATACTTTTAAAACCTTCTACATATATGAACTTAAGTGGGGAAAGTGTTATTGAACCAGTAAATTTTTATAAGATTCCTATAGAAAATGTAATAGTAATATATGATGAGATGGCGCTTGATGTTGGAAGAATAAGGATAAGACCATCAGGAAGCGATGGCGGTCATAATGGAATGAAAAGTATAATACATAATTTAAATAGTGATGCTTTTCCAAGAATAAGAATAGGAATAGGAAATTCTAATGGTGATGCTGTATCCCATGTACTTGGAAAATTTACTGAAGATGAAAGAAAGATAGTAAATGAAGCTGAAAATACAGCAGCAGATGCAGTAATAGAAATCATAAAAAATAATGTGGAAAGTGCTATGAACATGTATAATAGTTATAAGGCATGTGAAGAATAGAAATATATATTAGAAGAACTGATCCAGGGGTGTAGCATCCGTTTGGAACATTACGGATGGTAGCCATCGGATAAATCTGCACGAAGGGGGTGGATTTTTGAGATTTTCTGGGTTAAAAAATGCTATGGCTCTAAGCAGTGATTATAGAGAAATCATAGCATCAATAAAAAATAATAAAACACCCTGTGAAGTACATGGTCTTTCTGAATCGCAAAAGGCCTATGTATCTTTTTGCCTTTTTGAGGATTTTAACAATCAAATGCTGTTTTTAACTTATAATGATTTAGAAGCTAAAAAAGTCTATGACGATCTAAAAATGTTTACAGATGACTGCTTCTATTTTCCAGTAAATGAAATGGTATTCAATATAGATGTTACTTCAGGGGATATAAAAACTAAAAGGCTTAATGTTATTAAAAAACTTATTGAAAAAGAAAAAATAATAGTTGTAGCATCTATAGATTCATTGTTTTACAGAATGCCGCCTTCAAATATATTTAAACAGGAAATTATAAATATATCTGAGGGAAGCAGTGTGGATATAATGACTCTTGCATCCAAGCTTATTGATTGCGGATATGAAAGAGTAGATGTGGTAGAAGGTAAGGGACAATTTGCCCAAAGAGGTGGAATAATAGATATATTTTCTCCTGTAGAGGAAGACCCTTTCAGAATAGAGTTTTTTGGCGATGAAGTGGATACCATAAGAATCTTTGATGTAATAAACCAAAGAAGCCAGAGAAAAGTATCTGATATAACCGTATTTCCAGCTAGGGAAATGATAATAAATTCAATGAGAATATTAGAAGGACAAGATAAGATAAAATATGATTTTGAAGTTAAATATAAGCAGTATTATAAAAAGAATCCTGAGGTAGCAGAAAAATTAAAAAAAAGAGTAGAATCAAATATTGAAAAACTTTCAAATTTCAGATATTTTGAAGGAATAGATAGTTATGTAACCTATTTTTATCAAAAAACAGAAAGCTTCTTAGATTATTTTGATAATCCCATTGCTGTACTTGATGAATCGGGAAGGATTTTACAAAGGATTAAAAATGCTTATGATGAATTCCAGGAAACATATAAATCCTTGCTTGAAAGAGGGGACGTTCTTTCAGGTCAGGAGAGCTATATGTTTGAGCCCTATGAAATTGAAAATAGGATTAATGATGAAAAAAATATTGTAACATTAAATATGCTCCCAAGAGTTATTGAGAATTTTAAACCTAAGTCTATAGCAAATTTTAATTCTATTTCTGTAAATCCTCTTTCTTTTAATAATGCGAACTACTTTTTTGATGGAATTAGAGATAAAACACAAAAGCTTTACAGCGTGGTTATTCTTGCAGGGACTGAAGGAAGAGCAGAAAGGTTAGCAAAATCAATTAATGACCAGAATATACCCTGCTTATATAAGGAGGTTTTAGATGAACTAAAGCCTGGCTGTGTAATGGTAACCCCAGGAAGCCTTGCAATGGGTATGGAGTTTCCTGACATTAAACTTTTGGTTATGACTGAAAAGGATGCATATAGCAAAAAGAAAGCAAGAAAGAAAACCTTTGCTAAAAAGGGAGAAAAGATTCAAAGCTTTACAGACATAAAAGCTGGGGACTTTGTTGTACATGTTAACCATGGGATTGGAATGTTTAAGGGTATAAAGGAGCTTAATATAGATGGTATTAAGAAGGATTACTTAGTAATTTCTTATCAGGAAGGTGATACCCTTTATGTACCTGTAGAACAGCTTGATATGGTACAAAAGTACATAGGTTCAGATGACAACCCTCCAAAACTTAATAAGCTTGGAGGTTCTGATTGGCTTAAAACAAAGAGCAAGGTTAAAGAATCACTGAAGGAGATTGCAGAGGAACTTGTTAAGCTTTATGCAGAAAGAAAAACGGTTAAAGGCTATGCTTTTTCAAAGGATACAGCTTGGCAAAAACAATTTGAAGATGAATTTCCTTATACTGAAACAGAAGATCAACTTACAGCAATAGATGAGATAAAAAAAGATATGGAAGCTGAAAAGCCAATGGATAGGCTGCTTTGTGGAGATGTTGGCTATGGAAAGACAGAGGTAGCAATGCGTGCTGCTTTTAAAGCAACTATGGATGGGAAACAGGTTGCAGTTTTAGTTCCTACCACAATTCTTGCTGAACAGCACTATAACAATTTTAAGCAAAGGTTTTCAGACTTTCCTGTAAACATTGATATGATAAGCAGATTTAGAAGCAGGGAGCAGCAGAGAAAAACTATAAAGGATATTAGTTCAGGCAATGTGGATATAATAATTGGTACCCATAGGCTTCTTCAAAAGGATATAAAATATAAGGACTTAGGGCTTTTGATTGTAGATGAGGAACAAAGATTTGGAGTTTCTCATAAGGAAAAAATAAAGGCTTTAAAAAAGAATGTTGACGTTTTAACTTTAACAGCTACTCCTATTCCAAGAACCCTTCATATGTCTTTAATTGGAGTCAGGGATATGAGTATAATAGAAACTCCTCCTGAGGAGAGATATCCTGTTCAAACTTATGTAATGGAATATAATGATGGAATTATAAGAGATGCAATTTTAAGGGAGCTTTCAAGAGGTGGACAGGTATTTTTTGTTTATAATAGGGTTGAAACAATAAGAGATATGCAGATCAAGCTTTCTGCTTTAGTTCCTGAAGCAAAGGTAGTAATAGGTCATGGGAAAATGAATGAAGGAGAGCTTGAGAATGTAATTTTAGATTTTATTCAAGGAGATGGAGATATACTTCTTTGTACCACTATAATAGAAACAGGAATAGACATGCCTAATGTAAATACTCTTATCGTTTATGATGCAGATAAATTGGGATTATCTCAGCTTTATCAGCTTAGGGGAAGAGTTGGAAGATCAAACAGGCTTGCTTATTCTTATTTTACTTATAGAAAGGATAAGGTTTTAACTGAGGTTGCAGAAAAAAGGCTTAAGGCAATTAAGGAGTTTACAGAGTTTGGTTCTGGATTTAAAATTGCCATGAGGGATTTAGAAATAAGGGGGGCAGGGAATCTTCTTGGAAAGCAGCAGCATGGACATATGGGAGCAGTAGGATATGATTTATATTGTAAACTTCTTGAAGAATCAGTAAATGAACTCAGAGGGGAAAAGCCGGAAGAACTTACTGATACGTCCATAGATTTAACTATAAATGCTTATATACCTAACAATTATATAGAGGATGAGATGCTAAAAATTGAACTATATAAGAAAATTGCTTCTGTGGAAACAGTAGATGATGAAATGGATGTAGAGGATGAGCTAATTGATAGATTTGGTGATATACCTGAATCTGTACAAAATCTTATTGCTATATCCTATATAAAATCAATGGCAAGAAAGAGTAAAATAAGCAGCATAAAGCAGTCTGGGAAAGATATAATGATTAATTTTACAACTAATGAATATATGGATATTGAAATATTAAGAAAGTTAAATCAGAAATTAAATAACAATATTTCTTTTGGGAGTACTACAAAGCCGATTATTAAGATTAAGTTAGGAAATACTTCAAGTACTGAGATTATTAATACTTTAAGGGAATTTATGGAGGAAATTACTCGTTTGCATAGTGAATAGAAAAAGGTTATAATATTTTTTAGTGCTTTAAAAGGGAGAGGATGAAATTGGGTAATATTAAAAAAGTTATAGTATCAATTTTAAGTATAACTACAGTGCTGTCTTTTAGTGGCTGTGATTTGGTTGAAAAAACGCCTGAGGCAAAGGAAAAGACAGTGGTTGCAAAGGTAAATAAAGAAAAAATTACAAAGGGTGAATTTGATAAAAAATACAATATGCAAGTTGGACAAATTGAAGCAATGTATGGTGTAAAGGTATCAGAAAATGCTCAAATGAAAGATTATGTAGAAAAAATGAAGCCTCAAATTCTTGACAATATGATAACTGAAACTGTAGCTCTTCAAAAAGCTAATGAACTTAAAGTTGTCCCTGAAGATAAAGAATTAAATGAAGAAATTGATAAAAAATATAAAGAAACAGAAACCAAACTTGGCGGAACAGAAAAGTTTAATGAATTTTTAAAAAGCATGAATGTAGCATCTGATTATTATAAAGGAATGATAAAAAACAGTATTATTTTTGATAAACTTTATGCAAAGGTAACATCCGATGTAGTGATAACTGATACTGATATTTCAAATTATTATCATACTAATATTTATGATTTCACTGAAAAGCCAAATAAAATGACTGTTTCACATATATTATGCGAAACAGAAGACGAAGCAAAAAAGGTTGCTGATGAAATAAATAAAGGAATGAAATTTGAAGACGCCGCTAAAAAGTACAGCAAAGACCCAAGCGTAGCACAAAACAATGGAAATCTCGGGGAAGTATATTACAGCAACAAGGCTAATCCAAATAAATATGATCAGGACTTTTTAAATGGAGCTATAAACGCAGAACTTAATAAGGTAACAAAACCTATTAAATCATCTTACGGATTTCATCTTATCCTTGTTACAAAGAGAGAAACTTATCCGGCAAAACCGATTGAGAGTGTAAAGAATGATATTAAAACTGAGCTTACTCAAACAAAGAAGGATGAGAAATTTCAAAGCCAATTAAAGGAATGGAAAGATAAATCTAAGATTACTAGATATGAAGATAGATTAAAATAATTTTTGAGAGACTGTTTATCAGTCTCTTTTTATATATTTGAATTCGTAATTTAGATTTAATTCATCGCTGCGGTAAGAAAAATATATTCCATTCATTTTATCGTTCCTCTGGGAGATGCACGGAATCAGGGGGCGGAACGGTCAAGACCGCTCCCTACATTTTTTTTAATCCTAAGAACTTCTACTTGCTCATTCTATGCTCATCCCATATATTTTTCTTATTTCCGCTGTGATTTGTTCATTAATGATTTTAAATCACGAATCAAACACGAGTTTTCACAACAATTGCAATCTTGCATATTTTTATATATAAATGTATAAAAATATGGATATAATAAATTTAATTGCAGTTAACTTGCATAAATATACTATTTATGCATATCGATATTATATTAAGTGGGCTTTAGAAGAACTTATTTGGGGGTATAGCAGCCGTTTAGATATTACGGATGGCAGCCATCGGATTGGTGTAAATAAATTGGGGTAAATTTAAATAAAGTATTGAATTATGAAATCATGTACAATATAATGAACATATTAGAAAATTTTAGACTTAAATGTCGTATATATTGTTTTGATAATTTTATGCATTTAATGTATAATGTATATTAATATGAGGAAGGTTGGGGGGAGGTACTTAGATGCAGGAAGTTTTTAATATAACTTCTGAGATAGGAAGACTTAAAAAAGTAATGCTTCATAGACCTGGCAAGGAAATAGAAAATCTTGTTCCTGAATATCTCGATAGACTTTTATTTGATGATATACCTTTTTTAAAGGTAGCAAGGATTGAGCATGATAAATTTGCAGAGGTAATGAGGGAAAATGGTGTAAAAGTTTTATACCTTGAGGATGTTGCTACTGACGCTTTAAAGGATGAAAGAGTTAAAGAGGAATTTGTAGATGAATTTTTAAATGAAAGTAAGGTATCCTCAGAAGCTTTTTCAAAAATTAAAGAATATCTGTTATCAATGGATACAGCCGAAATGGTAGATGCTGTAATGGCTGGCTTAAAAAAAAGCGAAATTAAAGATATAAGAAAATCACAAAACACAACCTTAGAGGAAGAAGATTATCCATTTTACCTTGATCCTATGCCAAACCTTTATTTTACCAGAGACCCCGGAGCAGTAATTGGGCATGGGCTTACTATTAATAGAATGAAAACTGAAGCTAGAAGGAGAGAAACTATCTTTCTTAAGTATATATATAAAAATTTGATAAAAACTTATGATATACCAATTTGGTACAACAGAAATCTCCCAGATTCTATTGAAGGCGGAGATATACTTGTGCTGTCAAGTAAGGTTATAGCCATTGGCTGCAGTGAAAGGACTTCACGAAGTGCAATAGAGGTCTTAGCTAAGAAATTACTTTTCAGCGACTCGGGATTTGAAAAAATAGTAATACTGGAAATACCAAAATGCAGGGCTTTTATGCACCTTGATACAGTATTTACTATGATTGACTATGATAAATTTACAATACATCCAGCTGTTAAAGGGCCTATGCATATATATGAAATTACAAAGGGCAGTAATGGGCAGTTAAACAGCATATATAATGAAAATCCAATAGATGAAGTTTTAAAGAAAGCTTTAGGACTTGATTCTATAGAGTTTATAGAATGTGGTGGCGGTGATAGGATAGCTGCAAGCCGTGAACAGTGGAATGATGGTTCTAACACACTGGCTATAGCTCCAGGAGTTGTCATAACTTATGAAAGAAACTATATAACAAATGAACTGCTTGATAAACGTGGCATTAAAGTTCTTACAATACCAAGTTCAGAACTTTCAAGAGGAAGAGGCGGTCCAAGGTGTATGAGTATGCCTCTTGAAAGAGAAAATATAAATATTTAAGGAGGAATTCAAATGCCTGTAAATTTGAAAGGAAGAAGTCTACTAACTTTAAAGGATTTTTCACCTGCTGAAATTAAATATTTACTAAATTTAGCTCGTGATTTAAAAGCAAAAAAGAATGCAGGAATCAAAAATGATTTATTAGCAGGGAAAAATATTGTTCTTTTATTTGAAAAAACTTCAACAAGAACACGATGTGCATTTGAAGTTGCAGCTTTAGATGAAGGAGCTCATGTTACATTTTTAGGACAGGATAGTTCCCAGATGGGGAAGAAAGAATCTCTTGAAGATACTGCAAGAGTTCTTGGAAAATTCTATGATGGAATTGAATTTAGAGGCTATAAGCAGGAAACGGTTGAACTTTTAGCAAAATATTCAGGGGTTCCAGTATGGAATGGACTTACAGATATAGATCATCCAACTCAGGTTTTAGCTGATCTTTTAACAATTGAAGAGCATGTAAATAAGCCGCTTAATAAGGTTAAACTTGTTTTTGTTGGAGACACAAGAAACAACATGAGCTATGCTTTAATGTATGGATGTGCAAAGATGGGAATGCATTTTACAGCTTTAGGGCCAAAGGAACTTTGGCCTGATGAATCAGTAATTAGCGAAATGGCTGAAACAGTTAAAGAAACAGGGGCAGTAATTGAAGTTACAGATAATATAGATGATGTAAATGGTGCAGATGTAATTTATACAGATATTTGGGCTTCTATGGGAGAAGAGGATAAACTTGCTGAAAGAGTTAAACTTCTAACTCCATATAGGGTAAACAATGAAATGATTAAGAAGACTTACAATCCTGATGTTTTATTTATGCATTGCTTACCATCATTCCATGATTTTGAGACAAAGAATGCTAAAGAAGCTAAAGAAAATCGTGGTCTTGATATAAGAGAAGTTGATGATGAAGTATTTAGAGGAAAACATTCAGTAGTTTTTGATGAAGCAGATAACAGAATGCATACTATAAAGGCAGTTATGGTGGCAACATTATAAAAAGACTATAAGAGGGGGAAAAACTTATGGCAAGGATAGTTGTAGCTCTTGGAGGGAATGCACTACAGGCAAACCCTAAGGATACATCTGCAGAAGCACAGCTTAAAACCTGTCATGAAACATCAAAAGCTATTGCAGATTTAATTGAAGATGGGAATGAGGTTATAATAACTCATGGCAATGGACCACAAGTTGGTCAAATTATAGCTACTTATGAAGCTGCAAATTCAGTAGATTCATCAAAACCTGTAATGCCGTTTCCAGAGTGCGGTGCTATGAGTCAGGGCTATATAGGATATCATCTTCAGCAGTCAATAAGGCAGGAGCTTGTTAGAAGAGGTATAAAAAAACAGGTTGCAGCTGTGATAACTCAAGTTGTAGTTGATAAAGATGATCCTGGATTTAAAAATCCTTCAAAGCCTGTTGGTTCATTTTTCACAAAAGATCAGGCAGAAATACTTATGAAGGAAAAAGGATATGTAATGAAGGAAGATGCAGGCAGAGGCTGGAGAAGAGTGGTTGCATCACCAATGCCAGTTTCTGTTGTTGAAGAAGGTATTATAAAAAGCTTGGTTGATGGAGGGCACGTTGTTATAACTGTTGGTGGAGGCGGAGTTCCGGTAATTGAAAAGGAAGACGGAAGCCTTGAAGGTGTACCTGCAGTTATAGATAAGGATTTAGCATCAGAGAAAATTGCAGAGCTTTTAAATGCAGATATGCTTCTTATGCTTACTGCTGTTGAAAAGATATCCCTTAATTATAACAAACCAAATCAAAGGGACTTATCAGTCATGACAGTAAAGGAAGCAGAAGAGTATATGCTTGAGGGTCATTTTGCACCTGGTTCTATGCTCCCTAAGGTTAAAGCGGCAGTTATGTTCGCTTCATCAAAGCAGGGCAGGGAATCCATTGTAACATCCCTTGAGAAAGCAAGAGAGGCTTTAAAAGGACAAACAGGAACAAAAATAATATTATAAATTAAATCAAAAAGTCTACTTAATAAGTAGACTTTTTGATTTTTTGTTAAATTTATTTTTTTTTACTCTTTTTTGGGTATAATTTTATAATTTTTGTAAAAATTATAAGTAGAACATTTTATTATATTTATTCCAACTAAATTTGTAGTAAGGAGATGAAAAAAATGAAAGCTACAGGAATAGTAAGACGAATTGACGATTTGGGTAGAGTTGTTATACCAAAGGAAATTAGGCGTACTCTTAGAATCAGGGAAGGTGATCCTCTTGAAATTTTTACAGACAGAGAGGGAGGCGTTATTTTAAAAAAGTATTCACCAATAGGCGAGCTTAGTGATTTTGCTAAGGAATATGCAGATTCGCTGCAGCAGTCCGTTGGAGATTCTATTCTCATTTGTGATAGGGATTCAATTATTGCTGTATCTGGAGCACCTAAAAAGGAGTATATGGATAAAAGAATAAGCGAGGATATAGAAAGGGTTTTAACTGAAAGAAAAAGTGTAATACATACTTCTACGGATGGCAATAAGGGTATTACTTTAACAAATGATGAGGAGGATGCTTCTCAGTATTCAGCACAAGTTATTTCGCCAATTATTGCAGAAGGAGATGCTATAGGTGCAGTTATAATAATGTCAAAGGATGCTAATGCTACTATGGGAGATGTTGAAAAAAAGCTTGCAGATACCGCCGCACTTTTCCTTGGTAAGCAAATGGAACAATAATATCTATATTGGGCTTATAAAGCAGCGGCAACGCTGCTTTTAAATCTTTTTTTGCATATAATATACCTTTATTTAATATCTTTATAAGAGGAATACTCAGCGTATAGTGAAGTAATTATAAAGAGGTTATATTAGTGCAAAAAGAAGACTTAATTAAGGGGACGTTTGTACTTTGGATTTCAGGTATTATTGCAAAGTTTTTGGGAATATTTTTTAGAATTCCTCTTACAAACCTTATTGGTGAAGAAGGCATTGGCCTTTATCAGCTTACTTACCCGCTCTATACTATGCTGCTTGCCTTATCTGCGGGAATTCCTACTGCTATATCAAAAATGATATCTGAAAGAACAGCTATTTATAGAAATAAAGAAGCACATAGAATTTTTAAAGCAGCTTTTTTTTTACTTCTTATATTTGGCAGTATTACAAGTGCATGCATTATAATTTTTGCATGGAATATAATAAATGGGCTTGGCTGGAGTTCATATGCATATTATTCCCTGCTTGGTATTTCTCTTGCACCATTTTTTACATGCATATTATCTGCTTTTAAAGGCTATTTTCAGGGGTTAAGATATATGCAGCTTCCTGCTGTATCTCAGGTAGTAGAACAGGCAGTAAGGGTTATTGTGGGAGTTTCCCTAGCATATTTTTTGCTGCCTTATGGCATACATGCATCTGCGGGAGGAGCATCCTTTGGTGCTGCAGCAGGCTCTTTGGCAGGAGCATTGCTTTTAGCAGCTTATTATAAAAAAATGAAGCTGTATTATGAAGACAGCGAACCTTCTAAAAGCTATAGCGATATAATATTTGAAATTTTAAAAATAGCACTTCCCATATCATTAGCTCAAGCTATGAGCTCTTTAATGTCCCTTATCGATTCTGCAATTGTACCAAAACTTCTTATAAAATCAGGATACAGCTATCAAAGTGCCACAGTACTTTACGGTCAGCTTACAGGCAAGGCATTTGTTCTTATTAGTGTTCCTCTTACAATATCAAATTCTCTATCACAAAATACAGTACCTGAAATTGCAGCATCCTTTGCATTATCAAATAAAAAAAAGCTTAATAAAAGTGTAGCAGATTCATATAAGCTTGCACTTCTTTTAGTGCTCCCGGCATGTGCAGGACTTTATGCGCTGGCAAAGCCTATAATGGGGCTTATATTTCAAAATATGAGCGATGGTTGGGAAATGCTTCAAATATTATCTATAGCTGCAGTATTTATAACCATAGCACAGACCTCAACAAGCATATTGAATGGTGTAGGTAAAACTTTAGCTCCTATGTATGCTATTTTAATTGGAGTAGCAGTAAAAATTGCATTTTGCTATGCCTTTATTCCCCAAACTAATTTAAACATAAAGGCTGCAGCTTATGGTACTCTTTTTTCTTATCTTATAATTTCTATAATTGATATCTTTATGGTATATAAATATACTGATATTAAAATAAATTTGTTTAAAATAGCTTTATCACCAGTTATATGTACTCTTGCAATGATATTTTCTGTTGTGGTTGTATATAATAGTGTGTATAATCTATTATATAAAAATGGCATTTCTACTATAATTTCTATATTAGCAGGAATAATCGTATATTTTATATGCATATTGGCTACAAAAACTATGTCATTAAAGGAAATAAAAGCAGTATTAAAAAGATAATATAAGAGGTGTTACATATGATAAAAATTGTGGGTTTAGGACCAGGTTCTAAAGAAGATTTAACGATGAGAAGTATAAATATAATGAAAAATGCACATAATCTTTATTTAAGAACAGAAATTCATCCAAATGTGGAATATATAAGAAGCCTAGGTGTAAAATTTAAGACTTTTGACCATTACTATGAAAATTGTGAAACCTTTGATGAGGTTTATGAAAGTATTGCAAGAGATGTAATAAATACAGAAGATGTGGTTTATGCTGTCCCTGGGCATCCTATTGTGGCTGAAAAATCCGTAAGGCTTATTACAAAGTATGCGAAGGAAAAAGGAATTGAAGTTGAAATAATCCCTGCACTTAGTTTTATAGATGCTATAACTGTTGCTCTTAAAATTGATCCTATTTTAGGATTAAAAATTATAGATGGCCTTCAGCTTGATAAGCAAAAGCCCGATATAGAAGTAGGCAATATAATTACTCAATTTTACAGCCGCCTTGTAGCTTCGGATATAAAACTTAAACTTATGAAAACTTATAGGGATGAGGACTATGTTTATGTAATAAGAGCTGCAGGAGTTGAAGGTCTTGAAAAAATTGAAAAGGTTCATCTTTATGAAATTGACAGGATTAGTTGGATTGACCATTTGACAAGCCTTTATATTCCTCCTGTTAAAGATGAAGGAAGATATGATTTTAATGAACTTATTAATGTAATGGATACTTTAAGAGGGGAAGATGGTTGTCCTTGGGATAAAGAGCAAACCCATGAAAGCTTAAAAAGATATCTTATTGAAGAATGTTATGAAGTTATAGATGCTATAGATAAAAAGGATTCTGATCTTCTTTGTGAGGAGCTTGGAGATGTTCTTTTTCAAATAATTTTTCACAGCAAAATTGCAAGCGAAGAAGGAAGCTTTGATATAAGAGATGTAATTCAAAATATAACTTTTAAAATGATAGATAGGCATCCCCATGTTTTTGGAGGGGCAAAATGTGAAACTTCAGATGAGGTTTTAGTTAACTGGGAGAAAAATAAAGCTAAAGAAAAGGATATTAAATCCCATACAGAAAGATTAAAATCTGTTCCAAAATGTCTTCCGGCACTCTTAAGAAGCCTTAAAGTTCAAGAGAAGGCATCAGATGCACATTTTGATTGGGATAACGTAGATGGTGCAGTTTCAAAGTTAATAGAGGAATTAAATGAATTCTTAGATGTATATAAAACAGAAGAATATGGTAAAATATTAGATGAAATGGGTGACTTGTTATTTTCTGCAGTAAATGTTTGCAGATTTTTAAACATAAATCCAGAGTTTGCCTTGACAAAAGCCATAGAAAAGTTTATAAATAGATTTAGTTATGTTGAAGAAAATGCAGCAGTTCATGGGAAAACTTTAGAGGATTTAACCGCGGAAGAAATGGATGATTTGTGGAATATGGCAAAAACTCAGCAATTTACAAAGTTTTGATAAAAAAATGCTTCTAAAAAGAAGGATTTTTTGAATATATGAAGAATTACTAATCAATCAAAACAAATCAGCTAACAATTAATATGTATTGATTAACTAAGGAGGGAAAAATTGTGAATAAGGCAGAGTTAATTACATCAATAGCAGAAAAAAGTGGACTTACAAAGAAAGACGCAGAAAAGGCATTAAAGGCATTTATGGAATCAGTTGAGGATTCACTAACTAAGGAAGAAAAGGTTCAGCTTGTTGGGTTTGGTACTTTTGAAGTAAGACAAAGAGGAGAAAGAAAGGGCAGAAACCCAAAGACTTTAGAAGAAATTTTAATTCCAGCATCAAAGGTTCCTGTATTTAA
>ENA-UOOR01001062-UOOR01001062.1-fermentation-metagenome-genome-assembly--contig:-NODE-1062-length-34458-cov-6.476412_pt1 | contig 34458 bp, 23 predicted proteins | sample MGYA00245780_ERZ724029 | MGnify/ENA primary metagenome ERZ724029 (study PRJEB28704, sample SAMN03018315) | fermentation metagenome | biome: anthropogenic terrestrial biome; feature: soil; material... | reverse complement strand
AAAAATAAGCGTTTATGCTTAACTCTGTGTCCCGGCTAAGTTAGTAATTCCAATGATCACCTGCTTCAATAATCGGACGTACATCCAGGGTAAATGTAACAAGCGTTTCGGGGACTTCCTGTGAAAAAGGAACGGAAGTCTCTTCTCCTTCAGGACAAAAATTTTCTCCCAGTTCGGGTATTCCTATTTCTTTTCGTAATGTGTTCACCATATCCACTACATTGATGTTGCCAACTTTGGCGGCTTGTTGCAGCGAAGTCACTTTTGCCACTGTTCTGCGCAACACCGGGTTTTTTAGTGCCGCAAAGGCGGGTGAGAACTGAAGAATCGTCCCTTCCAGTTCGGGATAATTCTTCAGTAATTCCGCGACCTTTGTATCGGGCGTGATATCTATTCTATCTTTGCTCATACGATAACAAACGTTGGTCGCCTTCTAGTTTTCGCATGGTGGTGATATCCTGCGTCACTTCCACCACGCCGAGGTATTCGCCCTCTTTCCCGCGGACGGCGGAATATTCGATGTAAATAAAGCGTCCCTGGAAGCTCGACATCCAAAAAACTGCCTTGTTCTCTTTCCCGCTTTTAAAATCGGTGAGGATTTGCTCCACTACATGCACGCTGCCGGGCGGGTGGCACATCCGTACATCGCGCCCGATGATGGATCGGTTCAATCATAAGATGCGTTCGTTTGCTATTTTGCTATATAACAAGCATTTATAAACCGAAAAAGTAGAATAGGTAATGATTTAGAAACGAGCGAAATTCTTTGGTTTGCTTAGGTTTTCCATTGTTTCAAATAACTCATTTAGCTATTACAAAGATACGATTTATAAATCAAAAACTGTCTTTTTTCTGCATATTATATTTCCTTTCCCCTTAATGCAGAGCAGATAGAACATAGTTTTGCACATCATAACTATCTAAATCAAAGTCCGAAAGCAAGAATCACAAAATTAAAAGCAAGAAATAGCAAAATTAAAATTGCTTTAGCCCTTACTTTTGCAGATATATAGTGAAATTCGATGCCGAAAAGAGACAAAAGTAGCGAGGTACACAAAGAAATAGTCGAAAGAATAACAGGCTATATTCTGAATAATCTGCATGAGACTTTAGATTTAAAACAGCTTGCGGATAACGCCAACCTGTCTTGTTTTCATTTTCATAGGATTTTCACTCAACTGAAAGGCGAAACCCCACATAATTTTATCAGGCGTTGCCGTGTAGAGAAAGCAGTACAACTGATCCAATCAGGACAAAGCCTGTTTCTGCATGAAATCGCTTATGAATGCGGTTTTACCACGCAGTCATTATTTGTAAAAACATTCAGAAAGTATTACGGAATATCTCCACACGAATTTAGGAAACAATTAAAGTAGTATAAGTTATGGTACATTTAGATTTAGAAGGAACGCACTATGAAATTGGCCGGAAGTTGGGCGGTTTCTTTAATGAGCAGAAAACAGGTTTTCCACTCAGCCTCAACAAATGGCAACGCGAACGGGGAATCGAGAGTCTGCAACTACTCGAAAAATCCTTTCCCGAAGCCGCCTGCGAGTTAAAAGGTTTAACTGAAGCTATAAATTATGACTATGAGCTTTTTGGGGCATGGCTTATGACTATGGGATGTTGTCTGATAATGCGAGAAAACCATAATGTAGAAGTAAGAGGTTGTACGGCGTTTTGTTTTACTGATAAGGATAAAATATATTACGGACGGGATAACGACCTTCCACCATACCTGAAAGAAGTAAGCAAGAGTATTTATTATCGGCCAGTGGGCAAAAACCATTTTCTGTTGAATACATCTTCTTTTACAAACGGAGAAGAAGGGATAAACGAACACGGTCTTATCGCAGCGATGACATTCGTTATTCCCAATAAAGGAGAAGTAAAGCCGGGTCTTAACTCTGTATTTTTGGTGCGCTACCTGTTAGAGAATTGTTCTACGGTACAAGAAGGCATCGAAGCATTAAAAATGATACCGATTGCGTCAAGTTGTAATATCCTTTTGGCAGATAAATCACAAGAGATGCTTGTTGCAGAATGTAATCCGTTTGAAATAAACCTCCGTGAGCCTGAAATAAATGCCAAAGGAGAACGGTTTATCGTAACGGTAAATCATTTTACCTCTTCCAAAATGCAGAGATATGACGGTAGCAAGCAAAATCTATATTCTTCAAAAGCAAGATACAATACGGCTTACAATGCCCTTAGCAAAGCTGATTATGACGATGCCATTTTGTTTGCCAAAAATCTTTTAAGCGGGAAATATGGTTTTATGTGCCAATACCGCAAAATCAAATTTGAAACAATTTGGTCAACAATATTCAATATTACAGACTCCACCATGTTTTTAGCAGAAGGAAATCCTGAACTTATTGCTTATAAAGAGAATACGTTCAAAGATGCGGTTGGGACTATGTGAGAAGAAACGTACCTTGTCATTTTTATCCACAAAGGTGATGTCGATGGGGAGGTGCAGGAACAATGCCTCTAACTCGTCCAGATTAAATGCACCTGAAGAGAGGCGGATGGCATCTGCCGTTACATATTCCTGTTTTTCCACTTTCACGCTATCCGGAACCCATTCGTCCTCCGGGTCGATCAGGCAATAACCGAATTCAGGTGTTTCCTGATAGATCTTGTACCATTCATCTTCTGTAAGCGTATCCATCGACATTGGCAGGAGAATCTCTTCTTCCTTCATGACCATTCCGGCAATCATCTCTACCGTATGATCCAGTACTAACTGTATGATCGATCTCAACTCTTCCGCGCTGGAAATAGGTGATGCAAGTGCTTCGTGTGAATTTTTCAACAGTTCACGTGTCTCATCATGTTTACCCCACATCTCTTTGGGCGGGCCGGTAATCAGGTGTTTCTCCAGAAATGGGAAAAGCTGGTACTCCTTCCGCTTGTAATGCTTGTCGATATCGGAGAAGTTGTTGAAGATGGTACGGAGTTGAAGCACATATCCGGGAACCTGTGCATCGGTGATATCTGCAATCTTTTTCTTTATCTCCTCGTATGCTTCAATCTGTTGACGGATAGCGATATTCTCTTTCTTGAAAGTATCTACCGGATGGCCGGCAGGTACCTGTTTCGCCCCTTGCAGGTCGATGCTTCCATCGAGTACCGCCGTATGCAGGTCGCAGAAATCGAGTATCTCCTCTTCGGTCAACGCATTGCTATTAATCAGCTCTTGCTCTACCTCTACCACTTCGTGATAAGGAATGCTCTTTAGTACTTCAATCAAACGGTGGCGCAATATTTCAGGATTATCTCCTTCATGCAACCTGAGAAGGAGGTGGCGCAGCAGTTCTTTGCGCTGCGTTGAGTTATTGATAAATTCGCTCATATCAAAGTGTATGTTTACCGGTCAATTTTTATCTTCTTATTCTTCTCCACGGATCATGGTAAGCAGCATTTTGAATCGCTCAATAGCTGTCAGGGCATGTGGTATATTGGCCGGCATAATGATACAATCCCCCTTTTTCAGGAGATGCGGCACGCCTCCAATCCGTATTTCAGCCTCTCCGTCCAGGATCTGCACGAAAGCGTCGAAGTTGGCGGTATGTTCGGTCAATCCTTGCTCTTTATCGAAAGAAAAGATTGTGATATTGCCTACTTTATTTTTGGTCACCTGTTTGCTGACTACTCCGCCGGAAGCGTAATCTATCGATTCTTCGAGGGCGATGACTTTTGATTTTTCGTATGTTGCCATAATTTCAATTTTTAATTGTTAATTGTGCTCGATATTTTCTGATTACTGTGGTAGTACCCCCGTCTATACACGTTGATTTTAAAGAAAATACCTTATGTCCGTCGCAAAGATACTATTTAGAATAAGTATAAATTGTAACCGAAGTTACAAAAAGAAGAATTTGCTCTGTTTTTATGTTTTTTGATGGATGACATGCCATACCTTCCTGACAGAAGGAGTCTGATCCTTCCCGGATGCCCCTATATAAAATTAGTGTATCCATAAGTAGTGTTCATTTCATAGTTCGACTTTTTTTAAAAAATCACTCAATCCGCAAATTTCCACATCATTTTTAAATGGATAAGATGCTGATACAGGCGCAACAATATATGTTTTATCCGGTTTTGTGGTTTCTATAGCACTCCAAAAGCCTTTGGTCACTTGCGGTGCCGATGAGGCTTTGCATTCCACGGCAATCGTTCGAATACCTTTCTCTATAAACAGGTCTAACTCATCCCCTGTAGCACTGCGATAAAAAGAAAACTTGCAATCTTTCAATGAAGAGATGATGTTTTCAATTACAAAGCCTTCCCAGGATGCTCCAAAGACGGGATTGCCCAGCAGGGAATTGAAATCATCTACTTGTAGCAGTCGGTGTAATAGCCCGCTATCTCTCACGTAAATCTTGGGAGATTTAATCAGGCGTTTCTTGATATTTTTTTCAAGCGGTGGTAACGAACGAATAATAAAGGTTTGCTCCATCAGATCGATATATCGACGAATGGTTTGATAGGTCACACCGAGCGATTCTCCCAATTTGGACGAATTAAAAAGTTGCCCTTGATTGTGCGCACACATGGTAAGCAGGCGACGAAGTTGTAATGCGGGAATTTGGAATCCGAGTTGTGGAATATCCCGTTCTACATATGTTCTAAGGAAATTTTCTCTCCAAAGTACGCTCCCTTGGTCTGATGATGCAAGATAACTATCAGGATACCCTCCGCGAAGCCAGAACTTATTCAATTCAAAATTTGCGTATTGTTCAATTTCCTCAATTGTAAATGGTGTGAGTTCAATAAGTCCGACCCTTCCGGCCAATGATTCCGACGTTTTCTGTATGAGGTCTTGCGAAGCAGATCCAAGCAAAATAAATCGCCCTGGACGACGGTTACGGTCTATCTCACTTCGCAATACAGAAAAAAGTTCAGGTACTAACTGAATTTCATCCAAACAAATTGTCACGTCCTGGTTGGCTTGGAAGAATAACATAGGTTCTCTCAGCTTATTCAGGTCATCCAAATTCTGAAGGTCTAAATAGAGGTAATCATCCGAATCCTGATAGAGCATTTTTACCAAAGTGGACTTTCCGCATTGCCTGGGCCCTAAAATAGCAACTGCAGGAAATACGCTTAGATTCTCATTTACAAACGTTTCTATATTTCTGTTGATCAGTTTTAGCATATCATAAATAATATCTCTATTTTGCGCAAATATAATGATTGTATTTAAAACTACCAAAAAAACGATGTTTTGTTTCTGGAACGCACTATGAGTAGTAAGCATCCTACGAGTCTTTTATAATGCAGATTTCGGATAACCAAACTAATCAACCAGTCTTTTCATCAGTCAATTTTAATTTAGATATTGTAGAAACTCTTACTATTCTCCGAGCCAAAGACTGTTTTTCATCTGGACCTTGTATGAATAGATATTTTGTATAAATTTGCACATGATATGCTTGCAAAATCACACTGCATTATGAACGTTTCTACTCCCGATTATACCAGCTTATTCTCAAAATTCAAAGAAGGGGATGATCATGCGTTTTCCTTTTTCTATGAATTTTATATAAACGATTTGTATGCTTATGGAATAAGCCTGGGAGGTGAAAAGGAAGTTGTGAAGGATGCTGTTCAGGATATATTCCTGAAGATATACTTTGAGAAAAAAGATTTTTCTTCTGTCGATCATCTAAAGTATTTCTTGCTGAAATCCCTTAAAAACAGGCTTTATAACGTCCACAAATCCAAAGCTGTTTCTACCACGACCGGTATTTCCTCAGATGTGCATGGTTTTTCCATTACGACAACGGTACTGGACCGTATCATCGATGAAGAAGACCGCACCATTATTAAAGAGCAGATAGACGACCTTCTTTCGAAACTTACCGCCCGCCAAAAAGAAGCCATATACCTGCGTTTTATGCAGGAAATGGAATATGAGGAAATTGCCGAAATCATGGAAATGACACCACATGCCGCACGAAAGTTGATTTCCCGCTCCCTGAAACGGATGAGGGACGACGAGCAACTGATGTTGATCTGTTTCTTTATGCTGATTTTACCCTAATTTTTATTTTTTTTTGAAAAAATGGGGACAAAAAATCATCCTGTTTGTATATATAAAAAACGGGCAGGATAAATGCAGATAGATAAATATAAAAACTATACCGCGACAGATTTCCTTAAAGACAAGGATTTTATCAGGTGGCAACTCTTCCACGGGGAAGAAGATTCGCTGTTCTGGAATGATGCCCTTGAAAAATATCCGGTGCTGGGATCGGCGATGGAAGAGGCTATTGCCCTGTATAAAGACAATATCAGGTTCAATGATTTTAGCATGTCTGATCTGGAAATATCAGAGTGCGTGATTTCATTACAAAACCAGATCCGTCATAAAAAGAAAAGAAGGAATTCAAAGCGTATTGTCGTGGGCATATCCGCCATAGCGGCGAGTATCGCTATCATCATATCCCTTCCGCTTCTCTTCAACAAAAACAATCATGTGCAGGATATCACAACCTTTGCCCAGGCAATTCCCGATAATAACGACCTCTATTCGTCCGACACTAAACTGATCGTATCGGAAAACAATACTGTCGTTTTAAATAATAAGGAATCTTCCATCCAGTATGAAGAAGATGGGATAAAAGCCGATGACAACCTTATCTTAAAAGAAGAGTCGGCTCCTTATAACCAGTTGATCACACCTTATGGGAAACGCTCCGTCATAACTTTCTCCGACGGGACAAAAGCATGGGTGAATGCGGGAAGCAGGCTTGTATATCCTGCCGAATTCAACAAAGGGAAAAGGGAGATTTATGTGGATGGGGAAATCTATATAGAGGTTTCCGAAGACAAGAAACGCCCGTTTGTGATAAAAACGAGTCAGATGGATATCGAGGTATTGGGTACGAAGTTCAATGTGTCGGCATATGAAGCCGATAAAACAAATAGTGTGGTGCTGTTATCCGGGTCGGTAAGTATTTCTTCCAACTCGCGAAACAAGAATATCATCCTGAAACCGGATCAAATGTATTCCGGTATCGAAGGTTCCCATACTGTTGAAAATGTGGATGCGAGCGTCTATATTTTATGGACACAAGGATTATATCAGTTCGAAAGTGAGAAATTGGCAAATATCGTCACCCGCCTCGAACGGTATTACGGCATACGGATCGAATGCGATCCCGATATATCGGGATTGAACTGTTCCGGGAAACTTGACCTGAAAGACGACATGAACAAATTGATGGATGAACTGTCCCGCGCATTACCCATGATATATCGGCAAAATGTCGACGGAAGTTATACGATAAATACAAAATCCTGAATATTAAAACGACTTGAATTTTAAAAGAAAAGTGCCTATGAAGAAAATCTGACCCTAAAAAAAGCAACCGGATGATAGGTTCAGTATCATCCGGCCAGAACTTAAATGTAAAACCAGTTAAAGTTTCAAATTTAAATCATGACAAATATATGACAAAAAATAAACACCTTAGCTTAAAAAAAGCTAATATTAGAAGGACATGTCGAATTATGAGAGTATTTTTTTTATTCTTTATGCTGGGTATTGGATTTTGTTTTTCCAATAATAGCTATTCCCAGTCGACAAAGATATCCCTTAACCTGAAGAACAAGACAGTCAAACAGGTCTTCTCCGAGATAGAAAAGAACAGCGAATTTATTTTCTTTTACCAAGACGATATTATCGATGTGAACAGAAGGGTTACGGTAAATGCCGATAATGAGACAATTGAGCAGGTTTTGGACGAGATACTCAGTGCTACGGGTAATACCTATTTTGTTTCCGACCGCTCCATTTATATTATAAAAAAGGGTTCGGATGATATTGCATATGAAGAAGATGTTGTCCAACAACAAAAAAAACAGGTATCAGGGAAAGTTGTCGATAAAGATGGTGAAGCCATTATCGGCGCCAATATTGTGGAGAAAGGGACCACAAACGGTACGGTAACTGATGTGGATGGGAGATTCTCACTTAGTGTGGGAAACGATGCGGTGCTCCAAATCTCGTATATAGGGTATTTGACGAAGGAATTACTTATAGATAAAAATTCAAATTCGAAGGTTGACGTAGTTTTGCAGGAAGACACACAGAGTCTTGAGGAACTTGTAGTCGTAGGTTATGGAACCCAGAAAAAGATAAATATGACGGGTGCGGTAGAGTCTATTGATGTGGCGAAGGTTTCAGAAAGTCGCCCTGTCACCTCTCTTTCCGCCGGCTTGTCTGGTCTTTCTTCCGGTCTTTATGTGAACCAAGGTGGTGCCCAGCCAGGTAGTGATGGAGCTACGCTTTTAATTCGAGGACAAGGTACATTAAACGATTCAAGCCCTTTGGTTATTATAGATGGAATGGAAGGCAACATGAACAATCTGAATCCTCAGGATGTGGAGACGATATCCATTCTCAAAGATGCGGCATCCTCATCAATCTATGGTTCCAGAGCCGCCAACGGTGTTATTTTAATTACGACCAAGAAAGGGAAGGCTGGATCTCTCAAAATGAATTATAATGCATTCTTCTCGTCGGTCAAACCATCCAATCTGATCGAGACTGTATCTAATTATGCGGATTACATGGAGCTGATCAACGAGGGATATAAAAATACAGACCCTAACGCAAAACAAATCTTTAGCCAGGAAATGATTGATTTGTGGAGGGAAAATGAAAAGGGGGACCAGTTGAAGTATCCCAATACCGATTGGACGAAAGAGGTGTTCCAAAATAATCTGATACAAAACCATAATTTGTCATTCTCAGGTGGAACGGAAAAAATCAGATTTTATGGTTCCGTCGCTTACCTGAATAATCCCGGTATTATAGAAAGATCAACGTATGAGCGCTTTACCGGGCGTTTGAATCTTGATGCCGACATTAAACCATGGCTTACGTTGGGAATGAATGTCAATGGAATAGTTGGTAATACGGATATTGGAACTCAATCGATTTCTAGTGTGTTTACCTATGCTGCGGCAAGTAGCCCGGGTATGGTCTTGAGAGCTCCTGATGGGCGATATGGTTCGAAAAATAATCCGGAAGAGAGTTCTCAGCTTAATAATGTGTTGGCAATTCTAAATAATAAAGATGGCGAAATTAAGAACAAAAGGTTCACTGGTCGCTTGTTTGGGGCTCTCAGACCAATTAAGGGATTGTCCCTTGAGGGTTCTTTTAACTTCAATTTTACGGACAGAGTTGAATCTACACGTCCAGTTTTTAATGATCTTTGGGATTTTCTTACCGACCAGATTGTTGAGTCAGGAGGCGGTGAAACATATGTCAACAATACCGATGTGCAAGATGAGTTTTACACGATGGATGTCGTTGCAAAATATGAAAACACCCTCTTCGACAAGTTGAACTATAACATCATGTTGGGAGCCAGTCAGGAATCCTATAAATGGTGGAGTCTCACGGGTCGTAGATACGATCTGATAGATATGAGTCTGAAAGTCCTTAATGCAGCCGTGGGGGATGCAAACGCTTGGGGTAGTGCTGATGATTGGGCCATGCGTTCTTATTTTACAAGACTGAATTTGAACTGGGATGAGAAATATCTTTTTGAGTTTAACTTGAGAAGGGACGGATCTTCCAGATTCAATAAAACTAACCGTTGGGGAACGTTCCCTTCTTTTTCAGGAGGATGGCGAATCAATAAGGAAGGTTTTATGGAAGATATTCACATGATCGATAACTTGAAATTGAGATTCTCTTGGGGTGCGTTGGGTAATAATTCTGTAGGAAATTATGAATACCAGTCTCTTTATACTGATATGAATTATATCCTTAATAATCAAGTAATCGTGGGGTTTGGACAATCTTCTCTCGCCAATGCGAATCTTACTTGGGAAAGTACATATGTTTCCAATATAGGAATCGATTTTGGGTTATTAAAAAATAAATTGACGGGTTCAGTGGATATTTTCGACAAAACAACTAAGAATATTTTGATTAATTTACCGGCACCGCTTGTTGTTGGAAATTATAGTATCCCAAAGCAGAATTCAGCAAGTGTTAGGAATAGGGGAATAGAACTCAGTCTTGGATGGAATGACCGTATTGATGATTTTCAATATTATATAGGAGGAAATTTCACTTACATCGATAATAAGATTGTCAAATTCAAAGGTGAAGAGAAATCAATATCTGACACCAATCTTCTGTTGGAAGGTTATCCTATAAACGTCCAGTATGTTCTTGCTGTTGATCGTATTTTACAGACAGAAGAGGATATGGCAATAGTACAAAAAATGATTGATAATGCGCCTTTAGATGAGGATGGAAAAAAACGCAACCCTTTTGCTGCGTATGGCAAACCGGAATTAGGCGATTTCCTTTATAAAGATATGAACAATGACGGAATCATTAACGATGATGACCGGTATATGGTTGGACATGGTACCGCACCGCGTATTACATATGGAGTGAATATGGGGTTTGATTGGAAAAATATTGATTTTGCCATTTTGATACAGGGAAACGCTGGTTTGAAGGTACATTGGTCTGACATGTATTATAGGCCGGTAGTGAACTGGGGATACCAGATCAATAAGGAAATAGCTGAAGGACGCTGGTATGAAGGTAGAACCGATGCAACTTATCCTCGCTTGCTCAATGATAGTAAAACCATCAACATGCGGCCTAGTGATTTCTGGGTACAGGACAAGTCGTACATGAGGTTAAAAAACATACAGTTAGGTTATACGATCCCAAAAGAGATTTCCGGCAAGCTTTCCCTTGAAAGTGCACGGATATATGGTAGTATGGAAAACTACTTCACCTTTACCAAGTACAAAGGGTTTGACCCGGAGGTGTCGGGAACTAATTATCCGACTTTGAAACAGGTGCTGTTTGGAGTTAATTTAACATTTTAAATAAATGGATATGAAAAATATATTTAAATATTGCTGTACCATATTTTTATCAATTTTACTTTTGTTCGCTTGCGTAGATCTAGATCTGGTTCCTTACGACCAGATTAGTGAAAACTCTTTCTGGCAAGATGAAAAACAGGCTAACCAAGGTGTGATGGGTCTCTATTCGCAATTGAAGAATTATTATATTTTCGGAAAAGCTTTTTTGACAGAAGCGATGAGTGATATCGGGTTGGGTGTTTATGAAATGGGTTACAGGCCGTTTAGCAACGGAACCTATACTGGGCGTACCTCCACGGTGGAGGAGCATTGGAAGCAGGGGTATGGTAGTATAAATAGGACGAATACAGCTATCCGGAAAATTAATGAAATACAAGGTTTGGATGAAGAGGTCAGAAAGCAATTGATCGGGGAGACGAAGTTTCTTCGGGCGTTGTTTTATTTCAGGTTGATGGATTATTTTGGAGGTGTTCCGATTTATGACGAAACCACTGATGTGACAAAGGAGTTTAATACCATGTTGAAACCCAGGAACTCAGTGGAAGAAGTTCGTGATTTCATCATCAAAGACTTGACTGAAGCAATTGAATACCTACCGGTAAATTGGTCCCAGGATAACTACGGGAGAGCCACCAAAGGCGCGGCATATGCTCTACGAGGGAAAATCTACCTGTATGCCGAAGAGTGGGAAAAGGCGATTGGCGATTTTGAAGAGATCGTCTATAATAAGACGAACGATTACGGATATGAGCTTTATGATAGTTATGCCGACCTCTTTAAATTGACGGGACATAATGCGCCTGAAATGATTTTTGCGATTCAGAATAAGGGAGGAAAAACTTCCGAATACGGGATGCCGATGGCTTTCTATCTTGGTAATAGGTCCACTTTCGTGAGCGATTGGAACGTGGGAATGCCTTCAACATCCTTTGCTGATTCATATGAGAATTTGGACGGGACACCGTTCAATTGGGATGATTATATTCCGGGATTCAATGAAAGTAACGAAGTTAAGGAAACAACCTTCTGGTCCACTTTCTGGAGGAGCCCTTCCGGGTATAATGTCTGGACTTCCCTTTGCGATACCACCCTTTTGGGTAATATATACAGGGGCCGGGATCCAAGGATGATGCAGACATTGATTGTCCCCTATTCGTATTTTCTGGGATGGGTAAATGATGCCCCGCAAATGATGCAATATGCAGTGGCACCTTATATAAATGAGAATTATGGCTTCTTAAGAGGTGACAATGGGTGGTATGCTTATTACTGGAGAAAATTTGTTCCAGAGGGGAATTTGGATGATCAGATTACAGATAGAGCAAATACTCCGATTAATTTTCCACTTATCAGACTGGGTGACGTGTTGTTGATGCTATCTGAGGCGTATAATGAAACAGGAGAGATACAGAAAGCCGTAGCGGAACTCAATAAAGTAAGGTCAAGGTCAAATATGCCTGGTCTTAATTCTGGCCCTGCATGGTTACAGGTTGATAATAAAGAAGAAATGTTCAAGCGGATTATGCACGAACGAGCAGTAGAGCTGGCTTGTGAAGGACACCGTCACAGCGATCTTAAACGTTGGGGATTGCTTGAAACTTTGAATGACAAAGTTGAAAAGGATCTTTTAGGTGAAAACCTCTATACGAAGAAGTTTACCTCACGTGATTATCTTTGGCCAATACCGAGCCAAGAATTGGATGCCAATCCGAATATAAAACAAAATCCGGGTTGGTACTAATCTTAATGTAATTTCTCATCCTCAAAGGCTATTATCATTAAGCTAATGGAAAAGATATTAGCTTTTGGGGATGTTTTAACCGTAACAAATTAATAAAATAATAGATAAGGTAGTCTGAGAGAATTTTGATAGCAATAAAATTATGACCGACAGAAGAAATTTTATAAAGCAACTATTATCCCTAACTATAGGATATAGTCTTTCGAGAAATGTTTTTCCAAAATCAGTCGCTAATCGGAGATTAATAAGCGCATATTTGCTCCATTTAAGCTATAATATGTGGGAGGATTTTACACCTTTGGAATACATTAACGATAATTACGACTGTGACTCGTGTCAGGAGATCAGGGAATGGGCTCATGTACTGAGAAGAAAACTGACATTTGATGAAAGAACTTTTGATATCCTGATTGAAGAAATGTCTGCAGTTGGAATTAATATGCTTGTTTTGGATTTAGGGGACGCCGTGAAATATCATACCCATCCCGAAATTGCGGTAGAAGGTGCATGGAGTCCGGCTCGGCTGAGAGAGAAATTAAAAAAGATAAGAAGCGTTGGGATTGAACCTATTCCTAAATTGAATTTTGCCACCACTCACGATATTTGGATGAAAGATTATTCAAAGATGGTATCAACCGATATTTACTATGGTGTATGTAAAGATCTCATCAATGAGGTTATTGATATTTTTGATACGCCCAGATTCTTTCATATAGGCATGGATGAAGAAACTTACCAGCACCAACGGAAATATGAGTATGTGGTTGTAAGACAAAATGATCTATGGTGGAAAGATTTACTCTTTTATATCAAGGAAGTTGAAAGCAGGGGTGTCCGTCCATGGATGTGGTCTGATTATGCGTGGAGCAATCCTGAACTTTTTTTTGAAAAAATGCCTAAATCGGTTCTACAGAGCAATTGGCATTACGGTAATATTTACGAAAATAATAAAGTAGTAGATGAAAGACCTGTTAACTTATATATGGATTTGGAGGAAAATGGATTTGATCAGATCCCTACAGGGAGTAATTACTCAACGGATACCAATATGCGGCAAACTGTAGAGCACTGCTCTGAAATTATTCATCCCTCACGGTTATATGGGTTTCTGATTGCGCCATGGAGGCCCACTTTACCTCAATGCATAGATAAACATAAATCTGCGATATCTCAATTGCATAAAGCATTATTATAAAATGAGAAATAGTTATATCATACTTCTTTTGCTTTTCTTTTCTGTTCGATTAATTAATGCTCAAGATTATAGCCAAATTACAATTTTTGGAAATAGGGAAAATTTCCGTTGGGAAAAGTACGCTTTCAAAGTGAACAACTTTAAGGAAGGGGAGATAGCCAATACTGATCCGGCAATTGTTTTACGGATATGTGAAAGCATTGACAATTCCAAGATGATCGTGTTCGGATACAAATGTTCGATCGGAACTTTTAATCACATTTTTGATCAGCAACCAATACGGACTTCGATAAAAAGTTTACTTCAAAGAGGAGGATTGATCTATTTTGGTCCTTTGGAGGGTCCGGTAATTACCAGTTTTCCCAATTCGATGAAAACTTTTTTCTCGTCAATCGGAGCCGGCATAATAGACCACTCCAATTACAATATGTGTAAAAATGAATTGGGATTAGAATCCAATAAAAAAGGGATCCCTTATGATGGCTACAAAGGCGAACTTCTAACAACGCCCAACAGTAGTTTTGACATTATTGGTGTACGCCATTTCGGAAAGATCCCTAAAAACGTTTTTCAGCCGATATTTCTGTCACCCGAAGGCGATCCACTGATGATTATTCAGGAAAATATTCTGGGAAAAGGCTCGATTGTCTTCAGTAACGTACATAACATTCTTCGGGCAACGGACGACAACTTTGTCGTGAACCTTATATGGAAAGCTTACGGGCCGGTGATAAAAGTATCGGATAAAGCTGTTATTAAGAAAAATTTGATTACTGGTTCTATCCCTCCGGAAAACGAAGTTATAACATTACACGAACCTCGGACAGTGAGCTTGTTTAATTGGAAGGAGAACAAAGAACCGCTAAAGAGCACCTCTGTTTCGGTTTCAATTGAAAAAAATAACCTCCTAATCGATTTTGTGTGTTTTGATCCGGAAATTCAGAATATTAAAGCGGACATCGGAAAAAATGATGCCGATGTGTGGAACGATGATTGTGTGGAAGTCATCATAGCAGATGGAAATAAGAACAGTTCAAACCTGTTCCATTTTATCGTAAATTCTATCGGTACAATTTATGATGCAAAGAACAACAACGCCGCATGGAATGCCGATATCAGTGTAAAAACCGATAAACGTTCCGATGCCTGGCTCGTTTCCATGGAGATTCCTTTTGACCAACTAAGCGCTGATATAGGTTCCCTCCATTATTTTAAGATCAATCTATGTAGAGAAGAGAAAGAAATCGGAGAGCAGACTTCATGGAATAAGGCTCTTCATGAGTTTACCGATATGAACTCATTGGGATGGGCGACTCAATTGTCATATGCGGATTTCTCACTACAACTTCTGGAGGAGAGCAAAGAACTCCTGAATAAAATAACTTTCTGGCATTTACCGGTCTTCACAAAAATATACAATGATGTGTTTCCGGCTGATGAGGAAGAAATTGATACCATTTCCATTGTTGTGGCCCGCAATGAAAAAGAATCGGCATCGATATTGATTTCCAATACTACAGAAGACAATCTTTACTTCCGTATGGAGCCGCAATATCATATCAACGACTCTATTCTCTTTTCAGATGTACTCACAATCAAAGAGACGATTCCATGGCGGGATCCGACAGGAATAGTCTTCTCCGAAGCATTGACGCGAGTGAACGAGGGAAATATAATCTCTGTCCCTTCATACGAAACCCGACAGATTTGTATTGACATAAAAACGATGCTTCCAGCAGGTGAATATCAATGGGGAATTACTTTTGTACCTACCAATATGGATGTGAAGACCAAGAAAGTCAGCCTTAAAATCAACGTGCTTCCTTTCACATTCCCGGAAAAATTGCCAATAGACATCTATACATTCGGCCCTTATGGAGGAGCATTCACCAATGATCTGCGGAAAGAATACATCGATATCTGTAAAGATTATCATATTAATTACATACAAACGTCCAACGGCCCGGGCAAAGCTATCTCAAAAAATGAACAGGGAGAGATAGTGGTATCCGATAATAGGTCGGATTATATTGCGGAAGAATCTTTGTTGAAGGAATTGGGATACGGCTGGGTTTATGGTTATGGCGTTTATTCCCTTTTCATGAATGAACTGAAAAAATACGATATAGCCGAGGATATCGACAATGAAAAAATTCAAAAAATATTTCGTGAATGGATCAGAAACTGGATTAAATATTTGGAGCAGGAAGGTGTCGATTTCTCTAAAACAATGTTTCCTATAAAGGATGAACCGTATGAAACCGATATCAAGAATGTTGTCATTGCCGCAAATATCATGCACGATATCAAACCTGAAGTCCGAACCTGTGTCACCATAGCTACTTGGAGCACACTCCCGAGCATTGAAAAATTGAACCATGGTATTGACGTTTGGATGCCTTGGGAACCGAGGGTTACTACTCGCGAAGGAGCTGAAAAAGAATTAAATTTCTACCGCTCGACAGGAAAAAATTTTCTGCCTTATTTATGCAGTACTTCCGGAAATTCGGCTTCATACCTCCAATATTTCAGATTCAGGGGAATAAGAAGTTCCCTCATGGGGGCAGACGGTTTTGCCTTGTGGGCATATAACAGCTGGAGAGGAAATGACTGGAATAGTGCTGAGAATGTGGATAATTATAGTGCCTTTTTATTCCATCACGCAGACAGGGGACCTGTTCCTACCTTAAGGGCTGAAGCGTTCAGAGAAGCTGCTGAAGATCTGTTCATGATCAACGAAGCAAAAAGATACAATGATCCTGAGTTGGTAAGACTGATTTCCCATGAGAACCTTAATCTGCTTATGTTGCAGAATGACCCTTTGAAAGTCCAACAATGGCGTGACCGTTTGCTGACTGCTCTTTCAAGAGTTTCTCAAAGTTATGATGATAAATAATGAGCCCGATTAATTAGTAGATTATTGATCAAGCCCTAATGATTCATATTAAGATTGTATGCGATTGAAATTTATTATTTTTTATATCAGTTTTCCTCTGTTGATCTTTTCTCAGGGAATGAAGATAACTCATGGACCCTATTTGCAGGGGATGGGAGAGAACGGCGTAACCGTTGTGTGGACTACCAATAACGATGCCCTATCGTGGGTCGAACTGGCGCCGGCTGGTGACGATAGTTTTTATGCAGCTGAACGACCCCGGTTTTATGATTACGAACACGGGAATAAGAATATAGGTAAACTGCATCGGGTAACGCTTTCGGGGCTGTCTCCCGGAACTGAATACCGTTACCGGATTTTCTCGAAAGAGATGATTGGTTACGAAGGGTACAGTGTGACATACGGTAAAGTTGTTGCATCCAACGTTTTTTCCCAGAAACCATATACGTTTAAGACCCTGAATCGAAAAAAAGAGCGGCTCGCTTTTAAAGTGGTAAATGACATTCATGCACAGAACAGTAACTTAAAGTCGATGCTTGGCAGTATAAATAAATCAAACACAGACCTGGTAATCTTCAATGGAGACATGATCTCAACGGTTAACCATGAGGAAGAGATTTTTTCCGCGTTTATGGATACCTCCGTAGATCTTTTTGCGAAAGAAGTTCCTATCTTTTACGCCCGTGGTAATCATGAAACAAGGGGAAAAGCCAGCCCGGCTTTTTTTAACTATTTCCCGACAAATACCGGTGAATACTATTACACCTTTCAGGCGGGGCCGGTGTTTTTCGTTGTGCTCGACAGCGGAGAGGATAAACCCGACTCTGATATAGAATATTCGGGGTTGGCTTGCTTCGATGAATACCGGTCAAGGCAAAAGACCTGGTTGGAGTCGGTTACGAGCTCGGCCGAATTTAAGGATGCCCCGTTCCGTATTGTAATCGTGCATATTCCTCCTGCAGGGTCAACGTGGCATGGGACAAAGGAAGTAGCCGATAAGTTTGTCTCCACTCTGAACAATGCCCGAATTGATGTTATGCTTTGTGGACATACACATGACTACCAGTTTATCTCGAAGGGTGAAGAAAAGAATATCGATTTTCCTATTCTTATCAATGACGATGAGACCTGGCTCGACATCACTGTGGATGCTGATATTGTAATTCGACAAAAAGATATGTCCGGAAAAACATTGCATGTTCATACGTTTATACCTCATCCCGGCGACTGCATTCCGCCCCAACCAACAAGGTAAATCCTAATTGTTAATCTACGAATTCTCTTAATATGACCAACACATAATTTCATCGAATGATGATAACCGTTATGATGATTTTTTTAATAAAAGCATTTATGTATTTGATAATTAATGATCCTATGAAGATAATTTGTACTATAGGCCTATTTGCCATTCTGGGCCTTACTTGTGTCAGAGCGCAGGATTCTACCAATATGGTCAGAATCGAAGATGATGAGTTCTGGTATGGTTTTGCCGTCAATGAAGGGGAAAAAATGCCTTTTCCTGAAGGTTATAATGCCGATCTGAATGGAAATATTTACGGTAATCAGGCTTCGCCTTTGTTACTATCTTCAAAGGGTAGATATATATGGTCTGAGGACCCGTTTGCGTTCAAAATAGAAAACGGGCAGATTATCCTATCCAATAATTTGTCAGCAATAAAGACGGGGAAAAGCGGTGCATCTTTGAGAGAAGCTTATACTTTTGTATCTGGACACTTCTTCCCCACAGAAGGGAAAAATCCGGATATCTCCTTATTCACCAGTCCCCAATACAATACGTGGATTGAACTAATTTATGACCAGAATCAGGAAGATATTTTGCAGTATGCCCATGATATCATAAAAAATGGCTTTCCTCCCGGAGTACTGATGATCGATGATAACTGGGCTCCTTATTATGGCCGGTTCGAGTTCCGGAAAGATCGTTTTCCAAATGCAAAAGCAATGGTCGAAGAGTTGCATGAATTGGGATTTAAAGTGATGCTCTGGATCAGTCCGTTTATACGCCCGGATTCGGAGGAAGGACGGTTCCTGATGAAGAATAAATGGGTGGTAATGGATAACGGAGGAAATAAGGATTTGAAATGGGGAAATTCGGTCAAACCGGCAATTGTAGAGTGGTGGAACGGATTTAGCATGGTTATGGATTTTACCAATCCGGATGCCTCGGATTGGTTTCATCAACAATTGGAGGCAATGGTAAAGGAATATGGAATAGATGGGTTCAAATTCGATGCCGGAGACTCCCAATATTATGCAGGAAATGCAGTGACATATAAGAAAGTAAATCCGAATGAGCATACCCGGCTCTGGGGTGAGTTTGGATTAAAATATCCCTTGAATGAATATCGGGCCATGTGGAAAATGGGAGGCGCTCCCCTTGTTGAGAGACTCAGGGATAAGTTGCATACCTGGGATGACCTCGGAAAATTGATCCCCCATATAACTACTGCCGGATTATTAGGATATCCGTTTACTTGTCCGGATATGATTGGCGGAGGGTCTTTCGAATCTTTTATTGACACGAATTCTAATAAACTAAGTCAGGATCTCATTGTCCGGTCAGCCCAATGCCATGCACTTATGCCAATGATGCAGTTTTCTGTGGCCCCATGGAGAGTGTTGGATGACAAACATCTGGAAGCGGTAAAAAAGGCCGTGAAAATCAGAGAAGCATTTGTTCCTGAGATATTGCGGTTGGTCCGGAACAGTGCCAAAACAGGTGAACCCATTGTTACAAATATGGAATTTAGGTTCCCGAATCAGGGGTTCTCCCACTGTAAAGATCAATTTATGTTGGGTGAAAATACCTTGGTTGCTCCGATTATTACAGGAAGTAATACGAGGACTGTTTATTTACCCAAAGGGAAATGGGTCGATTATAAAGGTAAAAAACGAAAAGGAGGACGCAAGTATGAATATACAGCAGAAATCGATGAAATAATCTGGTTTAAAAAGAATATGGAGTCAAAGTAATTATTTATCCATTTCATCAATTATCTTATTTACAAATATTAAAATCAGACAACTATGGTAACAACAGAAAAAACAAGGTAATGGTGGAGTTGTGCAACCTGTCCATCACGGAACGCAAAGACGACCGCTTCGGCCGTGTGATAACAAGTAAATCGTTCAACGAAGGCGATCTGATCAAAACGGCGGTGGAACGGCGTACCGACCTGAATGCCGCGACCCTGGAAGCATCTATCGACACATCCTCAAATAGATAGCGATGGAAGAAGTGTGTAACGGTGTATCGGTTGCATTCGGGTTGGGCTATTTCGGATTGAAAGTCAATGGCGTGTTCATGGGTGACAATGCCCAATGGGATAGCACAAAGCACAACCTTTCGGTACGCGTGGCACCGAACGCAGAACTGCGCAAAGCCGTGGAGACCACGGACGTGAATGTCCGCGGACTGTCTTCGTCGGGCACGGTCATCAATTCGGTGACGGATGTCACTTCGGGTGAAGAGAACGGGAAACTCACGCCCGGTGGCGGGGTCAACCTTATCGGTCCCCGTATACGGATTGACAGCATTGCCCCGGAAATGGGATTGAAATTGCGGAATTGCTGAAAGATGAAATATATTTTCCGGTATGATGTGGCTTCATATTAAGCTGTGACATCATCTCTCATTAGGCTATGAGATTGTATCATATCAGGCTGTGATGCCGTCTCATACGAGGCTAGAAAATCATCTCATATTAGATAGAGATCTTATAAGCATATTCAAAGTCATTTTTCATTCTCAACCAGCCGGAACAAGATGATCCCCTTCCGGCTGGTTTACCCGCCTGTCTTCTTATCCCCATGTCTTCCAACCTAAAACAAACAATCAACCGCAATGGATAACACTCTTCTTAACTGGGTATTCGATAACTGGGAATTACTCTCGGCCATCCTGGTCTTCATCGTTTACTTCAAAATCGATAAACGCCACCGGAATGCCGAGGTGAAACAGTCGGAAGGGAACGCCCTTTCGACCATGCAGGAAGCGACTTCGATACTGGGACACCAAGAGATCTGTCCAAAAATTTATGCATAGGGCCTTTACACCTTCGAACTATCTCCATCCATCAAAAACTCATAGATATTCATAAAGATAACACCATTGGCATCATGATATTTTTTTATCGGATCTTCCGTGATGACAAACTTCGGGAAGCTGTCATCAATATGCTGAAAAGGACGGAGTTCTTGATCGCGTTTTTCCTCTGTCGGCAATCGTAGAGCCGACTGTATATAGCAACGCTTGCTCCCTTGATTGCATACGAAATCTACCTCAAATTGCTTACGTTGACTAACTCCATCCCCGTCTTTCGTATTGACTACCACAACTCCCACATCTACTGCCAATCCACGAACGCGAAGTTCATTATAAATCATATTCTCCATCAAGTGCGTTACCTCATGCTGACGGAAATTGATGCGGGCATTTCGCAAACCAATATCAGAGAAGTAATATTTAGCCGGTGTGTCAATATATCTACGTCCCTTGATATCATAACGAACAGATTTTTCCAGAATGAATACATCTTGCTATCCGTCATTTTCCCATCAATATATTCCAATAAAGTATCCGGATCACGTAAAGCTTTATTACGCCTATCTTCAAGATCGACCTGTATAATATGATTGTCATCGACACCTGCCTCTTTAAGATGATTATAAAAAAGGGTAAGCAGTAAGTATGATTTACCACAACGGCGCATACCTGTTATGATCTTAATCATATCATTATGTTTGCTGTCGATAAGTTTCTGTAGATAAATATCTCGCTTTATTTCCATATCCATTGAAGATTTTTGCGTATTTACGCATTTTTTTCAATAATATGCATGATTGAGTGGTTTTCGTAATCGTATCATGTAATTCAATTTTGGAAATGGTTTCTAATCCTGTAGTTTTGAAACGATAATCAGGATTGTTGATTACTTTGATTTGGGCTTACCCCAAGAAACATATTTTGGGGCTGGGACACCCAAAAAGGTGTCCCAGGAAAATACAATAAACTGATAATAAGAAAAATACAAAAATACCCGAATTAAGTTGAACTCGTATATTTGCGTGTCGGTGAATTCCTCTTTGGTATCTTCGCAAACATAATATATGTTACATCCCCTACTGATATTTGATCATATCATCCGGAAGAAATACATTTTCTTGTGTCCCGATAGGAGGATTCTTAAGAAATAACTTTGTAATGATTATATGCTTCTTGGCAAACGGAAGTTTCTCTGCCTTATCTCTTAATTCCAGCAGCAAACGATCACTGCGTTCTTTTGTTGTCCATTTACATTCGGCCACTAACAAATATTTTTTATCCAAAGATTCAGCCACGACATCCAATTCAATGCGTTCATCTTTAGAAATATTTCCCCACCAACGACGTGCCATTCCATATGTTATGCCATCTATTTCATTTCCGGAAACTGTTTCCCGGCAGAACTGTTCCCAATAATCACCTGCATAGCCGGAAAAATGATTATCCAGGTTAGACAATATCGTAAGCCCCCGATAAAATACCCATTTTAGCGTAAATGGTTTTTCCCGATCTTTGCCGGCAAACCTATTTTTTATGAAGCCTGTAAGCAAAGAAGAATTCTAGGCGTTCCAGTTGTAAATGAATTTTACCAACTCCAACCTTCTCTATATGTAGGCTTTATCCATTCTGCAACACTTTCACGTGCATTTGTAGTAATATATTTGAGTTCAGCCCTTTCAGCACCAGGAATTACTATTTCTGAAAATTTTGACGACTTCAGCATTCGTAGTTTATCGTTTTGTGATATATTTTTAATTTCCATATTAGCATTATCCCAAATGATACTTCGATTTAAGTCCTGAAGCCTAATTGCTAAATTACCTAAGAGTACTATCTCGTTGAGAGAACATGCGTCTTGGAAATCTGAAGGAATTTTTTCTCTGTTTTCAAAATTTTGTTTACATGCTCTAACCCATGCCATCTCATGTCTCCTTCCTCCGAGAGGGTCATCGGGTATTCTCTCAATTGTTTCTTTAACATGACTTATATCTGTGCCGATTGGAAGAACTTTAAAGTTCCCTCCATAAGCTTCACAAACCAATTTACCTTTTGATCCCACAAAAGTGACACCGGGTGTTTTTTCTCCATCTTGAAGCTCATCCGGTCGTGGAGGCAGTAAACCTCCGTCAAACCAAGTAACTTTAACTTCAGGCATATTTACAGATGGTAAACCTGGTCTTGTAGGAAATAAGTACTCTACTCTTGATGCAAGAGGTGCTGTTTCACTGAATACTGGTGTTGATGAAGCATTAACTGATGTGGGTGCACTTAAATTTAATGCATACACTACAACATCAAACAGATGGCATCCCATGTCGCCAAGTGCACCTGTGCCAAAATCCCACCAGCCTCTCCATCTGAAAGGTGTATATGCAGGGTGATAAGGACGCCATGGTTTAGGACCAAGAAATAAGTCCCACGAAAGAGTATCAGGAACGCTGACTTTATTTACTGGTCTTTCAATTCCTTGTGGCCACCATGTCATAGGCCTATCGGTCCATAAGTACACCTGAGTTACTTCACCAATTACGCCACTCCTGATAATTTCTGCCACTCTGCGAACAGTGTCATTTGAATGTCCTTCATTTCCCATTTGTGCTGCAACTTTATATTTTTTAGCTGCTTCTTTCAATTGACGGGATTCCCAAATTGAATGAGTTAAGGGTTTTTCTACAATCACATGCTTACCTAACTGCATTGCAATCATTGCCGGTAATGCATGAGTATGATCTGGTGTTGAAACTACGCACGCATCAATATCCTTTTGTTTATCGAACATTTCTCTATAATCTTTCCATTTTTGTGCTTTTGGATATTGATTTAAAACAGGTTTAGAATATTCCCAGTCTACGTCGCATAGAGCAACTACATTTTGACCAACTATTCCTGCTAAATTACTTCTTCCTATTCCACCAATTCCTACAAAGGCAATATTTAATTTGTCACTAGGTGCGATGTGACCTAATCCACCTATTACATTACTAGGAACTATAGTTAATGCGATTCCAGTTTTAAATGATGTTGATAGAAAACTTCTTCTATTAATTATAGTACCTTGATTTTTATTTTTTGCTTTCATAATTTTGCTTTTTAATCTATTAAGTTCCAATTTGAATGATAATTGTAAATCAATTGTGAAAGTTTAGTGACTATTAAAATAATCTTTACATTTATTTCAAAATTGGGGTTAAAACAATATTCCTATACATTACTTTACCATGATCTCCTTGTAAGTAAATTGGACCCGCTTTATCAACATCGGCACTAATTGCTCCTCCAGTTGGACCAAGAACAGGTTTATTACTAATAATTTCTTTACCATTTAAACGAACTGTAACATGACGTTTATAAAGTGTAATATCTAAAACCTGCCATTCGCCTGCTGGTTTCTCTGCCGGCATTGATGGTGTTATACGACTATAAACAGCTCCCATATTATGTGAGTCGAGTTCGCGACCATAAGAATCCAGCACTTGAATTTCGTAAAGACCTCGTAAGTATATACCACTATTACTACCTTCCGGAACACTAACTTCTAATTTAAGATTAAAATCTTCAAATTCATTTATAGTACGTATATTCCCATAGCTTATATGGCTTTCTTTGTTTTGTACCGGATCGTTAACGAGTATTCCATCTTCTACTTTAAATCCATTGGTTTGTTTTGGATCAATCAATTCCCAACCTGATAAATCAACTCCATTAAACAGTTTTATTGGATTGCCAAATACTACTTTTGAAAGGTCAGGAGGTGTTGTTGGTTTCGGTAGTTTCCAACCTATGAATTTAGTTTCCTTAACACTCATTCCATCTTGTTGTGGTAAAAAAGAAACCCCTTTTATAGAATCATTTTCTATTGAAAAACATAATACTTGATTATTCATAAATTTACGAACAACTTCACCTTGTTTAATTGTCCTTTCATTGGATCGGGTAACTATCAGCTTGTTATCATCTCTAAAGTATACATTGGAAACAGGTGTAACGCTACCACCTACCCATAATAATTCTGCATCCAGGTATCCTTTGTCTTTATGAACATTTAACCAGCCAACAGTGCCATCTTCTATTGAGATTGTCCACATACCAAAAAAGTTTTCTCTCGAGTGCTGAGCCTCTATCGGGAACAATAAGAATGAGGCAAGGAAAAAAATAATAAGTGTTTTCATTTTTTTTGAATTAAATATATTAATAAAAAACTTTGTTTTTAAAGTAAAACTATCATGCCAAGTATAATTCTAAGGTTCTATCTTCTTTAAATTTCAGATTATATTAGAATTTATTCTAGTCTTGATGCGAAATACTTTATTTTTCAATTTAACATGTGATTAATGATTATCAATTAGTTGTATTTATTATAACAGTATTAAGAGTTCCTGTTAATTGAATTTCATCATTTAAGGCAACAACTTTTTGACCATTTAAAGTATACTCATTTCCTTTTAAACCTTTAACTATCAGTTTATTGTTCCAATCACTCTGTTCGGAGTTAACTATATAGTGGATTTTTGAATAATCTCTCTTTATATTAATATCATAACTATTTAATCCAACTTTTTGATTTTCGATAGTTGCATAATTCCAGTCGGACGGAAGATGGGGTTCAATTATTACTGTTTTATTGTAAGCGTCGGGCTTAACGCCAAAAATATGTGTAACTAGAGGTGTTGCAATTCCATAAATTGTCCATGCCTGAACAGGACAACCGTAGTCAGGCATCATTTCATTGATTGATCCTGGAAGAGTTCTACTTAAAGTTTCGGATATTTTATTCATATACCAGATACATTCATCGGTCCTTCCATATTGAGCCTCACTCATTGCCTGAACACCAGTAGAAATTGTCATCATACGATCTCTTTCTACTGCAGATAAATAAGGCCCATATTCTCCGCAATGTTCGGCACGTATTTTGTCCAAACTCTTTATTGCTTTATCATTTGGGGTTATTCCGGTCTCCATAGGAGTATTTATTACCCAGTTCTTATTTGTAAGCCACCCTTTTGTTGTATTTTTTGGTAATTTTGTAAACTCGTCTACTAGAGATTTATAAAAATCAATAATTTTTCCACTTTCTTCATTTTTTGCAGATAATTCAAATTGTTCTAATGCTCCTTTAGCGACAGATATTGCTTGATCTCTGGTTCCATAAAAATCACCATAAATATCTAAATCATCATTCCAGAATTCAGTGTTAATTTTTTCTTTTAATATTTCTGACTTTGAAAAATAATCCTGTGATAACTCATTTTCATCAAATAGTTTTGCCATTTCGGAGGCAGCTACTAGAGCTTGTTGTGTATAGACAGCAACATCTATTAACTCTGCATTTAATCCTCTTACTTCCATTATTCCATATCCTTCGGGGAATAAGTTGGAATTTACATCTTGATTTACTGTAAGCCATTCAATTCCTAATTTTACATATGGATATATATTTGATAAAAAATCAATATCACCAGTCCACATAAATGCTTTCCACACAGCTATAATAAAATGTGCTGTCTCTTGAGTATTACCTCTATTATATACAACTCCATTTGTGGACATTTCATGAATAATGCGCCCATTTCCATTTACCTCTGCCGAAACATCTTTTAGTATTTTTAAAGTTGATTTTGCTAAATTAAAATCTCCAGAAGCTAAAACACCCTGCAATGCATATGAATTATCACATCCAAAAAGCCAGGGATACTCAATTGCACCTGCACCTAAGAAACGGCCATATCCATCAAGATTCATTTCAAGCCAGCGTGTATTTATTTTTACCCAATTATAAGTAGTCTCGAGCTCTTTATCGGGAATTGAAATTTTAGATTTTTCTAATAGTTCCTTAAAAGAAGTTTTTTTATCTTCTAAATTCTTATCAATAATTTCTAATAATTCTTTATTTGAAGTTATAGCATCATTTAAACTATTTGTAGATCCACTTATACCAAATGAAATTGTCTCTTCTTCCCCGGGCATAATTTTTATCTCAACACTTATTAAACCGTTTTTACCCTGACCTGCTGTTTCTGCTGGTACCTCATAATCTTCTACATATGATAGTACAGGTTTATTTGTTCCCCATGCAATGTGCCAGGCATTTAAAGAATCACTTGCTGTAAAAATATTATTAGAACTATCCCATGAGAGTTGATCGGGATAATCGATTAAACCTTTTTCTTTAGATAACCAAACAGGACTAATGTCAGTTCTTAAAATGAAATCCATCATAATTTCAATCTTTTCTAATGAATTATTTTTAATAGAATAACTAATTATTACACCTTTTGTCTGGTTTGGCACAAACTGAAACCGAGTTACCTCTAAATTACTCAGAATATTATTATAAATGAACTTGCTACCATGAGGATATGTAATGTATTCGTCTGCCTCTTTTAGCCATATACCCTGAGATATTGAATCTAAAGCAATTTTAGTCCAAAAAGCATCTGCTAATTTTATTGGATGCATCCATACTCCACCCATCTCACCTCGCACGTGACCGCCAATATCTGGAAATAATCCATCTTGCGTACCTATAATATACATTTTATCACCTGCGGTGATATAAGGTTTAAGTTTTGTTTCGCCATTATTACTAAGTCCTTCAAAATATTGGTTCGAATATTTATCTAACTCATTTTTTGATTGACAGAAGGTGAAAAAACATATTATTAAAAAGTATATTGGTAAATAAAATTTATTCATTTGTTATTAATTTAAAATTGATTGAAAATATTGATATGATTATAACTTATAAAAGTTGATGATCATTTAATTACATAATCCATCCCGAATTTATCAACAATACGGTTAAAGACTTCTGATGCTGAGCCATTGCCCCATTCATAGTGAGTAGCGGGGCCAATGCCAATTCCTTCCTGACTTGTTATACCATCATGCCCATAATTTTCCATAGTAAAACCGTAATCTTCTTTTCCAAAATATGGATATACCTTCTCGTATTGGATTTTTGTAATGGAATTTTCAGGACAATACATCATAACAAATGAAGCTCTTAGAGCTGCTAATCCTCTTTCTTTATATTCAGGGATTTTCAACAGTTCCCCATATTGTAAGATAATTTCGGAAAACAAACTTTGTCTTGCATCATTCCATTCACCGTCAGCATTCATAACGCCAAAACCACCTAAAGTATTTACATAGATATATGGAGGTTGCCATGAAGCTTGAGCCATTAATAATTCGTCGAGAGTGCGCTGTCCATATTTCAGGTATTGCTTATTCCTTGTCAGTTGATAACATTCGAATAAGGCTTCGGCAGTCCAAAACATGGAAAAGGTACATTGTTTGTACATATTATTTCTTGGCACTTTTTTGCCAACCCACTCGGGTGTGCCTACAGAACAACATGACCAATAAGTCTCGAAATCTTCCCAACGCCCCGTAGGGATGACCTCGCGGATCACCGCCTCCATAGCTTTAAGCGCAGCTTCCTTATATTCCTGCTTCCCGGTCAGCTCATGCAGTTTCAGAAGAAAGGTTACCGACAGGGATGTTTCAGGCGAATCATTTAAATAACTCATTGGTTGCAGGGTTTCCAAATCCAGATATCCAGGGAAAAAACCTTTTTCATCTTGTCTGGAAATTAATGCTTTCCCATATTTTTCAGCATATTGTAATAAACGTGGATCTTTTTCCAATTCTTCATACCAACGTAGCATTAACAGTGCGGTCCAGCTCATATCAAGTATATGAAATGGGGCTAATTTAACATTGCGAGAGTAGGGGTTTCGGTTTGAATTTCCCCAATATTGGGTATCCCAGCCTTTACTTTTATTGTATTTTACTCCATTTACTTCAATTACTTCCATTTCGGTAGCAATTACAGAGTAAAAGAAACCCTCTATTTGTGGTGCCATTAAAGCAATCTCTTTTGCCATGTTGGCCTTTTTTATAAATTCTTCGTTGCCGATACGTCTAGCATATCGATATAATCCACTTGCAGCACGCAATGAACTGAACCATGCCTGATTCCATATAGAGCAAAGTGCTTCGCTAGATTGCCCTGTATAATTAGGACTCTGAGTCATAAAAACTAGATTTACTGGAGCACCTACTTTAACTCCGTTAATTGTAAACTCTTGCCAAACATTTTTTGCCCAAGTATTGAATGCCCAGTTGTAGGTATGCTCTACATAAGGGGTTAGGTTTCCTGGAAGCGGATTACCTGCAGTGTACAGTTTGTGTCCCCAGTTCTTCCATAAAAATTCTAAGGATTTACGAAATGGGTTTTGAATATCATCTTTGCTATCAGATTTTATAAGATAAAATCCGAATTCTACTTTCCCTTTAGAATGGATAGCACCCTTATCCCTCTCGAACATAACATGAGCTGTCAATTTGTAATTGCTCAGACCTAAAGTCAGTATGTTTTTCTCTGCATCCATATCCATATACCACCTCACAGGAGTACCTGATTTCATTATATCCAAGTCGGGGATAACTGTTAATATTCGATTATTATCAGAAACAATCATTGCCGGAGACCTGAAAACATGTTGGTCGATAATATGCTTATCGGTTGGTGTTAAGTGTGGTGCCCAGTGGAAAGAAGGTTGAAACGCAGGTATTACATTCACTTGCCAATCATCTTGTTGTACATCTTCAGACAAATTGAAAATATATTTTATATGCAAAGTGTTACGACCTAGTTTATTAACAATGATTTCGGCATTTTGATCTCCAAGTTGTACAGTTTTAATTTTTTGGACAAAGGGATGAAATGAATAGGGCAATTGTTGACTTTTAGCAAAGTTACTAATAATAGAAATTAACAGAAAAAATATAGCTCTTAGAATTACTTTTTTTCTATTCATAACTCAATATTTTATGGGTCACTAAAGTTAGACTATTTCTCGATATGGAATTATACAGGTAAGATTGTCTGATACTCATTAGTCTTACCGAAATAGCTGAGTAAATTTCACTCAAGGTAAAAATATAGTGGGGTGGGGAGAAAATTCGATTTCCTCCCCACCCATAAATATTATTGTTTAGTATCCAGGATTTTGCTTTAGAGTTGGTTTTCCATCTACATAACTCCTGTCAATTTCCACTAATGGAATAGGAAGATATCGATTATTTACACCAAAAGTGACACCTCTGAGATATTCAATATGCTTTAATTCTCTAGAAATATAAGCATTAATGTACTCCTCTGCAACATTCCAACGGACAAGGTCGTAGAAATAATGCCCTTCTAATGCAAATTCAAGGCGATGTTCAAATCTTACTCGTTCAAGCATCCACTCTTTAGTCTTTCCTGTCCATGATTCTTTATACTCATCAATATGGTAATTAGCAGGGTAAGGTCCATCACCAAAAGGAGCATTAGGCCCTAAACTAACATAAATACCATCTCTAGCACGAGCACGAATCATATTAACATATTGACGAGCTTTTTCGGGATTGCCTGCTTCAATTTCACATTCAGCAGCCCATAATAATATTTGTGCATAACGAATTATGTTAAAATTCAATGCATTAAACTTAGCAGTGTTGTTATATGAATACTTTTCTACTTGACTTTCTAAGATTACATATTTTTTCTGATTATAAGGTCCTGCACTAATCTGATCTCTAATCCACTGCATACCGGGATGTAATCCCCAATCATGATATGGAACACCTCTTCGACCTACCGTCCAATCTAATCTAGGATCAACGGGAGTAGTGGTATCTAATGTATATGGTTCACTTGATGTTATACCCTGGTCGTTTTTAAAGTCGGTTTCCCAATATGAGTCAACTAGAGGCAAACCTTCCTCACTTGTTTTATATGCATTGACCAGGTCGAATGTTGGTTGATTAAATCCTGCTCCGCTCAGTTTAGCTTTTTCGGGAGCATTAGGATAAGCAAGGTCTCCTCCACGCTGACTACGATTATAACCAGTTCCTGCAACATTAACGGCAACTTGGTTCTGCCAAACAGATTCGATATTGTTGTTTTTTTCAGCATTAAAATTATCGTAAAAATTTGGCATTAGCTGATATTTACCACTTGCAATTATTTCATCTAATAAAGCTTTAGCTTCGCTGTTTTTTTGTTGAAAAAGATAGGCCTTTGCCAGAAATGCTTTGGCAGCATAACTTGTTGGTCTACCTGGTTCAGACTGCGTAGTAGGTAAATTGTTCATAGCAAATTTAAACTCTGATTCAATATCAGGCCATATGTCCCTATCATTAGGCACTCTTCGTTGCAAGTCTGTTACAGTTTCATCAATATATGGAACCATATTCCAGATTTTTTTAGCTTCAAAATGGTAATAACCTCTCAGGAATCTTGCTTCAGCTATAATCTGATTTTTGTCAGCTTCACTTAAGTCGCTGATGGTATTCTCATTTAATGTACGCAAAACATCATTACAACGATCGATTCCGCCATACATTACTCTCCATTTAGTTCTGATCACATCGTTATCGGATGTTGCTGCAAATCGCTCCATTAGTAGCATTCCGGCCTGATCACCTGTTGTACTTCCTTTATGCATATTTCCTGACAACATATCTGAAAAATACATATTATCTGGTCCTGACTGCCAACCACCTAAAGTCACATATCCGTTTAACGGGCTGTAACATGCAATTAAAAGTTTATCGACAGCTACTTTAGTATTTAAAATGGATTCGTTTAGTGACCCTAATGGGCTTTTATTTAACATGTTATCACATCCATTAAAAGAATAAAGTGCAATTGTTACAACAGTGATGAATGCAACTTTATTTATTGTATTTTTTAAAAATTTATTCATATCTATTTTTATTAAAACATAAAGTTAAACCCAATAGAATATATTTTAGCTAATGCCAAACGATTAATATCGTCTACTCCTTTTGTTCTGTCAGTGCTAGTCACCTCCGGATCATTGTTGACGCTATTATATTTACTTATTGTCAGGATATTTTCTGTATTTAAAAATACTCTACAATGTTTTACATTTATTTTTGATAAAATAGTTGATGGCAGGGTATATCCTAATTCCATATTTTTCACTCTAAGGTAAGAGCCATCTTCAAGCAAATAAGTAGATACTTTAGTGGATTCACCATTAGGATTCAATATGTTTATTTCTGGTAATTTGGCATCCCTGTTATTAACTGTCCAGGTATCTAAAATCCTTACACTCTTATTAGTATAATCACCCCAAAAATCTATTGAAGATTGACCTGCTTTTGAAGCAAATGCAATTTTATTACCATATACTCCCTGAATGAATATATTAAAATCAAAGTTTTTGTAATACAACCTACTGTTTAAAGAATATTCAAATTTTGGATGAGGATTACCAATAAATGTTCTATCATTATCATTTATTACACCATCTCCATTAGCATCTCTATATATCCATCTTCCGATTGCTTTAGCCGTTTGTTGTGCATGATTGTCGACTTGCTGCTGATCTTGAAAAATTCCGTCTATAGTATAACCATAAAAAGAACCTATAGGATACCCTACTTCTGTTCTATTATAAGTGTCGGAAATAAATTGATTGTTGGCCAATTTTTTCACTTCATTGCGATAACCAGACAATATGAGTCCGATATCATATGTAAAGTCTTTTTTCTCAGCAGTGTTTCTAAAATTTAGGCCAAATTCTAGACCATTATTGAGAATTTCACCTACGTTCTCATATGGTGTACTTGCTACACCTCCTGTGCCAGGATAGCTAGGCCTTTGTAATATATCGGACGTGTATTTACGATACCAGTCAAAATTAAAAAACAAACTGTTGTCAAACAAACCAACATCTAGTCCAAGATTTGTTTGAGTAGTTGTTTCCCATTTAACATTTGGATTTCCCCATGCTTCTTTACTAATACCTTGAGTTACACTATTTGGATCTCCAGCTATAGGGTAACTTGCACCCTGAATATTTGTACCATAAATAGAAGCAAATGCATAGTTCCCAATTTCCGAATTACCTGTCAATCCATAACTGGCTCTTAACTTAACATCACTAATAATATCTTTATTATCCATAAAAGCTTCTTCGGAAATTCTCCAGGCAGTACTTATTCCTGGAAAATATCCATATTTGTTATTCGCTCCGAATCGAGATGAACCATCTCTTCTTATAATAGCACTTACATAATATTTATCTTTATATTGGTAATTTATACGTGAAAATATTGAAAACAAAGAATATTCAGAACCACTTCCGGAATTGTCTTTATTTGTTTCTCCTGCATTTAAGTATCTATAGTCAGTGTCTTCAATAAGAAAAGTATTTCTTGCTGCCATCAAGCTCTTGTAGCTGCTGGTAAGAGCCTCTGTACCAATGAGAATAACAATGTTATGATTATCATTAATATTTTTTGTATAAGTAAGTGTATTACTCCAAACTAATTCCATTGTTTTATTGCTATTTTCACTCAACCCATTTACTAATGTGTTCTTATCCCCCTTATTCCAGAATGTTTTTGGAGAAAAATATTTTGTAGATTGATTTACTGAATTTGCTCCAGCGGTTGATCTAAATTGAAAAGATTCCAAAAAATTTATTTCTAAAAAAATATTACCCAGAAAATTTAAATACTCATTTTCATTATCCTTTTGATTATAAAGACTTGCTACAGGATTTTGTGCATCTCCTAACCCGTTGGCTTTTGAGCCTGCCCAATTACCCATAACATCGTAAACAGGGATAATTGGAGTTTGGTATGTAGCACTTTGATCGGAAGTCCCTCCTAAATACTTTGAATAGGTTGCACTCATATTAGTGCCAAATATGACATTTGGAAGAATTGTAAACTGAGAATTACCTCTAAATGATAAACGATCATACCCAGCCCATTTTATTATTGCATCTTGTGATGTGTAATTGGCACTTGTAAAATATTTGGAATTCTCTCCACCTCCTTGCGCGCTTAAATCGACACTCATTGTTTTAGCTAATCTATATACTTCATCAAACCAATTAGTGCCGATTTTATTTGCACGCATATATTGGTTCTCAGCGGTATTATAAGTACTTAAATCAACTTGTCCTTCAGAAGCGCCTGATGGTAGGATAAAATCTGGTATTACAGGGGTTGGTCCATTACCATACTGAGCATGAGATGGTGTTAAACCTGCATTTTTCATAGCATTCCATAACACTTCGCCATATTGCTGAGTATTTAATACCTCCGGCATATTAGTGGGTGTTTGAACCCCCATATTCACTTTAACATTGAAATCAGTTTTTCCGGCTTTGCCTTGTTTAGTTGTAATTAAAATAACACCGTTGGCAGCTCTAGCTCCATAAATTGAAGCAGTAGCAGCATCTTTTATTACTTGAACTGATTCTATATTTGAAGGGTTGATTTGTGCTGCCAAATCACTTTTTGTTGGAAAACCATCTATTATATATAAAGGAGCATTGTCACCAAGTGTACCAATTCCTCTGATACGTATCACTGGAGATGTTCCTGGTACACCAGATGTTGCAACAGATACTCCTGATAGTCTTCCCTGTAAAAGATTTTGCATGTTGGTGACAGACTGGATGGATAAGTCGGTACTTGAAACTGAAGAAACTGATCCGGCTATATCTCGTTTACGTTGTGTACCATATCCCACAACAACCACTTCTTCTAACGCCTGTGTATCTTCTAGGAGTGTAATGTTAAAACTAGCTTTTCCTGAAGTGTTGATATCTTGTTCCAAATAGCCGATGTACGAA
>ENA-UOOR01001060-UOOR01001060.1-fermentation-metagenome-genome-assembly--contig:-NODE-1060-length-34481-cov-4.492680_pt1 | contig 34481 bp, 32 predicted proteins | sample MGYA00245780_ERZ724029 | MGnify/ENA primary metagenome ERZ724029 (study PRJEB28704, sample SAMN03018315) | fermentation metagenome | biome: anthropogenic terrestrial biome; feature: soil; material... | reverse complement strand
CGGAAAAGGAAAATCCATTTAAGGGGGCTATCCGGGACTCCCCCGTTTTTCTATCTATACATTAATATGGAAAACGGATAAAAACATGATATAATAGCCGCCAATCGGCTATTATATGCATAATCGAATAATCAAAAAGTGGGGTGACACAATGTCGGAAGCATTGCTATGGGCCGCCGCCGGTACGGGCTTCACCTTTTTCATGACGGCGCTCGGCGCCGGAGTGGTATTTCTTTTCCGAAAAAATATCAGCGGCGGAATCCAGAAGATTTTTCTCGGCTTTGCCGCGGGCGTCATGATCGCGGCATCGGTATGGAGCCTTCTGATTCCTGCTATTGAGGAAGCCGAAGCCGGCGGCCAGCCCGGCTGGGTTCCGGCGGCGGGCGGCTTTATTTTGGGCGTCGTGTTCCTTTACGGACTGGACCGGCTGATCCCCCACCTGCACCCCGCTTCAAACGAACAGGAGGGGCTGTCCTCCTCCATGAAGCGCACGTCCCTGCTGGTCATGGCCGTGACTTTGCATAACATTCCCGAGGGTATGGCGGTTGGCCTGTCCTTCGCCCTGGCCGCCCAGCACGGAGGCGGCTCCGCGGCCTACGCCTCGGCCATGGCTCTGGCCCTGGGCATGGGCATCCAGAATTTCCCGGAAGGGGCCGCCATTTCGCTTCCCCTGCGGCAGGAGGGCGTCAGCCTTAAAAAATCCTTCCTGCTGGGCAGCATGTCAGGGATCGTCGAACCCGTTTTCGGGATTCTGACCGTGCTGATGGCCGGCATCATTTTGCCGTATATGCCCTGGCTTTTATCCTTCGCCGCCGGTGCGATGATGTACGTGGTGGTGGAGGAGCTGATTCCGGAAGCCCACCTGGGCGAACATTCCAACGCCGGCACCCTGGGCGTGATGAGCGGTTTTCTTGCCATGATGATCCTGGACGTGGCCCTGGGCTGACGCCCCGGCAAAAATAAAAAGAGCAAAAAGGACTGAGGCGGTTAGAAAACCGCCTCAGTCCTCTCTACTATCAGCCCTTATCCGGCAGCGCATTATAAATGGCGTTGGAAATGATGACTTTGCATATCTGGGAAGTCCCCTCCGCAATTGTCAGCGCCAGGGAATCGCGGAGGAGACGCTCCACCGCGAAGCTCTTATGATATCCCCTGCCGCCATGAAGCATGAGAGACTGCCTGCAAACCTCCTGGCACATCTCGGAAGAAAAAAGCTTCAACGCGGCAATCTCCGTGGACGCGCGCATCCCCGCGTTGATCAGCGAGGCCACATGGTAAAGCATATTTCTTGCAACTGTAATGTGCGTATGCATCTCCGCAATGGGAAACGACACCCCCTGATAGGAGGAAATCACCCTGTCAAAGCTGCCCCGCTCGGCGGAAAACCGTGCCGCCAGCTCCATGGCCTCCTGAGCGATTCCCACCGCGGTCGCGGACAGCGCCAGCCGCCCGTAGTTCAGGCCCTTCTTAATCAGCGGGTAGCCCTCGTTCTCGTCTCCTATAAGGGCCTCGCTGGGAAGCCGACAGTTCTTGAACCGAATGGTTCCGGTGGGGGAATTGTTCAGCCCAAGCATTTTGTCCCTTTCGCAGATCTCAAGCCCCTCCGAATCCGCATCCACATAAAACAGGCTGACGCTGCGGCTGCGGCTGTGCGCCGAGGTTCTGGCACAGACGATATAGCCGTCCGCCACGCCGACGTTCGTCGTCCAGCATTTGGAGCCGTTTAGAAGCCAGCCTTTCCCCTTTTGAATGGCAATGGTACTGACGCCCAGCACGTCGGACCCGCCGCCTTCCTCACTGAGCGCAAAGGCCAGAAGCTTTTCGCAGGAGATCGCCGGCTTCAGCCATGCCTCCCTTTGCCATTCGCTGACCCCGTCTGCCAGAGCGTAGCAGCACTGCATCATATGAGCCGCCATGGTAAAGCCCAGGGAACCGATGCCCCTTGAAATCTCCTCCAGGAAGATTACGCTTTCAATCATGTCCCGGCCCAGGCCGCCAAGCGCCTGATCAAATGGCAGCCTGCTATATCCCAGCGCGTTTATACGTTTGATGATCTCGGCCGGAAATGCGCCGCTGCGGTCGTATTCCGCCGCGGCCGGCCTGACCTCTCTGTCCACAAATTCACGGATCTCATTTTTTAAGCGCATCTGTTCTTCAGTCAGTATAAACATCTTCTCTTATACTCCTTTTTCCAACCCCGGGGCGCCCGGAACAGAGGCTACAAGGATACATCTGGCGTAACACGACGTTGCGTCGCATATCTCGGCCTCCACCGTACAGCCAAAAGGCGCTTTTTTTACGGTCTCGCAGGAGATCATCAGTTCATCTGAAGCGTATCCTTTGTTCAGCGAATAAAAGGTTCCGCTCTCAAAGTCGCATTTTCCCCCCAAAAGTGCCTCGCATTGCCGCCGTGCGGCGCTTTGAAGAAGGGAAAAAATATAGTCTGGAAAGCTTTCGGCAATCAGCTCCGCCCGTTCCGGCAGCTTAATCATGTATACATGCGTCCCCGGCTCCTTGCCGCAGCCGACGGGTTCCATCTCCCTGGCATACCGGCCCGCAGCGCCGGCGCCGGCTGATCCGGCCCTGTAGTAGCGCAGGACGTCATTGGCGGTGATCACGCCGCAAAGCTTCCCGTCCTTGGTGATATACGCCGTCGCAGTTCCCTCGGAAATCATCCTATCGGCCAGGGATTCCATGGATACGTCTATATCCGCCGCATAGCATTCGCCTTCGGACAGATACAGCTTTGAGATTTTCTGCGACGGCGCCTCCGCCAGCACCTTGATGGCGTCCACCGTCCCGCAGATCTTTAAATCGTCGTCCACCACGGCGCACTTTGAGAACTGGGAAAGCACCGGACGGTAGAGGTTGTGCAGATCGGCGGCAATGTCGTTGTAATACAAATACATCGGCGTGCGCATCCAGTTGCCTGCCGTGTCGCAGACGCCCTCCCGGCCGCCGGGCGGCCGCCCCACACTCAGCCGGTTCAAAAGCGTGTAGCTGTCTTGGGCGGAGGACAGGATACACGACTGGCGCCCGGCGGCCATGGTCAGTTGAAAATTATCCACGGCTGCTCCGCCGGTCACAATCACATTGGCCCCAAGGGACACCGCCGCCTGGATGATCTCCGGCCGGCCGCCCACTATGCAGAGCGGCTTTTTCCCCGCGCCTTTTATACTCCGCCGAAGCTGGTCAACGTCCCCGTCGCCCAGCACCACCGGGCCGACAGGCTCCCCGGTGAACGGTTCGCCCGCCAGGACGGTCAGGCCCAGCTGTCTTATCAGTGCCGTCAGCGTGAAGTCCCCCGGCGCGGGCGTGCCGCCCGCGCTAATTCTCACGCTCCCCCTTGGCCTGGTGATAATGAGCCCTTTGGCTTTTGCCTTCTTTATGGCTTTGTACGCCGTTCCCTCGCTGACGGACATCACCCGTGCAAGCTGCCTGACAGATATCCGCTCCCCGGTTTTCAGCGATTCGATGTACTCCAGAATCGCGCCTTGCTTATTGGCCATATGCTCACATCCATTGTTATATAGTGGGGTAGTACAAACCTTGTTGGGTTTACGCGAAAACTGTCTAAATAACAGCAGGTCATGATGTATAACACAAAGACAGGCTTGTTAAATTTCGTGGTTATTGCCAAATTTTTACCAGCATTGCGTTAACAAATTGACAATGCGGTGGGCAGGTGATACAATACTTTTGTAAAAATTGTTGCCCTGATCCTATTATTAAATCCATCATATCAGATAATAGTACAAAGTGCAACATTGTTTAATCAAAAATATAACGATCAGCGCTTTGTATTAAGGACCGGCTCGGCAACAAATCGAGGAGGTAATACAATGCTTATCAAATTCACGGAAGAGCAGCAAATGATCCGCGACATGGCGCGTGAATTCACGAAAAATGAGATCGCGCCCCGGGATAAGTGGATGGATGAAAACGGCTTTGACTACGATCTCTACCACAAGCTGGCCGACGCCGGATTCATGGGGATAAACATACCCCAGGAATATGGCGGAGGCGGAGGCGGCGCAATCGACACCGCAATAATCGTACACGAATTTGCAAAAGGCAGCGCCAGCGAGGCGGCTTTCCTTGACGCCCACTGGATGGCGGCCGATCTCGTGCTGCACCACGGCACCGATGCCCAGAAGAAAACATACCTCCCCCAAGCTGCGGCCGGCAAAATATTTGCCTTTGGCCTGACGGAAGCCAGCGCGGGCTCCGACGCCGCGGGAATCAAGTCCACAGCGGTAAAGGCCAGCGACGGCGGCTGGCTGCTGAACGGCGGCAAAGCCTGGATCACAAACTCCGGCGTTGCGGATTTCTACATCATCCTGGCCATGACGAATCCGGAAAAGGGCACCAACGGCATATCGGCTTTTATCCTGCCCAAGGACGCCAAGGGTCTGCATATCGGGAAATTTGAAGACAAGATGGGCCTGCGCGGCACGGCCACCTGCGAACTGGCCTTCGACAATATTCACCTTCCGGCTGACGCGCTGCTGGGTGCGGAGGGCGCGGGCTTCAAGCAGGCCATGGCCGCTTTGGACGGCGGGCGCATCAGCGTTGCCGTTCTGGCCGCGGGCCTTGCCGAGCACGCCATGAAGATCGCAAAGGACTACGCCAACGAGCGCGTTGCCTTCGGCAAGACGATAGGCAAGTTCCAGGGCATCCAGTACAAATTCGCGGACATGTCCGCGGAGATTCGCGCCATGGAGCTGCTTGCTTACGATACGGCAGCCATGAAGGCCGCCGGCGTCCGCCACACCCTTGAGGCAGCGCAGGCAAAGCTGTTTGCCGCCACCCGCTGCACACAGATATGCCTTGAGTGCCAGCAGATCCTGGGCGGTAACGGATACAGCCGGGAATACCATGTGGAGCGTCTGGTGCGGGACGCCAAGCTGTTTGAGATCGGCGAGGGGACGAACGAGATCCTCCGCATGCTCATCGGCGGCACCGTGCTCGCAAAAAAATAGAATAGAACCGGGGCAGGGCTGCTTTAATCGGATTCGGGCCGGATTTCCCCCGGCCCGCGTCCCCTGCGCAGAATTTGCTTTAAACCATCCTTCCCGAAATAAACGCCGCATCATTCGAGCTTTTTTATTATTTTGAACTAATTATACAATTGACAGTCAGGTACCTTTGTGATATTTTACCATTAACGATATCATAATGTAATGACAGGCACTTTTACGAGTGCTTTTAATTTCATCCTAGCGACTTATATTTACTTACAAATCGTTTTTGAATGCAATACGGGGGTGAACATGCGGACGATTTATTTGATCCGCCACGGAAAGCCGGATTTCCCCGGGGGCGGGAAAATGTGTCTTGGACTGACAGATCTGCCCCTGGGCAGCCTGGGCCGGCTCCAGGGCGCGCTGCTGGGCGCGTTTTTCGCGGAGCGCAGCCTGACGGAGGCTTTCAGCAGCCGTTTGTCCCGCGCCCGGGAGACGGCGTCCCTGACCGGCTTGCCCGTTACGGTCCTGGACGGCCTGGAGGAGCTTTACGCCGGCCGCTGGGACGGTCTTTCCTTCGAGGAAATTCGTAAGCGCTGGCCTGAAACCTTCGCCCTGCGGAGGCAGACCCCTTCGTTGCCTCCCCCCGGCGGCGAGAGCGGCGAACACGGCTGCGACCGGTTTTCGGCGGCTTTTGAACTGGCCGTGGCGCAATCCCGCGGCGATATTGCAGTTTTTGCCCATGCGTCCGTGTCCCAGCTTTTGCTTTGCAAAATAAGGAACATGCCGCTTGGCCTCGCCCGGGAAACCCCTCTGCCCTACGGCTGTTATACAAGACTGATTCTGGAAGACGGCATTTACCGGGCGGAGGATGTGGGCGTTTCGCCCCGCCCGCCCCTTGACGAGAATGTTTGCCTGCGCCTGCTTGCCGCCCTGGATACGCCGCCGAACCTCCTATCCCACAGCCGGGCGGTGGCAAAGGAGGCCCTGCGCATCACCCGCGCCCTGGCCGCGGCCGGCATGGATCTGGACGCGGATCAGATCTTCGCCGCCGCAATGCTTCATGACATTTCCCGCCGCGATGATCATCATGCGGCCGCCGGGGCCGCCCTGCTTGAAAATCTCGGTTATCCCGGCGTCGCCGGGATCATCCGACAGCACCACGATCCCGAAGACCCCGAGACCATCGACGGTGCGGGGGTGGTTTTCCTGGCGGATAAGCTTTGCCTGGGCGGAACGATTGTTCCTTTGGACACGCGATTTGCGGCCAGCCTGGGAGGCTGCATCACTGTCGAGGCGCGCTCGGCCCACGGCAGGCGATACGCGGCAGCGGCAGGAATTGCCGAAAAGATTAATGCAATCTGCGGAAAGGACATTGTTAAATGAGAAATTTGTTTGCAATAATGACCCAAAAACTGCGGGCAGGGGAGGACCTCGTTCTCGTCACCGTCATCGCCAGTTCAGGCGCCACGCCCCGCGGCGTGGGGGCGCGTATGCTGGTGGGCAGGGAAGGCCGCATCTGCGGCACGATAGGCGGCGGAGCCGTGGAATACCGCTCCGAGCACATCGCGGCGGAGGTTTTGCGCGACAAGGCCTCCGAAGAGCGGGATTTCTCATTGACCAAAGACGACGTAAAGAATCTCGGTATGATCTGCGGCGGGGCGGTAAACATCTTTTTCCGATTCATTCCCGGCGGAGACGCACAGACCCTTGCGGTTGCGGACGAGGCTGAGCGCCTTTTCTCGCAGGGCCGGGATATCTGGCTGATATCCGAAATATCTGACGGCGGCAGACTGGGCCTTTGGTCCTCCGAGGGCGGATTCTTCGGAATTGACGCGCCGGCCTGGGTACGGGAGGCCCTGACCCGCCACACGGTGCGCCTGACCCGGGACGGCAGGGATTTCTATGCCGAGCAAATTCATTCCTCCGGCCGCGTTTACGTCTTTGGCTGCGGCCACGTGGGACAAGAGCTGGTGCCCGTTCTTACCCATGTGGGCTTTCGCTGCGTTGCCCTGGACGACCGGCCGGAGTTCGCCTGCCGCGCGCTTTTCCCCGACGCCGAGGAGGTTATGGTCATCGACATGAACGATGTTGCGAAGTACGCGCCCATCGGCCCTGAGGATTATGTCTGCGTCATGACCCGCGGCCACGCCTTCGACACGCTGATACAGGCCCAGGTCCTTAAAACCCCGGCCTGCTATATCGGCGTGATCGGCAGCCAGGCCAAGAAGGCCGGCGTTTTCGAAACGCTGCACGCAATGGGCTTTACCCAGGCGGACACGAACCGGATTACCACGCCCATCGGCCTTAAGATCGGGGCCGAGACCCCGGCGGAGATCGCGATCAGCATTGCGGCTCAGATGATTGCCGTGCGCGCCAGGCGCAACGCGATGTGAAAAGCCGGATCTTTCTGGAAGGCCCCTTGGGCTGCGGGAAATCCACACTGATAAGGAGAACGCCGGGCCTGAATTGGACCCGGGCCGGGGGTTTCGTCACCCAGCGGGTGACGGACGCGGACGGCGGCCTTGCCGGTTTTGTCCTGAAACCCGCCCGATTATCGGCGTGTTCCGCAGACGCGGACGCGGCGTACCCCTTTCTCACTTTCGGAGCGGCCGCTTCGCGGGACGACGGCGTATTCCGAACCGAGGCCGTCCGTCTCCTTCGGGAGGCGGAGTCCGCACCCTTCGCCGTGCTGGACGAGCTTGGCGGCTGCGAGCTTCTTATTCCGGAATTTTTTGCGGCCCTTACCCGCTTTCTTTCCACCCCGACGCCATGCGTCGGCGTGCTGAAATCACCCGCCGCCGCCGATGAGCTTTCGAACCGGCTGCATTTGCCGGAGTCCTTCATACCAGCCAGGAACCGGCTGTACGCCATGCTCAGAGACGATCCCGGCACGCTGATTCTGCCCACCACAGGCCGCGGGGACGCCGCGGCGGAATCCATCCTGCGCCGTTGGGCAAGCCAGTTTGCGCAGGGATAAAGAGAGGGTGACGCCCAATGTGGGAAATCTATGATACATTGCTCTCCGGACTGCCGGAGAACGAAAGAGTGACGCGCGCGCTGGCGGGCGATTTTTGGACGCTGGCCGAGACGGATTCCGGCGGCCTGGGCCTGGCGATGACCACGCCCTGGAATCAGCGTCCGCCCATGTTTCCCGGCGGCGTCGACGGCCTGCCCGTCAGCGCGTCGGCCGGGGCCGTCAAAAGCTGGAACCTTGAGGAGGCGGGCTTGGGCATGGCGGCGGCGAACGCCTATTACAACACGCCGGCGCGGATGGCCGCCCTTGGCGCAGAGGAGCCCTACGGCAACTACTGCACCCGCGGGCTTGACCTGTCGGGGAAGACCGTAGGCATTGTCGGCCACCTTAAGATGCCCGCAGAAACCCTTCTTGGCGCGCGGCAGGTCTATATCCTGGAGCGGAATCCCCAGCCCGGCGACTGGCCGGACTCCGCCTGCGATTTTCTCCTGCCGGAATGCGACGTGGTGCTCATCACCGGCAGCACTCTCGTGAATAAGACGCTTCCCCATCTGATGGCGCTTTGCAAAAACGCCTGCACGATACTTACCGGGCCTACGGTCCCCATGTGCCCTGCCCTGCTCAATCTGGGCTTTTCCCGGCTGGCAGGCATGATTGTGACAGACGCCGCCGCCATGCGCGCCCATGTACAAGGCCGTGTACCCGGGCCGCCGTATCCCTTCGGAAAGACGTTCTTGCTGAAAGGAGACTGAGCATGCAGGAAAGGATAACAAGGCCGCCTGCGAAAACGGGAAAACTGCGTACCGGCGAAAAGGGCCGCGTTCCCGGCGGAGTGGCTATCGCCGCCCTTGCCGTCCTGCTCCTGGCCGTCATCATCGCGTCCTTCCTGCTCGGCCGGTACCCGGTCCCCCCCAAGGAGCTGTTCGGTATCCTTCTGTCCAAGATTTTTCCCATCACCCAATTCTGGACGGATAATATGGAAGCCGCGGTATGGAACATCCGCCTGCCACGGATCATCCTGGCCGGCCTGGTCGGCATATGCCTCTGCGCCGCGGGCGGCGCATATCAGGGGGTTTTCCAGAACCCCATGGCCTCGCCGGATATTCTCGGAGCCTCCGCGGGTGCGGGATTCGGCGCAGCCCTGGCCCTGTATGCCGGCCTTCCCAGCCTGGCCGTCACTTTCTCGGCCTTTACCATGAGCCTTCTGACCGTAGCGCTCATGTTCCGGGTAAGTAAGCGGGCAAAGGGCGACAGGGTGCTCGGCCTCGTTCTCTCGGGGATTATGATCAGCTCCCTGTTCCAGGCCGGAACCTCCTTTATCAAGCTTGTGGCCGACCCTACAAACAAGCTGCCGGCCATTACCTACTGGCTGATGGGCAGCCTCGCCGGAACCACCTCCGCCGAGGTCCGGTTCGTGATATGGCCCATGCTTTTGGGGCTTGTGCCGCTTCTTCTTCTGCGCTGGCGCCTCAACGTCCTTACAATGGGCGACGACGAGGCACGGGCCATAGGTGTGGACGCAAACAGGGTGCGCCTGGCCGTCATCATCTGCGCGACGTTGGTAACTGCCGCCGCCGTTTCGGTCAGCGGCATGATTCAGTGGGTGGGACTGATCGTCCCCCATATGATGCGCCGCATCGTTGGCTCGGATTACCGCCGGCTCATGCCCGCAACCATGCTGGGCGGCGGCATTTTCATGCTGATTGTGGACAACATTTCAAGAAACCTGCTGGCGTCGGAAATTCCGATCGGCATTCTGACAGCCTTTGTCGGCGCGCCGCTGTTTCTATGGCTCATCTCGGGAAGGAGGGAAGTATATTGAGTGTCGAAGTGAAGAACCTGTCCTTTGCCTACGGCGGCCATGCCGTGCTGCGGGACGTGAGCTTCACGGCCGACTCCGGCGCGTTCCTCTCCATCCTCGGCCCCAACGGAGTCGGAAAGAGCACACTTTTTCGCTGCGTGCTGGGGCTTTTGCGGGGCTACACCGGGCGGATCGTCATCATGGGCCGGGACGCCGAAACCCTTTCCATCCGCGAGATGGCCCGGCTGGTTGCCTATATCCCCCAGCATTCCAGCCCCGCGTTCAATTACAGCGTGCTGGATATTGTGCTTATGGGCACAACCGCCGGCCTGTCCGCCTTTTCCTCCCCCCGGGCCGAGGATGTGGCCCGGGCCGAGCAGGCCCTTGAAAAGATCGGCGTCGCCCACCTCAGGGACCGCTGTTTCCACCGCATAAGCGGCGGCGAGCGTCAGCTTACACTTATTGCCCGCGCACTGGCCCAGCAGGCTCCCGTGCTCATGCTGGACGAACCCACCGCCAACCTGGACTTCGGCAACCAGGTTCTCGTCCTAGCCCAGGCCCGCGCCCTGGCCCGGGAAGGCTATACCGTCATCCAGACGACCCATAATCCTGAGCAGGCCTTCATGTTTTCCGACCGGGTTCTCGCCCTCAAGGACGGCCGCGTGCTCTGCCAGGGGCCGCCCAAGGATATTCTGGACGAAAAGCTCATGCGGGAGCTGTACGGTGTGGACGTGGCGGTTTCGAGCCTTTTTGGGGACAAGGTCCGCGTCTGCACCCCCGGCGTGATCGTCCGGTAATTTCCCTGCCGCCCTGTTTCTGCTCCAACGCCCCTCTCACTATGCAATTTATTGCTGTGCCAAGCCCGGGCCTATGACCTTTAAGGCTTAAAGCGCAGCGGAAAGGTTGGATATTAAATGAAAAAGCGCACTTTCATTCGGATTCTTGTCTGCTGTCTCGCCTTGACGCTTCTTGCCGGCTGCGGCGGGACGCCCGCCGCAACCAGCACCCCCGCACCAACTGAAGTCTCAACCCCCGCCCCCGAAACCCGCGAGTTTACCGATTCCTGCGGACGCACCGTCACCCTCCCCGGCGCCATCACGAAGATCGCCGTATCCGGCCCCCTGACCCAGCTCTATGTCCTGCCCCTGGCTCCGGAAATGATGGTTGGTTTCGCCTCGGATTTTTCCGAGGATGCGGCCCGGTTCATCCCCGATGAATACCTCTCCCTGCCGAACCTGGGGCAGCTCTATGGCGGCAAGGGAACCATGAACCTGGAGGCGCTGCTTGCCGCCGACCCGGACGTGGTCATTGACGTGGGCGAGGCCAAGGATACCATCGTCGAGGATATGGATAACCTTTCCGAACAGACGGGCATCCCCTTTGTCCATATTGACGCTACCGTCGCCACCGCACCGGAGGCCTACCGCCTTCTGGGCGATCTGACCGGAAAGACGGAAAAGGCGGAAGAACTGGCGTCCTTCTGCCAGGAGACCTTGACCAAAATGACCGACATCATGGCACAGGTGGACGGCGACGACGCCCGCAAGGCCCTCCTTTACTGTTTGGGGGACAAGGGCATCAATGTAATCGCCAAAGGTTCCTTCCACGGCGAGACAATCGACATGATGGCGGACAACCTGGCCGTCCTCTCCGACGTCGCCTCCTCCGGCATGGGCAACGAGGTAGATTTGGAACAGATCCTTCTCTGGAATCCCCAGGTGATCATCTTCGCCCCCGAAAGCGTATATGCCGACGTCAGCGCCGATCCCAGTTGGCAGAATGTCCCCGCTATCAGTTCCGGCGACTATTACGAGACCCCCAACGGCCCCTATGGCTGGCTCAGCTCCCCTCCGTCCGTTCAGCGCTATCTGGGTATGCTCTGGCTGGGCACCCTTCTGTACCCGGACTATGTGGATTACGACCTTCAGACTGAAGTCACCCGGTATTACCAGCTGTTTTACGACTATGACCTTACCGGGGAACAGTATGCCGAGCTGACAGCCAACGCCCTGCAAAATGAGGCGGCCGCGTGAGCCGTTAACCTTGAATTTTTCCGCCGGGGCGTATATACTGAAAAAACACTTTCTCCGGAGGAAAATACGATGTTTCAGGGGTTCACCCAGCAAACCATAGACTTTATGTGGGCGCTTCGCTTCAACAATGAAAAGCGCTGGTTTGAAGCGCATAAGGACGAATATAAGACCGTGCTGGAAAAACCCATGCATCTGCTGGCCCGGGAAGTCTTCGGCGGCCTCGGGGCTTCCCGGGCTGACCCGGCGCTGCACCTGCACATTTCGCGCATTTATCGCGATGCGCGGCGCCTGCGCGGCGAAGGTCCCTATAAGGATCACCTCTGGTTCACGCTTCGCCCACAGGACGAGGCCTGGACGGACAAGCCCGTGTTCTGGTTTGAGCTGGCGCCCGAGACCTGGTCCTACGGCCTGGGTTACTATCGCGCGAAGCCCCTCACCATGTCAAAGCTGCGCGCCCGTATCGACGGCGGCCCCGAACCCCTGGCAAAGCTGAACCGAACCCTGCTCCGGCAGGATGAATTCATTCTGGAGGGGGACGATTATGCCCGGCCGAAACGGGAAGCCGGACTGCCCCTGGCCGAATGGTACAATAAAAAGACGTTTTCCCTCATCCACGAGGAGCCTATCGGAGAGGCGGTATTTTCGCCGGCGCTGACGGATCGAATAGTCCAGGGGTTTTCGTTTCTCCTCCCGTTCTATCGGTACTTCGTGACCCTGGATGAGGACCCCGCCCCGGAAGACGGCCGGCGGCGCGCCGAAAACTGACTGAAAAAGCAGACCTTACCATATGGTAAGGTCTGCTTTTTGCCTGAAAACCTGCCTTATTCCAGCTCGAAGGCGCCTGTATAAAGCTGATAGTATTTGCCCCTCTGCGCGATCAGCTGGCTGTGGCTTCCCCGCTCGATAATGCGCCCGTACTCCAGAACCATGATCACGTCGGAGTTCTGCACGGTAGACAGCCGGTGGGCAATGACAAATACCGTCCTGCCCTTCATCAGCGCGTCCATACCCTTTTGAACAATGGCCTCCGTCCTGGTATCAATGGATGAGGTGGCCTCGTCCAGAATCATCACGGGAGGGTCCGCCACGGCTGCACGGGCGATGGAGATAAGCTGCCGCTGCCCCTGGGAAAGGCCGCTTCCGTCCCCCTCCAGCACAGTCTGATAACCCTGGGGCAGCATACGGATGAAACCGTCCGCATTGGCCAGCCTTGCGGCCGCAATACATTCCTCGTCGGTGGCGTCCAGTTTTCCATACCGGATGTTATCCATGACCGTCCCGGTGAACAGGTTCACATCCTGCAGAACAATCCCCAAAGAGCGGCGGAGATCGTCTTTTTTGATCTTGTTGATATTGATGCCGTCATACCGGATTTTTCCGTCCGCAATGTCATAAAACCGGTTGATAAGGTTGGTGATGGTGGTTTTTCCCGCACCGGTGGCGCCGACAAAAGCCACCTTTTGCCCCGGCTCCGCGTAAAGCGTAATGTTGTGCAAAACCATGTTGTTTTCTTCATATCCGAAATCCACGTCATAGAAACGGATTTCTCCCCGCAGGGGCGTATAGGTCACCGTACCGTCGCCGCGCGGATGCCGCCATGCCCAGCAGTCGGTGCGTTCGTCGCACTCTTTAAGCGCCCCGTTTTCGGTTTTGGCATTCACGAGGGTGACATAGCCCGCGTCCTGCTCGCTTTCCTCATCCATCAGGTCAAAGATCCGCGACGCCCCGGCCAGAGCCATGACCACCATGTTAAACTGCATGGAAATCTGACCGATTGGATTAATGAAGCTGCGGGAAAGGGTCAGAAAAGACACGATTGTACCGATGGTCAGGGTATTGATCCCGGTGAGGCTCAGGTTCGGCAGCTCCGCGATGCCTGCCGCTCCACCCACGATGGCAAGAAGCACATAGAGCATATATCCCATATTGCCTACCACCGGCATAGTTATATTGCCATATTTGCCGGCCTGGGTAGCGCTGTGGCAAAGCACTTCGTTCTTTTCGTCGAATACCCTTTTGGCACTTTCCTCATGGCAGAACACCTTGACGACCTTCTGGCCGCTTATCATCTCCTCGATGTACCCGTTGACCTCTCCCAGATCGGCTTGCTGCCTGATAAAATACTTGCTGCTTCGGCCCACCAGCATTTTCATGACTTTCAGCAAAACCAGGGCGAAGACCGCCACGAAAAGCGCCAGCCCAACGCTGAGATACAGCATAGCGCAAAACGCCGCCATTACGGTGACGGATGACGAAAGCATTTGTGGAAAGCTCTGGGAAATGGCCTGGCGCAGGGTGTCGGTATCGTTGGTATAGCGGCTCATTACGTCGCCGTGGGTATGTGTATCGAAATAGCGGATCGGCAGAGTTTGCATGTGCCTGAACATGGCGTCCCTGATTTTTTTCAGCGTACCCTGCTCAATGTTCACCATGGTCCGGTTATAGCATAACGTGGCCAGGACGCCCGTAAGATAAATGCCGGCCATCATCAGGATGGCCCGCAGCAGATCGGCATACGCGGGAGTCTCCTGCCCCAGCAGGGGGATGATGTGCCCGTCGATCAGCGTTTTGAGAAACAGCGAAGACGCCGCACCGGCAGCCGCGCTCAGCAGGATGCATACGGCGACAAAAACCATCCGGAGCCTATACTCCGCCATATAGGAAAACAGCCTTTTTATGGTTCCCGGCTTAAACCGCCGGGCGGACAGCCTCCCGGCCCCGGCCGGGCTGTTTTGATTCGCTTTTTTAGTCATGGGCCAAATCACCTCGGTTCTGGGATTCGTAGACTTCCCGGTAAATGGCGCTGCTTTCAAGCAGCTGCTCATGGGTGCCCGCCTCGCTGATCCTGCCGTCATCCATCACCACAATCATGTCGGCGTCCTGCACGGAAGCAACCCGCTGGGCGATGATGATCTTGGTCGTTTCCGGAAGCGCCTGCCGTAACCCCTGCCGGATCAGACTGTCCGTTTTGGTGTCCACCGCGCTGGTGGAATCGTCTAAAATGAGGATCTTGGGCTTTTTAAGCAGCGCCCGGGCAATACAGAGCCGCTGCCGCTGACCGCCGGACACATTGGCGCCGCCCTGCTCTATGTAGGTGTCATACTGCTCCGGAAACTCGCGGATAAAGCCGTCGGCCTGGGCAATGCGGCAGGCGCGGACCAACTCCTCCTCCGTGGCGTTTTCGTCGCCCCAGCGAAGGTTTTCCCTGATGGTCCCGGAAAACAGAACGTTCTTCTGGAGCACCATGGCCACCTGGTTCCGGAGCGCGTCAAGATCATAGTCCCGCACGTCGACGCCGCCAACGGCGACCTTCCCGCCCATCACGTCGTAAAGACGGGGAATGAGCTGCACAAGGCTTGATTTTGACGAGCCTGTTCCGCCGATAATGCCGATAGTTTTTCCCGAAGCAATGGAAAGGTTAATGCCGTCCAGAACCGGTTTATCGGCTTTTCTGGTATAGGCAAACGACACGTCCTCAAAGGTGACGGAGCCGTCCCGGACCACGCGGACAGGCTCGGCGCCGTTTTGCAGATCGCTTTCCTCATCCAGAATTTCCACGATTCTTTCCGCAGACGCACGGGAGATGATAATCATCACCAGGACCATGGAGAGCATCATCAGGCTCATCAAAATCTGCATGGCGTAAGTAATCAGGCTTGTCAGCCCGCCCGTGGAAAGCCCAAGGGCAGCGTTGTTCCCGCTGGCGACAATGGCCTTCGCGCCAAACCATGACAGCAGGATCATGCTTGTATAAAGGCAGGCCTGCATCAGGGGCATATTGAAGGACAGGCGTTTTTCCGCCTTGACAAAGTCCAGGAAGATGGATCGGGAGATTTTTTCAAACTTTTTTTCTTCATAGTCCTCCCGGGTATAGGATTTTACCACCCGGATACCGTGAAGGTTTTCCTGAACCACGTTATTGAGCTTATCATAGGTTTCAAATACACGCACAAACACCGGATGCACGCGGGACATGATCAGCAGAAGCCCCGTGCCCAGAACGGGGATGGCGGCAAGAAAAATCAGCGACAGGCGCGAATCGATTCTGAACGCGAAAATCAGGGCAAACACGATCATCAGCGGAGCGCGCACGGCAAGGCGCACCACCATCTGATAGGCGTTTTGCACATTGGTCACGTCGGTGGTCAGCCTTGTGATGAGACTTGCCGTCGAAAACCTGTCGATGTTGGAAAACGAAAATTTCTGCACGCGATAAAACATATCGCGGCGCAGGTTTTTTGCGAATCCTGCCGAGGCGACCGCCGCGCTGCGCCCGGCGAGAACACCCGTCAGCAGGGACAGCGCCGCTGCAGCGACCAGGGCAAGCCCGATCTGCAAAACATAGGGCATATTTTTCTGGTTTATCCCGTTGTCGATCAGAAAAGCCATCAGTGTAGGAATGATGATTTCAAGAATCGATTCAAAGGTGACATATACCGGAGAAAGAATGGTGTCCTTTTTGTATTCACGAACGCTGGATAAAAGCTTTTTTATCATAAAATCTCCTCAACCGCTCTCCTGAAGACGCGAATATGATCTTTCATTTTAAGGCAGCAACCCCGGTTTATCAACTAAATGGGCCTGAAAATCATTTCATATGTCATCTTGCGTTTCCTTTTGGAATATATTACAATTGTTAAAGGGGAATGTCTATATTCGTTGTGCATTTATGAAAGGGGTATGAATAATGAATTCACAAGCCGAAAAGCTCAGCCAGGCGTTAGCCACCTATATCCGGCCGCTTACCTTTCCGGTTGCGCTCAAATTCCTGAAGGATGAGCCTTATCCGATGAAAGTTCGCCGCCCGACTGCCCTGGGATGCAAGCTCACGCTGTGTCAGGGGTATGCCATCGTGAGAAAATTCGGATGGGTCATGGGGTTCGACATGGAAGACTGTGCCTGCGGACCGCAGCTTGCGTATTTTGGGGCAATCCCTTATACGGAAAAGCAGCGGGAAGGCGAAATCATTTATCCCATCTACGCAAAAACGCTCGAAGGGGCAAAAAAAGCCGAAGCCCTGCTGCCTCGCCTTCCCGAAGGAATGTATGACAGAATTATCCTCGCGCCGCTGGACAAGGCGGAGTTTGAACCCGATGTGGTCATGATCTATGTAAACCCCGGACAGGCGGCCAGACTGATCCAGGGCGCTGCATACTGCACCAGCGAGCCTGTCACGTCAACGGCTTCGGGACGGTGCGCCTGCATTTCCGAGATTGTGGCGCCTTACCTGAAAAAAGGTTTCAGCTTCACCGTTCCGGGAGGAGGGGAAAAGGTATTTGCCCTGACGGCAGACGATGAAATGATTTTCTCCCTCCACGGCTCCAGAGTCGACGACCTTGTGGAGGGACTGACGGCAACCCACAAGAGCGGGATTGGCCGGTATCCGTGGCCGATCGCCGGCATTAAAGTTACGCCGGCCATGCCGGATACATACAAATTCCTCGATGAAATGGCCGAGGAGAAGTTTGGGAAAAAGACATAACCCACGCGATTTAAATTACATTTCCGACGGCAAAGGGGAAGGGCCTTTTATTGGGATAAAGGCACCTTCCCGTTTTATCGGCAAATGAAGAAGCGAACCGGTCTCAGCGCCGGCCCGAGCGCCTGGCGGAAGCCGGCGGGATCATTTCGCGCTCACGGTATTTTGCTATGGTTCGCCTGGAGACCTTCAGGCCCTTTTGCGCCAGCATTTCCGCGATCTTCCGGTCGCTAAACGGCTTGCCCGTGTTCTCATCGGCGATGATCGTCTTAATTTCGGAAATGGCGTCAAAGCTGGTTCCGCCGTTCCCGCTGTGGATTTCCGGCGCAAAGAAGTCGGAAAAAGGGAATGTTCCCCATCGGCAGAGCAGGTATTTTCCGTTCACCGCCCTGGAAACGGTGGATACGTTTACGCCGAGGGTTTCCGCAAGCGCCGTCATGGTAAGGGGGCGCAGGGGCGAATGGCCGTCCCTGAAAAACCGGGACTGAGCCCGAACGATGGCTTCGGCGCAGGAAACCAGCGTGTCCCTGCGGCGGCGCACGCAATCGATAGCCCATTTGGCCTGCGCCAGCTTTTCGCGGAAATATTCCCTCTCCTCGTCTGATAGCCGTTCGCTCTCGGCCATCTCGGAGTAATAGGCGTCTATTGTACAGGTCGGGAGATATTTGTCCGCTGTGACGAGTGTAAAGCCCTCTTCCCGTTCTATGATCTCCACGTCCGGCAGTACGTATGGGATCTCTTCCCCGTCGCTAAACCCGTTGGAAGGGCGTGGCTCCAGACCGGCGATGATTTCCTTCGCCTCGGCTACGCGCCGAATCGGCACGCCCAGAGCCTTCGAAATATGGTTGAGCTGCCCCTTTGCCAGCCGGTCCAGGTAGCCGCCGCAGATTGTATATGGCAGGTCGTCCTCGCAGCCCTTCCGGCGAAGCTGGATGCATAGGCACTCCGAAAGGCTGCGGGCGCCGACGCCGGCCGGCTCAAGAGACTGGAACACCTTGACGGCGTTTTCATACCTTTCCCGGGAGCTGCAAAAAATCGACGGCTGGATGCAGTCCGGCGGAAGATACCCCCGCTCGTCCATTTCCCCCGACAGATAGGACAGCTCCCTGCGCATCATTTCGGGGACGCGAAGTCCGGCGATCTGCTCCCGGATCGAATCCCGGAGCGACTCGTAATTCTGTGCGGGGCGCAGAAACTCCGGGGCATCGCCGTCCTGCTTCGACTTTGACCGGCTGCCGGTCGGTACAGCCCGCAGCGAGCATTCGATCCCTGATTCCGGCGGCTTAATATCGATCAGCGGATTTTCAAGGGCCAGATTGCGCAGGTGCGTGTCAAGCTCCATGGCGTTCATCTGTAAAAGCTGCATGGACATTTGCATTTTCTGACCCAAAACGGGCCGCTGCTCCTGCGACAATGAGATTTTCATGCTCCACCCCCCCCTAACAATCCGCCTTATTGACCCTATGGCCATTTCTCTCTTTGCGCGGCACAGTTTTTATATTGTATAATCAAATTATACCCTCGCAGGGCATTGCTTGTCAAATATTCAACAGGCAAAGCGCAGCGGCAGATATTAGAAACAGCCGTGTCCGGCGCTTCGCCGCCGCAAAAAAACATCAGGAAATTGTACGCCGCCTCTAGGCAAGGCTTGCCCCGGTACGGTATAATGGACGAAACATTATGAAAAAACAAGGAGGGGCCTGATGAAAAACGTATTCTTTTACGATTATCCCGTGGGCAAAATCGGGATTGCCGAAGACGACGGTGCAATATCCCACGTGTTTTTTTGCAGCGAGAAAACCCCTGACGGCTACGCGGCTGCCGAGACCCCGCTGATCCGGCAGGCGGCGGCGCAGCTTGCGGAATATTTTGAGGGCAGGCGGAAAGTCTTTGACCTGCCGCTCAATTTACAGGGCACAGCGTTTCAGGTCGCCGTCTGGAAGGCCCTGCAGGCCATCCCTTTTGGTGAAACACGCTGCTATCAGGATGTGGCCGTTGAGACCGGAAGCCCGAAAGCCTGCCGGGCGGTTGGTATGGCCAACAACCGCAATCCCATCGCCATCATTGTACCCTGCCACCGTGTCGTGGGCCGGGACGGCAGCCTGACGGGCTATGGCGGGGGGCTGCCCATAAAGAAGTTTTTGCTGGAGCTGGAAAAACGCCATGCCTGACGCCCGGTATTTCGAATATGGCGATAAGGAAATTCAATGGCTCAAATCCCGGGACCCCATATTGGGCGCCGCAATTGATGAAATCGGGTATATCCATCGCGGAGTCATCCCCGATCTGTTCATGGCGCTGGTCAACGCCATTGTAGGGCAGCAGATTTCCACAAAGGCGCAGGAGACGATCTGGCGCCGTATGGCGGAGCGCTTTTCGCCATTCACGGCGGAAACCCTCGGGGCGGCGCCGGCGGAAACGCTGCAGGCCTGCGGAATATCCATGCGGAAGGCAACTTACATTAAAGAAGCGGCCGACAGCATAGTGAACGGCGGCTTGGATCTGGCCGAACTGCACACTCTGCCGGATGACGCGGTTTGCGCGCGGCTGACCCGGCTCAGGGGGATCGGCCCCTGGACGGCGGAAATGCTCATGATCTTTTCCATGCAGCGGCCGGATATCCTCAGCTGGGATGACCTGGCCATCCAGCGCGGATTGCGGATGCTTTACCGCCATCGCAAAATCACGCCCCGGCTTTTTGCCAAATACCAGCGCCGGTATTCCCCCTGCGCCACGGTGGCAAGCCTGTATCTCTGGGCGATCGCCGGCGGCGCCTGCGCCGGCATGACAGACCCTGCGCCCAAAACAAAATCACCGGGCCTTCACGCTGCGGCGGGGCCTGCCGCAGGATTCTCCTGAATGCTTTGAACTCGTATCGCGCACACTAACATAAAGGAGCGTGATACTATGCAGGGAAATGCCGAACTTCTCAATTTTATCTACCAAAACTCTCAGATGGGCGTTATCACGATAAAGCAGCTGCTCGAATTCTGCGAGGACGCCAATTTCAGGCGGCAGATGCAGTCCCAGTATGACGAATATGAAGCCATTCACAGGGCGGCTGATCAATTGCTCCGCCAAAACGGTTATGATGAAAAGGGCATCGGCGCCCTTGAAAAAATGAAAACGTATCTGATGATCAATATGCAGACGCTGACCGACAAATCCAGCTCCCATATCGCGGAAATGATGACGGTCGGCAGCACAATGGGGATTATCCAGGCCCTTAGAAATCTGCGAAAGTACCAGGATGCCGAACCCGCCGGCCGCGATCTCATGCAGCGGCTGCTCAAGTTTGAGGAAAAAAACGTGACGGAGATTAAACAGTTTATCTAATCGTTATTCAGGACATCCGGCAATTGGCTGACCCCCAGGCCGCCTGCCGCATCGCGGCCGGCTGATTCAACTTTCCATGATTTATCTCAGTTATCCTTCTTTCGAGCCCTCCGTATGGTATATTTCTAATCAGGAATTTGTATAACCCTGGAATATGGAGGATACATGATGAAAAAGAAAAACTATGTTCTGTATGTTCCGGCGATGCTGGCGGGCAGCCTGCTGTTCATCGGCGGCATTTTGATGATGTCGGGGGAAAAGGGCTGGAATATGCCTGCCGGCGTCCTTACGCTTTGCGCCGGCTGCGCTGTCTTTGTATTCAGCCTGATTGCCATGCTTCATGCCCAGACGAAAAGTTCGCCGGACAGCCGGCCTTCAGAGAAGCCACCTCAGGACGAGGCAGAATAACAAATCGCCATAAGGCTATAGGTCGTAAAAGACGCAGGCGCAAAGTGCGCCTGCGCCTTTGTTTTATGTAAGCGCCCCGCGCCTTCGCAAGCCAGGCGACAACCGGCTCATATTTGTCGGGGCGTGGCACTGGCTGGTATAATACAGCACTATACCTTTTTCGGCTGGGATATATTCGATCAACAACCTTGTCCCTTGCGTCCGGCTCCCGAAAGATCAGCCCCTTTGCATAAGCGCTTTCATCCACGCCTTTTTTAAGATGCGCAGGTCTCGCGCTTTTTGTCGGTTATACCGCAGCAAATGTGCTCGCTGTCAATTTTGTACGCCGTTATGGTCACGACTTTCTTTCATGTCCGTATATTTGGATAAGCCGTTATCATATATAAGTCATGCCATCCTCAGCCTGACGTTCCGCGGAGATCGGGCGACTTGAACTCCATCAACCGCAGAAAGGGCCGGCTTCTTGACTTTGACGCGCTTACCTTGTATAATCATGACAACTTTGTAAGGCACGGATGGGGGATGACCGATTCCCCCTTGGAATAAATGCCGTGCCGCAGGAAGTTCGCTCGTCTTCCATAGGAAGAACGGGCATTTTTTCACGGGCGCGCAGGATGGAATTTCGCCGCCCATGAGTCTTATCTGGACGCGGGCGGTTTGCTTATCATTTCCGGCGGCTGCATGTCTTTCGTTTAATCCTTTTGCGCGTATGCCGCATATTGCTGGGTATACGTCAATTTGCCGTCCTTTTTTTCCGACAGCATGAGGCTGACACTGTCGGCATCCGTGGAAAATGGCGCTTCCAACAGCTTGTTTTTATCGGGTTCTTCCATCAGCACAACCCGCCGAGCCAGGGTGATGTGTGGGGAGAAACGACGACACTCTAATGGAAAGCCCGCGTCCGTGAGCCGCCGGGACAGCTCCTCTTGCAAATCAGTCAGCGCCCTGTTCGGGGCAAGCCCTGCCCACCAGATGTCTCCCCCCTCCCGCTTAAAGCAGCCTAAATGGTCAAAAGTAAGGCGCAAAACTGAAAAGGTTATCTGATCCATCAGACGGCAGATCACTGCCACACGCCGGGGGGCGACCTCGCCCAGAAAGGCCAGGGTCAGATGCAGGTTTTCAGGCCGGGAGAAGCTTCCCGATCCCAACTTTCGCAGGCGGCTTTGCAATAGCAGCAGATTTTCTTTTGTCTGCCCGTCAAAGTTAACGGCAATAAACAGTCGCATAGTCAGCTCCCTTGCTTTTTCGGCTATAATACGATAAACTCGGCTGCGTCCGCGCCTTTCTTTATTGCAGACCTCTTGATCAATCGGCAGAATGCCTCTTTAGGCATCCCGGACTGCCGGGTCAATATCATCTTACCAGATAGGAGCGAATTGGCGCAACGCCATTGAACAAATATGAGAAATTTCCATTTTTTTGACACGAACGAAAAACCGGAGCTGCACGTCGGCCTTCGAATCATAAAAACTGTCATAGCTGTATATATCTGCGCAATCATCGGCTACCTCCGTGGCGGCGTATCCATCGTTTTTTCCATGATTACCGTCATCATCTGCATGCAGTCCACCAAGGATAAAAGCCTGCTCTTTGCATTTAACAGGATCATCGGCACCATCATAGGCGGAGCCCTGGGCGCCATCTGCCTTTTCTTTTCACAATTATCCGGTGTGATCAACAATCTCCCGTTCTATTACCTGATCATCGCGCTTATGCTTATCCCCCTGATGGAGATCACGCTGCTGATACGCAAGCCGTCCACAACCGCCTTTTCATGCATTGTCTTTCTCAGTGTGACCGTGATGCGGATCGGCGACGCAAGCGCCCTTGAATACGCCGCCAACCGCACGCTTGAAACCCTCATCGGCATCGTGGTGGCGCTTCTCGTCAACTGGATAATCCCGAAATCAAAGCACGAGCATAGCAGCGATTCGGTTATGAGCGCCGCCGGCCCTGTCCCCGAGGCTCGGGGCAGCGGCGGAACCACTACTCCGGAGGCTTCCGGCGAAGCGCACGGAGGCGCCGCCGGGCAGCCTCCCATAGACGCCGGACAAGGCCCGGATTACGAAGAAGAACAATAGCTTTTATCATAAGGGATTCCCCCGGCGACCGTGATCTATAAACCGCGCAGCAGCTTTCGATTTCGTTGGCGGCGGCATTGCCGTTATACTTATTTATGCATACGGCGCAGGGAACGCCGAAACGTCTGGCTGTTTCAACATATTGCCGGCTTTCAGGGCTTGTAAAACGTGTAAGGATACAGCCTTTCATCTGTCCAAATGCGGTCAATGCGCCAGAACTCTCCTTCGCGGATCAGCCATAGCTTTGCGTCATAAAGCTCGGATGGACTGCATGCGGCCCATGTTTCAATTTTCAGGCTGATCTCAGCGTGCGTGCCGTCCGCTCTGTTTACCTTTGTAATCATGTGGCCCTGTACCGAAGGACTTGACATGCCTGTCACCCAATTTGAACGCAGGGCGTCAAGCTGCCCGGCATATTCTTTTTTCAGCTGTTCGGTCATCACAGTGTATTGCATGGCGGCGCTGCGCATTTCAAGTCCCTTTGCCCACACCTCCGCCGCTTGTTCCGGCGTAAAAACGCCGGTATAATTTGCCGCGTCCATCAGAAGTTCGGAACGGGTCTTGTACGGATTCACCTGCCCGGGCTGCGCGGTAATTTCAGGCGATACCGGCGCTGCTCCTGCCGATGAAGCAAGACATACGCACAAAAACAAAAAAATCATGGCTTTACGCAAAATAAAATCACCTCGAAGATAATTTGCGATAAAGCAGAGGTATTTATTCTGCCTGGCGCATGATCCTAAAAGCGCCATATTTGTGCAAAGATATTCTGGATATATGCGCAAACCATGGGCAGAGGGCTTTGGGAACGGAGAGCGGCAATACCATTATAATTTGCACATTGCCGACTCGCGCCTTCAACCAATCATATCGCACGGCGGCAGCCGCATCCCCAGCGCAGGGGACCTTCCCTTTCTGTGCTGAACATTAAAAACAGCACCTTCCAGTTTGTGAAGATGCTGTCTCTCTATTTTAAGTATCAATTCCGTGTATTCTGCCTCATTTTGCAGGATAGTGATGCTGAGTTCACTTCGTTGCGCTTGAACTTGATCGGTACTCTATCGAGCGTCCCCGCCTCCTGCAGCTTTGCGGCAAACTGTCTCCGTGATCTCGGCGGGGACGAAGCTCGAGAGCTTCCCGCCGAATTTCGCAAGCATCCGCACCACGCTGGAACTCAGATAGGTGTAGCTGTTGTCCGCGATCAAGAACATGGTTTCAAGTCTGGGATTGAGCTTTTTGTTGACCTGCGCCATTTGAAACTCGTAGTCAAAATCCGTTATGGCGCGAAGGCCTCTGATAATGACCGGGTTTTCAAACTCTTCGATATAATCCGCCAGAAGTCCGCTGAAGGCGGAGACTGTAACGTTATCAAAATCCTCTGTGATCTCACTTATCAGGCAAACACGCTCGTCCGGTGTGAACATGGCGCCAGCCTTGGCATCATCTTTCATCACACAGACTTTGACTTCGTCGAATATCGATGCAGCTCTTCTGATGATGCCCAGATGCCCTAGCGTGGGCGGGTCGAAATTGCCAGGATATATAGCGAGACTCATATTTGTCTCCTCAGCTTCAGAAGCAGGCCCTTAGAGGGCCTGCTTCTGAGATTTTATTTTTCGGCCCTGAATTATTCCATTACGCCGACCTTGTCGGCAACAGTGAAATCAGCCTCGGTGCACGCACGGATGTCTTCAACGGTGTAGCCCGGAGCCAGTTCTCTGAGTATCAGCCCGTGGGGGCCGACTTCGAAGTAGCATCTCTCTGTGACAATGTCAGTTACGCACTTGACACCGGTCAGGGGCAGGGTGCACTTCTTCAGGATCTTGGAAGATCCGCTCTTTTCGCAGTGGTCGGTGGCGACAATGATCTTCTTGACGCCGGCGCAGAGGTCCATGGCGCCGCCCATGCCCGGGGCGAGCTTTCCGGGGATCTTCCAGTTGGCGATATTGCCTTCCTGATCCACTTCAAGGGTGCCGAGGACGGTGGCGTCAATGTGGCCGCCGCGGATGAAGGTGAATGAGCGCTGCAGGTTGCAGACGCTGCCGCCGGAAATAAGGGTGGCGGGCTGTCCGCCAGCGTCGAACACGTCGGGGTCAGCATCGCTCCACTTGGGGGAAGAGCCGCTGCCGACAGCACCGATCTCGGTCTCGAGCCAGAGCTGCACACCTTCGGGAAGATAGTTGACACACAGCAGGGGAACGCCTATGCCAAGGTTGACGAAATCTCCGTCCTTGAAAAACTTAGCGCAGCGAGCTGCTATCAGTGCACGTCCAGTCAATGCCATAATTATTTACCTCCTTCTGCTTTTGCCTTCAGGCGCTGCCACATCTTCGGCAGGTACTTCTTCTCACCGGTTCTGAGATATACCATATCGACGACGGGTGCCGGGAGGTCGATTTCTTCGGGGCCAAGCTCGCCGACTTCAACAAGCTCCTCGACCTCAACGATGACGAACTTGGAGGCCAGAGCCATGGTGTCATTGTAGTTGATTGCATTCATCTTGAAATGGACGTTGCCGGCGGTGTCGGCCTTCGTCGCCTTGATGATAGCAACATCTGAGGGCAGGGGCAGCTCGAGCAGATACTCTTTGCCGCCGAGGGTGAGCTTCTGCTTGCCTTCTTCGACCTCGGTGCCGACACCGGTGGGGGTCAGGCAGCCGCCGAGTCCGGCAGCAGCTGCATGCTGGCGCTCTACCCATGTGCCCATGGGGTTGTACTCGACCTCGAGCTCGCCGGCGAACAGCTGCTTAACAGCTTCGGGGTTCAGGCCGGTGTGGGTTGTGATGAGCTTCTTAACGCGCTTTGCGCCGATCAGCAGGCCGACGCCTTCGCCGGGGTTACCGCCGGAGATGGAGATGGCGACGATGTCCTTGACGCCCTTCTCAAGTATTCCAGCGATGAGCTCGTCAGCCGCCATCATACCGTGGATGTCGCTGAAAGCAATTGTCTGGCCGTCATGGACCTTTGCCATGGCTTCTTCTTTAGTCACTACTTTTGATCGCAATTTAGTTTACCACCTTTCATATTAAGCCATCAAGAATCAAGCTGTTTCGCTTGCCTCGCTCTTGATCAGGGGAGGAAGAAGCGGCAGGACAGTCTTGCCGAATGCGCTGTTGAGCTGCACTGCACTTGCGACATAGATGCCGAGGGTGCCGGCTATAAGCAGCGCGAATGCAATGACTTTAGACACCGCGGCACCGCCGATAAAGCCGAGATCCTTGAGGGAAATAAGAACAAGCGCTATGTCGGTTGAGATTATCGCGAGGCTGAAAGTGCCGTTGGACTTCTTGAAATACGCGGGGCTCCAGAGAATGAGGGCCAAGGTGCACGCACCCCATCCGAGTCCTTCAACTCTGACGTCATAAGCCACACCCAGAATCGGGCAGAGCCACTTAAAGAAGCAGCTGATGGCGCCGGTGAGCATGAAGAATCCCTGGAAGAAGCAGAACACGTTGCCGCCTAGGAGCTCTCCATGTTCAAGCTCCATTTTCGCAACAATAATCTGTACTACAAAACCACCCATGAGCCACGCAGACAGCATCGGTAAACCCGTGCTGGGAACGAAGCCTATAAATAAGCCGAAGAACGTGTAGCAGGCAACCGCAAAGGCGACAAGGCCGGCAGGCCCGGGGGAAGCTCCGTGATGTTCCATTTATTATCCTCCTCTTAATTGTCGATAATTTCTTATCGTTCCGTCTTGATTACTTGCCTTCGAAGGCGGCCTTGCGCTTCTCCATAAAGGCCTTGACGCCTTCCTGGAAGTCGGTGGAGGCGGCGCATTCGCGCTGAGTGGGGATCTCGCATTCGTCGAGGTACTTTTTGTAGTCGTCGAAGCTGGCTTCATATACCTGCTTCTTGATATTCTTGTAGGAGAGCAGCGGGCCTGCGGCAAACTTCTTGGCAAGCTTCATGGTAGCGGCGTCCAGCTCTTCCTTGGGAACGACCTGGTAAACTATGCCGGCAGCCTTGGCTTCCTCGGCGCCCATAGGACGTCCGGTGGCACAAAGCTCCATGGCGCGCTTCTCACCCAGCTCCTTGGCCAGCAGATAGGTTCCGCCGGTATCGGGGACCAAGCCGAGATTCACGAAAGCCATAATGAACTTGGCGTTGTCCGCGCAGACAATGAAGTCGGCGGAGAGCGCAAGGCTGACGCCGGCGCCGGCCGCGGCGCCGCAGACGGAGGCGATAACCAGTTTGCTCATCTTCTTGATTCCGTCGGTGACAGAACCGACCTTGCTGATCAGACCGTCCATATTGACCTTGCCGCCGGCCTTGATCAACTGATAGAAATACCCGATGTCTCCGCCGGCCGAGAAAGCCTTTTCGGAGCCCTTGAATACGGCTACCCTGACATTGGGGTCCTTCTCCATGGTTTCTACGACGTACATGAGCTCATCAGCCATCTGCTCGTCGATGGCGTTGAGGTTCTTCATGTAGTTCATAGTCACGACACCGATGCCGTTTTCCACTGTGTACTGCAATTTTTCCAGTTTCATGTCTTGACCTCCTTAAAATATGCGATATATGATCTTTGCGTTTAGCTGGGCCTGTCCCAGCCCGGGCCTTAGGACGGTTTCCCGCCCCTGCCGTGTTTGGGAAAGCGCGGGATTATGCCTGCTTCCTGGCCTTGATCTCGTCGATAATCGCCGGAAGCAGCTTGGCGTAGTCCTCCACGGCGCCATAATGGGAGACGTCGTAGATGGGTGCGCCCTTGGTGTGGTTTACGCTGACGATACACTTTGAGTCCTGCATGCCCGAAAGATACTGAACGGAACCGGAGATGGCGAAGTTGATGACGAATTTAGGCTTCACAGTCGTTCCGGATTGGCCTATCTGCTTTTCATGAGGCAGCCAGCCGCAGTCCACCAGGGGACGTGCACAGGCAACCTGTCCGCCGATAAGCTCTGCCAGCTCGCCCAGCATGGCCAGATCCTCTTCCGTCTTTATTCCGCGGCCGCCGGCCACAAGTACATCGCTTTCCGCGATAGGCTTTCCGGCAAACACCCTGGGGGTGCTTTCCAGAACCTGATACGCGCTGTCTGCTTCTACTTCCACCGTTTCCGTTATGATCCTGCCGGTGGCTCCTGACACGGGAGCCAGGGGTGAGAACACCTTCGGATGCACGGTGACCATCTGGGGACGCCGCTCGGGTATAGCTATGTGACTGAGTATGTTGCCGCCAAAGTTGGGCGTCGTCTGGACGAAAGTTCCGTCCTCATCCACGTCAAGATCGATGGCATCCGCCGTCAGCCCTGTGAGCAGCTTGCACATGACCCTTGGCGCTACGTCGCGGCCTGTCGGCGAGGCGGGCAGCAGAAATATGGATGGTTTATACTTTTCGGCAAGGCCGGCCAGAACGTTGGCATACGGCCGCGTGCTGTATTCGGCCAGATTCGCATGCTCGGCGATGATGACGTTTTCAGCCCCATATTCAAATAACCGCCCTGCCAGTCCACGCACATCCGAACCCAGAAGGACTGCTGTAACCTCGTCGGAGCCTCCCAGCTTGGCCTTCAGATCGTGAGACTTGGCCAGAAGCTCAAACACTGTGGGGGAAAGTATGCCCTGCTCCTGCTCGGCGAATACCCATATCCCCTTGTAATCTTCTTTTACCATGGCAACCCGTCCCCCTATATCAGATTTTCGGCCTGAAAGACATCCACGATTTGCTTCGCAACGTCCTCAATGGGGCCGGTGAAATATTTGGTGTCGGTATTGCGCTTTGGCGGCTCGAATATTTTCTTGTTCATCGAGGGGGAGCCGGATACGCCGATCATGGCGGGATCGCATTCAATATCCTTTGCGGTCCACACATACCTGGGCTTTTTGAGGGCCTTCATAATTCCGGCGGGCTTGGGATACCTTGGGGTGTTGATTTCCTGGCACACGGTGATGAGCGCCGGCATCCTGACGCGAACCGTCTCGGTCCTGTCCGGCAGAAGCCTGGTACAGACCGCATATCCGTCCTCGATCTTGACGGAGTCCACCAGCGTGACCTGGGGTATATCCAAAAATCCCGCGATGATGGGGCCGGTCTGGGCCGTCTCTGCGTCCACCGCATGCCGTCCGCAGATGAGCAGATCATATCCGCCGATCTTTTCGGCGGCCTTAGCCAGCGGGTAGCCGGTAGCCAAGGTATCCGCACCGCCAAGCGCACGGTCCGAGAGAAGTACGGATTCGTCGCAGCCCATTGCCAGGGCTTTTTTAAGCACGTCGTCCGCCTGCGGAGGGCCCATGCTTATGGCCGTAATCGTTCCGCCATATTCTTCCTTGAGCTTTATCGCCGTCTCGACGGCGTTCGCGTCCAAGGGGTTCATGATGCTCTGTACGCCTTCACGCATCAGGTTGCCGGTGCGCGGGTCGAGTTTCACATCGTCAGTATCAGGCACCTGCTTTACGAATACGAGTATCTTCATTCTTACAGCCCTTTCAGGGTGATTTTTATTTGCTGGCAAGTACGCCGCCGCTGACGATCATGCGGAGGATCTCTGTGCTGCCCTCCATGACAGACCATACGCGGATGTCACGGACCAGGCGCTCAATGTCGTATTCCTTGCTCATGCCGTTTCCGCCGAAGACAGCCTGGGCCTGCAGGCAGATCTGGATACCGCGCTCGGTGGCAAACAGCTTTGCGGCGGCGGCGTCCTGCGAGCAGCGGAGGCCCGCGTCCTTGGTGGTGGCGGCGTCATACGCCAGCAGCTCCATAGCCTTGATCTCCGCATACATGTCGGCGAAACGGAACGCGACGCCCTGGAATGCCTTGATGGGCTTGCCGAAAGCCTTGCGCTCGTTTGCGTACGCCTTTGCCAGCTGCAGCGCGTGATCGGATATTCCCGCGCACACAGCGGAGGCGCTTATGCGGCCGATGTCCAGCGTCTGCATCGCCATCTTGAAGCCTTTGCCGCGAACGCCCAGCAGAGCTTCCTTGGGCAGCTTTATGTTGTCGAAAGCCAATTCACAGGTAGCCGAGCCGCGAACGCCCATCTTTTCCTCAAACTTGCCTATTGCAAGACCCTTGGCTTCCTTGGGCACAATAAAAGCGGAAATGCCGGATGTACCCTGATCCGGGTCCGTCATGGCGAGGATTATGTAATAATCGGCCACGCCGGAGTTGGTTATCCATGCCTTGCTGCCATTGAGCACCCAGCCGTCCTTTGTTTCAACGGCAAGAGACTTGATGCCAGCCGCGTCGGAACCGGCATTCGCTTCCGTCAGGCCGAAGGCGAATATCTTGCCGCTGCAGGCCAGAGGAAGATACTGCTGGCGCTGTTCATCGGTGCCGTTTTCAAGGATAAGGTTCGAGGCGAGCCACTGTCCGCCCATAAATGTCGCGACGCTGGCGCTTCCCCTTGCAAACTCTTGCGCGATGATGGTCGTGTCTACGATGCCGCCGCCGCCGCCGCCATACTGCTCAGGTATATTGGCGCCCATGAACCCGGCCGCCTGGATCTTTTTGCACAGCTCCCAGTCGAAGCCGTTTTCATCCATCCACTTATCGCGGGGCGCGATTTCGTTTTTGGTGAACTCCCTTGCCATGTCCCGGAGCATTTTCTGTTCCTCGGTAAACTGGATTAACATTTTTCTACCTCCTCATAAAATAAAACAAAATATGTGTTGTACTACATGGTATTTGCAAATCTGTACTCCATGTGGCGAGTCAGTAATGATAGATTCTCCAAAAAGGTGTCGGTTGTGTGTTCCACCTTGATTACTGTATTCCAAAAATTCTATGTTTGTCAATAGCTTAACGTTATTCTGGTTCAATATCGTGATTATTAACAAATTAACAAGGCCTGTTCCGGGGTCAGTGGGACACATACATAGGCAAAACATGGGTGTTATGGGCCCACCATAGTAAACTGTCTCACGCTTTAAAGAAAGAGAAACTTTTAACATTGCACTGATGAAAAGATAAGTGTATAATACTTCCGATCGGGGGGCCGAAGAAACAATTACAACCGCTGTTCCGGAGCAGAGCGGGTCTGGATATGGACGTGATTTGATGGCAGAAAAAAGAGCAACGCTTATTGATTACATAAAGGAAATTCCGGAGGGGCAGAAGATATCCGTCAGGAATCTGGCCAAGAGCATGTCCGTCAGCAAAGGCACGGCATACCGGGCGATAAAGGCCGCTGAGGAAATGGGCTTGGTGGAAACAATGCCGCGGTCCGGAACCGTGCGGATCGCGCAAACGGCGCGTTCCGACGAAAAGGCGGACACCCTGGCATCGGAGATCAAACGGCTTGGCCTCACCGTTCTGTGCGGGGCCGAGCACGCGGACATCCCCCTTAACCGGATCATTCTGGGCGACGGGAGCCTGGAACAGTTCAAAAAAAATGTACGGTCCGCGGACGGGAATGTGCTGTGCCTCGTGGGCGACAGGCCTGAAATCCTGCAGGAGGCGATTTCCCTGGGGATAAATGTCCTTACCACAGGGGGCGCCCGGGTGAGCGAGCTGCAATTGATGGCCGCCGAGCAGAACGGCTGCTGCGTCATGTGCACAGGGCAGGACAGTCTTCTGGTTTATGATCTCCTGCGGTCGGAATGCCTGGACAAAACGGCATTTTCGCCCGGCGACAGCGCCAGAAACTGGATGCAGATGCCCCTGTATTTGTACTATAATGATATAGTTGCCGACTGGCACAGATTGTACCGCCCCATAGTTTCGCTGTTTTCAAGATGCGCGGTTGTGAACGACGATCTGAATATTTGCGGAACTCTGGACGCTGTAAGCGCCATGTCGTCCACGCCGTCAAGAAAGATTTCCAGCCTTTATTCCTCCGACGTGGAGTGCTTCGTGGCGGATGAGGACACTTCCATGCAGATACTGGCGGAAAGGCTGATAAAAGAAGGCAGCGCCGCAGCGTATATTACGCGCGGAGATACGCTCTGCGGGATAATAACGTCAAACGATATTTTAAAATATTATCAATATAAGAACGCATCCGGCGGCCAGATGTCCCGCGGCTACGCGGCGCTTGAATTGGTCAACCACGGCAGCCAGATGATGACCAGCACATACACGGCGAAGGTTCCTGAAACGGAATGCGGCGCCTGCGAGAGCTTGTTCGGCATTCTGGTGTCGGCGGCACGTCAGCACTGCATGGAGAAGTTCAAATCCCAATTCTCCCTCACCAGCGGGACATTTTATTCGCTGGAGGATTGCAATTCGTGCAATCTGATCGTTACAAGCGAGATTTTGAAAATTGAGCCGCTTGGCTGCATGATAGAGGTAGAAATATACGACGACGCGGCAAGCTATGCCAGAAGTATTTTCATGGTATCACTGTCTGAGAACACAGATATGGAAAATGAAGGGGACGAAAACAGCAAATGTCCATGCTTACAGAAAAACAAATAGAGTTGAGAAACGAAATAAGGGCCTTTGTAGACAGTGAGATCAGCCCATACACGGTGGAATTGGATCGCTCCAAGGAGTATCCGCGGGAGATTGTAAACAAAGTCGGCGCGCTCGGCTATGGCGGCCTGCCTTTTTCCAAGGAACTGGGCGGCTCGGGATACGGGATTGTGGAAGGCGTGATTTTTCTGGAGGAGCTTTCCAGGGGCATGGGTTCCCTGGGCTTCATCCTGTGCGCCAGCCTGTTCCAGTGCTGCTACGCGCTCAGGGACTCGGTAAGCGAGGAGCAGAAGGAGCAATGGCTTATGCCTGCCATCGCCTGCGATAAAGTGCTGACGCTGGCCCTCAGCGAAGAGATCGGCGGTTCGGACGCGCTGGGCCTGGACACCGTCGCCACACGCTGTTCCGACGGGTGGATACTAAACGGCTCCAAATGCTGCATCACAAACGCCGGTGTGGCCGACGGATATATTGTAGGCGCAAAAACCAATTTGAACAGCCGCAGCCGCAATGTCAGCCTGTTTTACGTGGACGCTTCCGCGGAAGGCGTAGATGACGATGGGAGATTCGACATGATCGGTCTAAATAACTCGCCCACCGGCACCATTAAGTTCACAAACTGCCACCTGCCGGCCGACGCGCTGATTGGCGTTGAAAACGAAGGATACAAACCACTGAAAAGCGCGCTCAACTGCGGACGGCTGGCGCTTGCCGCGGTTTCCATCGGCATGGCTCAGTCGGCGCTTGAGAAGTCCGTGGATTTTTCGCGGGCCTGCAGCAACTTTGACAGAAGCATTTCTTCCTATCAGGGCGTGACCTTCCCCATTGCCGAGATGTACATGAATATCGGCGTAGCCCGCAACATGCTTTATCACGTGGCGGAGATGACGGAGGCCGGCGTGCGCTGCACGATGGAAACCGCGTCGCTGAAGCTGTTTTCCACCGAGATGTGCCAGAAAGTTTGCCGCGACGCGGCATTGATCCACGGCGGGCGGGGCTTCGGCAGCCATTGCGATGTGGAACGCCTGCTCAGGGATTCGCAGCTGCTTATGGTTGCCGAGGGAACATCCCAGATCTGCAAGGTCATTATCTCCGACGGCATATACAACACGCCTTTCGGAAAGCCGATACAGTGATCTGTCCGAGATTGACCGCGGGTCTGTCGAAGACAACATTTTGGGTTTTTATGCACCCCCTATCCATGCCATATAGTATGGATCATGATTCCGCAATTGAGCGATAATAAGAAGAACAAAAAATTTACCGCAAGTTAATTTGGAAGCGAACCACTTTTTGCAATTTCATAAGGTAAAAACAGGTGTAAAAACGCCTTAAGGTCCCGTGTTCTCAAAGGTTTGAGGCTGCCGATACTGATAAATCAAGGGCTTGTAAGCGCGCCGGTACATCAGCCGGATTTCAGGCGAAAATACACTCGCTTTACCGATTACATGCAAAAATGTAAGATAGAATCATCCTAAATAAAAGATTTTCTCCTTTCTGCCGTTGGCCAACAGCAGAAAGGATGAATTTATGTGGCACAGGAATAATTACATAACAAAATGAATTAATATACATAATGGCAGAAGGGCTTGCGGGAGCCTCTCGTTGGTCTGGAGCCTCAATATGTTCCTGCTAACTCACTTCCTTAAGCGCCGACAGTAATGGCTATAAGAAGACAGATATGTATTCAGATCATTTCGTAGTCCCGGCTTTTTGGCCCCACAGATGATTTGGATGTCTTTGATGCTTCCCATCAAGCATACGCTCAATCTGTACTCCACATTAAAATGAAATGCGCCCTGCCAAACTGGCAGGGCGTTGATTCCCGTATCGCGTTCTGCCAATTCTATTGCTAGAGTCGGAGCACCGCAATGATAACTAGTGCGATAAACAATAAATTCAAATGTTTTGTACCCTATCGCCACAAACATTATCATTATATGACAAGTTAATCAAGGTATAAGGCGGATCTCATTGTACATACTAACATTTTATTTGTTACTATAATGTCAAATTTTGTCGAATTAAAATACTATTTAGAATTA
>ENA-UOOR01001059-UOOR01001059.1-fermentation-metagenome-genome-assembly--contig:-NODE-1059-length-34489-cov-5.444619_pt1 | contig 34489 bp, 40 predicted proteins | sample MGYA00245780_ERZ724029 | MGnify/ENA primary metagenome ERZ724029 (study PRJEB28704, sample SAMN03018315) | fermentation metagenome | biome: anthropogenic terrestrial biome; feature: soil; material... | reverse complement strand
TAGTACTCTTTTTTAAAAAATAAATTATAATAAGGAGTGTTTTGTAAATGGAAAATAGTTATACTTTAATTAAAAATGACACAGGAGAAATAGTTGACGAAAACTTTGGATTTGAAACTTTAGAAGATAGAGAACATAAAAAGAAATGTGCTATTAAAGCAAAAGATTTTGAAGAATTTAAACAGTTTCAAAAGGACAAAATGGGTAATTTTATATTTTTCTTATATAATTCATTAGATGATTTAAAGAAAGTTCTATCTGATGCAGACCTATGTAAATACATATATTTGGCTACATACATAAAGAAAACTGGTTATTTAATGTTAGATAACAATAAAACATATATGAATAAAAAGAAAATGCAGGAAATATTATTGGTTGCAACACCTAATTTTACTAAATTTTATAATAATCTTATTGAAAATAAACTATTGATAGAAGAAGAAAAATCCAAAAAATATAAAATAAATATAGACATATTTTGGCGTGGATATGAAAAAGATTATAAAAAATTGACTGGTAATAAATTAGAAGATTTTACTAGAATATACATAGATGCTACAAGAGAATTATATAGTCTTAATTATAAGAAAACAAAGAAATTAGCAATAGCATATAAATTATTACCTTATGTAAATTGGAAGTTTAACGTGCTATGTTCCAATGTAAAAGAGATTGATAAAAATAAAATAAATCCTTTAACTATAAAAGATGTAATGAATATTACTGGCTATAGTCAAAATCATTTATCAAACTTCAAGAAAGATTTCTACGGAATAAAGTTTTATGATTATGTATTATTTAAGACCTTACAAGATAATCCCGATTATGTTACTTCTACTATATTAGTAAATCCATTATTTGCCTATAGAAACAAAGAAATGGAAGAAGTACAAGGATTATTTGCAATATTCGATATAAAAGTAAGTTAATACATAAAATATTGTACCCTGTAACCGTTGATATAACTAGGCTCGACAGTTAGCGTAATAAATTGACCCTAATATCAACAGTTATCGTAATTTTTAAAAATGCTTAAAACGTTGATATGACTAGTCTTACAGGTGATATTTTCACTTTTCCACCTCTTTACTCTTAGGAGATAGGCACTCACTATGAGCAGAGGGAAAAGTTAGGAGTATCACAACACTCAAAGCTGATATACTCATATAGTATACATATTCAATACATATAAATAATTAAATAATAAATAAATAATATATATAAATTAAATAATTAATATTCTTATAGATAAATAATTAAAAAAATCTAATAACACATATTTTGATTGGATTTGCGACCCGTAGGGGAAAAGCAAATACACATCAAAATATAGAGGGGTGTTGGATTGTGAAGTGAAACGAACAATACATAAACCCCGATAAGATAACATATTAAGTTCATTAGTAATATTAAACTTGTGTCAAAGACCTTTTCAATTTATTAATCTTTATTCAAGTTCCACCGCCCTTACAGGCGTTCCACTTTCATAAAGAGTTAATAAATTGAGAGTTGGATTTTTTAGTTGTTAAATTATATTGTTAGAGAGATTTATTACGCCTTAACAAGAGAGAATTTTTTCTCTTTTGCAGATGAAAAGTTGACTATTAGAATATAACGGTATGATAGTACATTTTGATGGTTATAAATGCTTATATTACATGAATTATATTCATTCCTTATTGGATTTTTTGAGTTGCATAACCAAGCCATTTAGATTATATAAATTGAGGGTATTATTGTCCCCAAATTAATCCACAAATTAGTCATTAAATTAATCTACAAATATTTAATTGTATCTGACAAGATGAAGGATGCAAATTGGTATATTCATATTGAAGAAATCCCCAAGTATGGGGAAAATCTTATGCTATAAAATTTATATAAATATTTTTAAAATTTATATAAATTTGTGTTGACATCCATACATAAGGCGTGTATAATAGAATTATAGGTTGATGAAAGACATTAATGTAAGACGATTTAAAAAATAAATAATATTAAGGAGATAACAAAATGAAAACAAAAAAAGTATTTAAAAAAAATATAGCATTAGGATTAATTGCTAGAGGTAATAAAGTTCTATATACAGAACCTAATTACAAAAAAAATTGGTTAGTTGTTTTTATATTTGAGGACACTGATAAATTAGAAGCAGATTTTACTACAGTATCTAATGAAATAAATAAATAATACATATTTACATAGGAAACAAATAAAACAAAAATAAAACAAAGAAGGGAATTGATTTTACAATGGAAAGAACAAATACATATATTAAGAATTTAAAAGGATTATGGATTTTTGAAGCATTATATAACAATAAGGAGTATGATATTAGTGGTTACAGAAGGGAAAAAATATATTCTGCTACAATGCCTTATAGTATTCAAATAGAAAGGTTAAATGATTATTATTCTGCTAATATATATACAATTAATGGTAAGCAATATACTGATGATTTTATAAATGTAACTTTTGGAGAATATTATAAAACAACTATTGATTTAAAGGATAAAGATGGCAAAGTTTTAGTTGATAATGAAACAGGTGAAATTCTACAGCAAAATATTAAATTTTCTAAAAAGGATATAAGAACTAAATTATATTTAGATGGTTTTACTATTGGTGAAGATAAATATGTATTCTTTATGCGTGGAGCAAGTAAAGCAAGAACTGGTTCTGATATATTTTGTAAGAAAGAAATATATGATACTCTTATAAAAAGAAATAGATTAGGACTTGATTTTGCAAAAGATGAAGAAGTTGACTTGACTTCACTAAATGCTTATCAATCATTAATTACAAGTCATGTAGAATTTACAATTAATCTTACAGCAGATGAAATTATGATTGTAGATGATATTTATGGTAAGGTAGTAGACAATTATCCTGCAAGTGTTACTGAATGGGTAGAAAATTTAGTTGAAGTTCCATATGGTAAAAAGTTAGATAAAAAGAAATTAGTTGATATGGGATATTTAAAAACTTATATTGATGAACATTATAAGCAACAAAATTGTTTGACAGATGGCGAAAGCTTATGTGATGAAAGTGTATTTATTCAACAGGCTCAAATAGATAAATATAAGAATAAATATAAACTTATTAAATCTCCTAAAAAATCAATTTACAAAATAAAATATACTTATGGAAATATTCATACAAAAAGCATGATGTTATTAAGAAGTGATTTATTAAAATCTTGTGCATTTAATACTAAATTACAAGCATTTTGGAAAGCAAATGGTGTTGCTACTTTAGAAGAAAAGATTGACGGTGTTCCTACTGGAAGAATATTAGATGCTACTAAAGTTAAATTAGTAATTACTCCAAACTCTTTAAAGTTCCTTAAATTTGCTTATAAATTTACTGAAAGTAAGACTATTAAAGAATATAATGAACTTAGTAAAGATGAACAAATTAAAGTAAAAATAAAATGTTATAGATATTGGTTGGATAATATAGATAATAAGTTTGGTGTAGTTAAAACAGACCATGAAGGTAATTTTGGGACATACAATAGACTTACATATCAATTATTAAATAGTTTCCCTAATTTATCTTATGATGATGTAAAAGAATTGGCTCAAGATGAAATAGATTATGTAATGAAATTAAAAAATGTTCCTGCTTATTTTAGAAATTATATAGGTGTTACTGCAAATAAAATTGATGATATGGACTTTGATATAAATAATTATTTTGAGGATGAAAATAGCATAGAAGATATAGAAGATAAATATAAATCATTAGATACATTTAATAATATACTTAGTGTAAATAGTAATATCCAATATACTAAGGAGTTCGCACAGTTTAGAGAGGAACAAATAGGCTACTATGTAGATAATCTTAGGCATGGTAAGATAAGAATGAAAGATACTATATATGCTACTATATTTGCTAATCCTTATGAGTTTTTAATGGCTACTATAGGTAAATATACAGAAGGAGAAGTAATTGCTACTGGAACTGAAATGTATTGTAAATATTATGATAATAAGAATATAGATGTTTCAGAAGGTTTTTGTGTTAGTAGAAATCCTCATGTAAATGCAGGAAATATTATGTATATGACCTTCAAAAAGCATGATGAATATAAGTGGTTTAATCTTAATAATAATATAATTGTAGTAAATATTAATGACAATGATTTACCTAATCGTGGAGAGGGATTTGATGTAGATTCAGACACTTTACTCATTACACCAAATAAAATTTTAGCACGTAGAGCATTAGATTGTCAGAAATATCCTACTCCAATTTGTAATGTAAAAGCAAAGAAAACTGTAAGACATAATTCACTAAAAGAATTGGCTGAATTAGATGATATGTTAAGTAATAATTACATAGGTAAGATAATAAATAAAAGTCAAATATTAAATTCATATATGAATGATGCTATTGCTAATGGAAAAGACCAAAAATTAATTGATAAATTATATGAAATGAGTTCCTTATGTAGTTCACTAAGCCAAATTGAAATTGATAAAGCAAAGAAAACTTTTGATAATATCAAAATGGCTAAAGAATTAGCAAAAATAAATCATGTTACAGTTGAAATTGAAGGAGAACCAGTTAATATATTAAGGTTCATAGAAGAAATGGAAAAAGATAAAAAGACTGGTAAAGATAAAAAAGTTAATAAAATGATTGTACCAGAGTTCTTTAATTATGTGGCAGAGGATAATACATATAGAAAGTTTGAAGGTAGTTTTAAAACTCCAATGGATTATTTACAGGACATTATAGATAAGGGTATTAAGAATAAAACTAGATGTGATAAGGGTACTACTAATAAGACTAAGGATGATAATAAACCCTTAAAATTCAGAGATTTATTAGTAAAAGTCAATGATTTGGACAAGGCAAATACAAGTCAAAAGAAAGATTTATTTAAAATAATAGATACAGCAGGAAAGAGTATTAATTCATTAAAAATAAAAAATAAAGTAGATAAATACGGTAATCCTATTAAATTAAGTGATAAGGCTAAAAAGACAATTACTAAAAATATCAAGGCACAAGCTATAAATGATATAGTTACTACTGTAAATAATGGCACAGAGGTTAGCAGAAAGGTTAATGCAGGAACTATTCTTACTATATTAAAAGATGCTTTTCCTACAGATACCAAGAAAAAGAAGAAAAAAGAAATAAATAAAAAGATTAAAGCAAAGAATGAATTAATTACTGATGATAAGAAAAAGATTAAAAAAGTAACTACTTTCTCCAATTATGCAAGGTTGACCCTAACTCTATTATATAATGCTAAATTATTTGAAACATTAAAATGCTTTAAGGCTGAAAGTAATGCTGATGAAGAAATATTATTAAAATGTTGGAACGGTGATATAAATATTTTTGGTACAAGATATAAACTCATAAAAATAAAAGATATAAATAAAGGTACGTCTAATTAAAGGCGTACTTTCTTATTGTAACGATTTGGAATTTTATTATTCATAGGTGGCTCAAATGTAGTCATATCAACGCCTACAAGGATTGTCGATAAACTTGCTATATGATAGATAGTAATAATTTATCACAGAACAATGTGCGTACAAGAACAAAATTGTTTGGGACTTTTCAGAGGTTAGTCCTTATAAATAAACCTCAAAAATCATACATATACATACATTTTTTTGCCAAAAGGGTATAACTTGCCCTATGGTTATATAATACATTTAAAAAAGCACGTTGTCAAGATAATTTTATAAAACCACACAAAAAATAAAATATTAAGGAGTGAATAGCAATAATGACTAGATTTAATTATGGGAAAGAACTAAATTTTATAAGACGACAATATACAAATAAATGTAAATTTGTCAAAGAGAATTTGAGAAATGATTTAAACGACTTAATAGATTGGAACACAGCAGAAGTAGTTATTACAGATGGTATAAATTTTGGTGGAGATGTACATATTCAAGTTAATAATAATATAACTAATAAGCAAATGAATGAGTTAGTTACTAGCATTGAATACATATTAAAAGAGAATAAAGTTGGACTATATTGTACTACTGAAATAGATTATGCTGAAAATACAGATACACCTTATTTTTCTTATGATGATGTAGCAGAAATAACTCTATATAATGAAAGTTTATATAGAAGGTGCAAAGATTATTTATTTGCAAAATTATTTAATGCTTATTTTAGAAAGATAGATAATCAAGAGGTATATTATGATATTTTTCTTGATGAATTATATGATAATCCAGATGATTTATATTTTGTAATACAACAAGAATTTACATTAGATGATACAAAAGATTTTGAAAATAAATTAAAAACTATGAGCAATGATAATATTGAATATATGATTATAGATGATACTGTAATTGAAGTTGATTATAAACATAGGACTACAGTAAAACTATGTGATATAACAGACATAGATACTTATTCGTATGATGCTATAGAAGATGAATTAATTATAGCACTTGATAGTGAAGATAAGTATGTAGATACAATAATTCTTACTAAAGAAGGTGCTGAAATATAATGAGAGATATAATAGAGGAATTAATGGATGGTAAGATTACTACTAAGGAGTTAAAAGGACTATTTGGCAATAATAAGACCATTAATATAGATAAATATGATATAGTATTACATTACAGAAAAGATTGTGATTATATATGGGTCACAAAGAATAATACTGATTGGGAATTAGGTATAGACTTATTTTTGGCTATGCTGAATAAAGAAAAAATGAAAGATGAAATTACGTCAGATTTTCCTACATGGAAAGAAATTATGGATTGTAGCAGAAAGCAAATAAATAAAATAGTGTATGATAAATTAGAAGAAATTACTGGACTTAGAGGAAATACTATAAGCATAGAAGATTTAGAAAATATGATAGTTACTAAAGTTGGACTACCTAAAGATAATTTTCTATTTATTAAATTCTTATTCTATTTAACAGAGGATTTATTGACACTACAGGATGAAGTATTCGACTATGGACAGGATTGGTTTGAAAGACGAGATAGAATAGACGATATACTATATGATTTGAGAATAGAGTATAAAACTAAATATCTAAATAAGTAATTTATAGGGTTGCTTGATATATTCAAGTAGCCTTATTTATATGTTTAAAAGAGTGTTAGTAGCACTCAATGTATATGTTATTCATTTATAAAATCCTTTCTTAATTTTATATTTTTGTGGGAGAGAGTTAGTTTTGCTAACTTTCTTTTAAGCATATAAAAAATAAATTAAATTGCTTAAATTTGAGGTCATGTTCTATCCTAAAGAGCAGAAGGAGAACAAAAAATTATGGAAAATAAAATGCAAGTAAAAGGAAATATCTATACAGCAGGAGTTTATTACATGAAAGCTATTGATACTGGAAAAGTATTATATGTAGGTTCAGCAGGTATGTCAGAGCATATTAATAATGCTTTATCAAGACATTTATATTATCTTAAAAGAGGACTTTACACCACTACAAATAAGGTTATACTACAGAATGAATACGACAAATATAATTTAGTATTTGAAGTTATGCTTAATTATGATAGTATATCTGATGAAAAACTTAGTGATGTTGAACAGGCACATATAAAATTAAATAAAAATACTATATGTAATTGTCAGCAAAGTGTCACAAGACATAGTTCTAATAAAAATAAATTAAGTACATATAAACGTCAATTAGCAAATAGGAATAGTAATAACCCTAATAATAAATATGATGAAAATTTAATAGCAGAAATATTATGGTTAAAACTACATAATTATAAACCAAGACAAATAATTAATCTATATAAAGATAATAATGAAGAATTACCTTCATCACAATACATAAGCATGATTGGTATAAGTAAATGGATTTATTTAGAGCCAATTAAACCAGATTTTGTTAAGGATTTAGAAGTTGAACATTCTGCAAAACATTCAACTCCAAATGTATCTGCAAATACATTACAATCCGTTACTATTTAACTATTTATATTATATCACAAAAATAAAGAAATATACAGGGATAATGAAAAATTTATCCCTTTTTTATTGTAGAAAGGAATTTGCTATGGATATTGAAATAAGATTAGATGGTTATATACCTAAATATAATTTAGTAATTGAATATGATGAAAGTCAGCATTTTGTTGAACCTCAAAAATCATTAGATATACAAAGACAATTGGAAATAGAAAATAAATTAAATTATAAGTTTTTAAGATTGAATTATAAAGATACAGATGCTTACAATATAGGATTAGTATTAAAAGAATTAATGAATTGGATGGTGGCTTAATATGGAAAATAATATATTAAGTATAAATGATAATAAAATAACTATAAAAACAATTGATTTAGTTGATATAATTAATCAATTTAGAGAAATTGAAAATAATATTACTTTAAAAAATTCTAAACATACTAAACCTATAACACATGATAATTTAATGAAAAAGATAAAAAAAGAAATTAAAGTCATGAAAGAAAATGGTATAAATTCACTCGTTATGTTTAACGAGTCAACTTATATAAATTCAAGAGGTAAGACTTATTTATGTTACGAATTAAATCGTGATGGTATGTTACAAATTCTTAATAGTGAAAGTACGTTAGTAAGATATAAAACTATTGAATATATAAATAAATTAGAAGAAGATAAAAAACAATTATTAGAGGATAATAATGGATTATATGAAATTGCTACTAATGATAAAGATGTAGCAGAAAGAAAATATAATGCTGATAAAATCAGATTTGGTTGGAAAAGCATTAGAACATTATTAGAGCAATGTACTTATAAAGATATTGAAGATACTGTTAGTGAAATAATTGATTTTCATACTAATATATTAAAGAAAAAAGATAGGGTATATAATTATAGTTCATTAGATAAAACTGCATATAAACAGGCTATAAGGACTAGATGTGATGATATACTAAGTAATATATATAATTCTTGTAATGATGGTACATTAAGAACAGTTGTAAAAGAAATTCAAGAGAATACGTTAAGGAGTAAATTACAAACTGTAAATAGAAAAAATGCACAGATTATTGGTAATCTAAAAGAAAAAATTGATAATATATATCCAAGACAAAGTGAATTTATAGTAGTTAATACTCATGGTTTTAGTAATAACTATATGTATGAATATAAAAATGGTAGAACAGTAAAGACTACTGCATATTGTTCATGGATAAATAATTTCCCTTATGATGATATTCCCGATATAACTTATTGGGATGATGTAGATTTTTATAAACCAATTGAAATGTTTATTAATTATACTGCAAAAGAAAGTTATGATATTAGAAATTTTGATAAATCATTTATTGATATGATATTTAATAATATATATGGTGTAGATGATAATATAGTTCAATGTGTACATAGTCAAAGAGTTGGTACAGTCACTAATTATACTGATGGTAAAGTTGGTTTCTTTATAAGAAATATTAAGGAGTAATACTATGGATAGTTTAATTGGATTTGAAGATGCTATTATTGGTAATAAAATTATAGATGGTAAAAAGGTATTATTATATTCTGAAAATAAAATGATTGATATTGTTATGAATGATAAAGATTTAGAATGTGATAATTATAGTGAAGCATTAGACTATATTAGTTATGGTATAGAAAGATTTGAAGATTATTATAATTTTGTTATAGTGAGAGATAATGAGGAATTAGTATAGAGGGTGGAATTATAACCCACCCTACCTATATAATAAGGAGTGTCTACTATGAAAATAGATTGGGGAAAGAAGATTACAGTAACATTAAGGTCACAAGTTATATTGGTAATATTTTTATTGATTAATCTATTATTTACTATTTTGACATTATTTAAGTAACAAATATATTTTTTCATAAAACACGAACAATAATTAGTAATTAGTGAATAACGTTCGTATATTTATTATTATATTATAATAGTTATTTATATTAATAGATATGTATAAGTAATTAAGTATTATTATTGATTAATGATAAAAGACGAATGATATGTGTAAAAATTAATTTAATGTTCGTATTAAAATGTGCAAATTATGAAGGGTAGGTGAGAAAGAAATGTTGACTGAACAACAAGTGGAATGTGTTGAATTATTGGCACAGGGAGAATTGACAAAAGACGAAATAGCCAAGAAAATAAAGATAAGTAGAAGGACTATTTATAATTGGTTGGATAAGAGTGAATTTCAAAAAGAACTACATGACCGTTCACGCCTGTACCAAGACGTAATGGAACAAGAAGGAAAAGCACGTATGCTGGCAAAAGGACAAATGGCAATAGATAACATATTCAAGATAGCAAACATGGCAAAGCAGGAGAAGGTTAAATTGGATGCTAATGTATTTATCTATGAAAGCATATTTGGCAAAGCAACATCACGTATACAAGATATTAGTGATAAGGAAACACAAAATACTAATAAGGTATCAGAAGAAGATTTAAAGGCTGAATTTACTAAGTTTAAGGTTGTATCTAATGACAATAAGAATGATAATGAGGACAAGCCAAAACTTAAAGCAGTCAAATAATACTTTAACTGTATTGACACTTTAACTGTAATTATAATAAGTGTATTATGGCTTGTTTAAGTTGTACTAATTGTACTAATATACTTATATGGTAATAGTATATACTTGCAGTATATGACGTTGTATGGCTCATATAAAGTATAGTTAATATAGTCTTATGATATAAGTTCATTGTTATAAATGGTATTGACTTAAAACTTTGATTTTATTTAAATATATTAATCGTTCGTGTTTTAATGTATATTGAGTTACTTTATACATTGTTATAGTAATATACCATTAATATAGTTGAATATATAGAATGATATATACTGATTATATACAAGATAAGTCATATCAATGGATAACATAAACAATAGATTAATTTAATTCGCAGGTAGTCTTATGCGAAGTTCGCTAAATAAGTATTTAGCGAAGTTATATGACTTTACAGTGTTAAAGTATATCGTGTTAAGCCTTGATATGACTATGTTTGCGGTATAACGTTCGTGATTTACTTAGAATAAAAGTCCGAACAATAAGCAAATTATAGGCAGATTATAAAAATGGATTGTGTTAAAATAATTGGTGCTAGAATTGTTAAGGACTAATAAGTATAAGGTATGATTATTTTGAAAAGATTTATTTTAATATAAAGCAAAAACAAATAGTCATTAATAATAGTTCTCTTTTGGCAAGGTCAATCTGTTAAGATTATAATTTATCTATCGTTTGCCTAATGACTAAACATATGGAATGGAATTAATAGTCAATGGATTTTATGTAATAAAATGGCTTTAGCCTTTACCATTTACTCTTAATGGAATGGAATATAGAATACTACTGGCAAATGATATGTATTATAGGAGCGGTACTATTATATTTATATCAGTAGCGGTTTTAATTAGATATAAATGAAATGAATTTAATGAATATAAAGGTTTATTAGACATAAAATGAAAGGCACTTGAGGAATATAACTCTCTTGTGTAATAAAAGCAAACTGTTATGTTAAGGCGTACTAATAGATATTAAATCGACCTCATATGTATTCTAAGAATTACTTATAAATATATTATATGAAGGATTACCTAACATGGGTAATGATATAAGTCTATTATATTATATAGGAGTAGCGGAGCAATAACAATGTTATGGTTATAATAGAATAATAAATAAATAATATGTAACAAACTAATTGACTTTATTATGGGATGATATTGTATTGTATTAGATATAAATACAAATGTATAAGAAGGTGTTACTAATATGAATGATAAACAAATTAAATTAATAATAAAGTTATTAAAAGATAAGTTAGAACAAGAACAATATAAATATGATATAGCAATAGAAAAGGTTCAAGAACTATGTGAACATAAAGAATTAAATGATATAATGATGGGTAAAAAATGTACTGTATGTGGTAAGATATTCGCACATGATGATAAAAGACTAATTAAATATAAAAGAATTGAATAAAAAGCACTTATATTTTAATCAAAAGTAGTGGAATTAAACTAAATTTATATTTATTACAGCAGTAGCGGTACAGAATTGACAATAAAAAAAGATTATCTTAATTTGATAACCTTGAAATAAAAAAAGGAACTCCCTATGCTATTTTAAGGTTGCTGTTATGGCAGGATTAGCATATTTGATATTAGAAAAAGAAAACAAATAAAAATAATTTATGGGAGCGGTACTGAATTAATAAACTATTCCCTCATAAGTAATGGAGGGTAGCGGAATTTTTAATCAATTGGAGCGGTGCGTGTAAAAATATGGGGTATACTTCTTTTATTTTTTTTCCAACGACCGCCTACAGTTACCTCTACAATTTTTTATAATATTTTTTCAACTTTGACTTAGTAAAGTCCTAATAAAACATTACATAAATATCTGATACTCAAATTTGACCCACAGATATAGCAACTATTACTTTACTACTGGACAATATGACCAGGACTCAAGGTGTCACTGAAATGTGATTGCTTTAAAGGATATTCATTTACAAGTATCCTTTAATGTTATTATACCACTAATTTAATAAATAAAAAATATTCTATAAAAATTTTTATAACTTTTCAGTAGATTTCAAAATGAAACTTACTAATTAAATTTGAATATAAGGATGGTGATTGTTATTGGAATATGATGGTATAGAATTTTACAATGAAAATAAAGATATTGAAAATGACCAATTCAATCGGTATCTTTTACATAAATATATCAAGAAATTATATATAGATAATGGAGCAACAGACGAACAAGCAGAACAAGCAACACAAAATTTAATAATAAAATATAAAGATAACCTATTTGGTGTTAATGGACTAGCAAGTATGATAGGAGAACTTAGTATACCTTTCTTTTGTAGTTATTTTCTTCAAGATACATTTATACCTAAAGATAACAATACAGCAAGAGAATTAGCACCAGTTCATTATATGATTTGGAATACTTTGTCAGATATGATTATTGATGATAAATTCGACAAATTAGAACTCATAATGCCAAGGGGAACGAGTAAGACTACCACTTGTGACTTTGCATTAAGTATGTATTTACATTGCTATAGAAAATCATTATATACATTGGTTTGTGGTAAGACAGAACAAGATAGTACAGAATTTATAGCACAAACTAGACAAACTTTTGAAGAAAATCCTTATATAATTAAAGCTTTTGGACAGCAAATTAATACTAAGGAAAATACAGTAAATAAAAATGAATTGGAATTATGTAACCATACTAAAATACAAGCAATATCTTCTACAACCAGTATGAGAGGTAAGAAGTTTGAAAATAACCGACCTTCATGTATAATCGCTGATGATTACCAAAGTAAGGCTGATTGTGTTACTCAAGAAGCAAGGGATAAGAAATATGATACATGGACACAGGATAGTGAATTTGCAGGTGATAAATCTGTATATAGACATGGTAAGAAGATAAAATCAGCGACTAAATTTATTGTGCTTGGAACAATTTTACATAAAAATTGTTTTATGTCAAGGTTATTAAAGAATAAAGAATATAAACATATATTAAGAAGATTATGTGATTTTGATGTAGATGAATATTTTCATAGTGGACTATGGGAACAGTTCAGAAAAATATATTTTGATAATACATTAGATGATAGTGTTTCAGAAGCAAAGGAATTTTATTATCAACATGAAAAAGAAATGCACTATAAGACTATTTGGGAAGATAAATATTCGTGCCTTGAAGAAGCAATATCATATTTTAATAATCCCACAAGTTGGAAACAAGAAATGCAGAATGATGCTAGTAAGATAGGTGAAAAATGGTTTACATCTATCAAGACATTACCTTATAAATCAGATGAAGGTAAAGACGATATTGTTAGTCATAATGTTTCTAAAATGATGATGTGTGTTGACCCTGCAAGTACAGATACTAAACGTTCAGATAGTTTTGCATTTTTAGTAGGTTCAACTTCTGATAATGGATTTAGGTATGTACATAAAGGAGAACTAATTAAATTTGATGCTAGAACTCAATTTGACGAATATTTAGGACACATAATTGAATTATTAAAGATATATAAGCAAATTACTCATGTATTTATAGAAAAGAATACTTTTAATGGTTCAGATGCTAACCAATTAGAAAAATTAATAGAAAATGACCCCGAATTAAGTGGTAGAGATATAACTATTATTAATGAGAGCCAAAAGAAAAATAAAGATGATAAAATAGCAAGTTGTGTATCAGCAGTAAACAATGGTCAAATTATCTTTAATGAAGAAGATACTGACTTTATAGAGGAAATAAAATTATTTTGTGGGCAGAATTTTTCACTCCATGATGATGCTCCCGATTGTGTTAGTGAATTTAATAATCGTATAGATAATATAGATACAATACAACCCTTGAGATTTTTACATTTACCAAAGAACTTAAAATTTTAGAAATAGGAGGTAGAACATGGCAGATAATACAGAAACAAATAGTAATATTCCAGTTATAGATACATTAGATACAAATATGAGTAAAGTTGTATTAGAATGTATTAGTCATTATGATACAGAGCATTTACTTAATGAAAGCAAATATAATTACTATAAAGACCACCATGATATATTAGATAATTATACATCTACAGACCGTAGAAGTAATCAAATATGCCAATGTAATTTTATAGGAAGATTTATTGATGAAGAAGTTAGTTACATATGTGGTAAACCAGTTTCATTTGCCCCCAAAAATGGGGACTCTAATGTAATAATGGATATAGATTATTATTTATCTCATTGGAGTAAAAAACATAATCAAATGGTTTGTAAAGATTTAAGTATATATGGTAAGGTTTATGAATTATATTACATAGATAGTGACCTTGATTTTTGCAGTAAGGTACTTAATCCATTAAATAGTATTGGACTTATAGATGAAAATAATAATGTAGTATTATTCTTATATTTTTATAGGAAACCATTTGACCAACATATATACACTGATATTTATACAGATAAAGAAATAATAACCGTATATAAAGATACTTTACAGGTGGTAAATAGAAGAATAAATATATTTAATCGTGTACCAGTTTCATTTGCTACTATAGACCGTACTGTATATGATATGATAAAGAGTTTAAATGATAGTTATAATATAACTCTTAGTAATGCTGTAAATGAAAATAGTGATTTTAGAAATGCTTATCTTAAAATTACAGGAGCAAAAGTTAGTGAGGATGATATACAGTATTTTGATAAGAAAGGTATATTAAATGTTCCTAAAGATTGTGATATGGACTTTCTTATTAAGAACTTAAATGATGCTTATTTAAAGACAACCCTCAAGGAAACTAAGGACAATATATATGAAACAACTGGACATATAAATACGTCAGAAAAGTTATCAAGTAATACAAGTTCATTAGCATTAAGAGGTCGATTAGTTACACTAGAAGAACGTTGTCAACTTATTGCTGATAGTATGACTGATATTGTTAAATTAAGATTAAAATTCTTATTTTTATATCTAAAGAATTATTTAGCTGAATATAAGAATAAAGACCCAAAGACATATAATTGGAAGAATATAGATGTAACATTTACACCAAATATTCCTACTGATTTAAGTATGTTATCTGATGTTATTAGTAAACTCGGTGGAGTTGAATTGAGCCAAGAAACTAAATTAAGTTTGTTACCATTTATTGAGAACCCTAGACTTGAAATGAAGAAAATCAAGAATGAACAGGATGCTAATATGCTTAATTTGGACGATTACAACCCTTATGATGATGAACAAACAGACGAAACTACTACTAATGTAGTAGATAATGGCGACCCTACAAATGTACCTAATCCATTAAATACAGTAGGTGTATAGAAGGTAGGTGCATAGCATGAAAAATGTTAAAGATGAACCTAAAAGTAAGGATGAAAAAAAGCTACAGAAAGAAATGTTAGCTTTATTTTTGTCTATTTTAGCATACAGTAAAAAAATAAATCCCTTGATGTTGGGATTTAAGCAAAATAGAGATTTAGTTAAAAGAAAAATAAATCAATTATATTTAATGTACTCTAAAGATGGTAAGTTAAATATGACCAATAAGGAGATAAATAAAAATCTTCAACAATTAAAACCAATATTTAAGCAAGTTGTGTCAAATTTGACCCTCATTGAAGATAATCAATTAAAAGAATTATTATCTAAAGTGTATAAGGATGGATATTATAAAACTTCTTATATATTGGCTACAGGACTAGCTTTTACTTTAAAGAAAATAAATGACAAGCAAATTAATAAGGTAGTCAATGAAAAAATAGACAGGAAAAGTGCTTTTACAAGAAATAAAATAAATAAAACTAAGTTTATAAATAAGATGATTAAGGATATAAAATACAACTTACAGAAGGACAAACCTATAGATAAAATGTTTAATACTATAGATAAAGACTTTAATATAGGGGTATCTTATAGTCACAGGCTCATTGAAAATCAACTTACTATAGACTTTGAAAAAGCACAACTAGAAGCTTATCAAAATGCAGGAATTGAGCAAGTAGAATATTGTGCTGTATTGGATAATAAAACAACGAAATTATGTGAGAGTTTGGACGGAAACATTTATCCAATAAATGAAGCACCTATTCCAGTTCTTGATACTCATATTAATTGTCGTTCAAGTTTAATTCCTTATGAAACTGAATGGAAGGAACAAAATTCCCTTAGTTGGGAATTATATCAAGCAGAAAATCAGATTTAATTATAGGGTGGTACAAAATTTTGTACTACTCTATTTTTATTATACGTCTTTTTAGGATTTACAGACATTAAAGAATAAATTACTAAAATAAATATTTGAACTTAATAGGAGTAAAGCACTATTAAGGGCAGGAGGTTATATTAATTATGGCAATAGAAAATTTTAAGGAAATTACAGATTATTTTGATACAAATAAAGATAATGAAGATGTTAAAAATTTTAAAAGTTCAATAGTCAACGTTGATAATGTTAAAAACTTTCTTGAGAATAATGAAGAAGGAAAAAAATATATAAATTCTTATGCTGATACTAGAGTTACTAAAGGTATAGAAACTTTCAAACAAAATAACTTACAAAAATTGATAGATGAAGAAATAGCAAAACGTAACCCTTCAACAGACCCAAAAGATAAAGCTTTAGCAGACTTACAAAAAGAAATGGACAAAATGAAAGCTGAAAGTGCTAGAAAAGACCTTACTAATAAAGCTTTAAAATTAGCTACTGAAAAGAAAATACCTAGTGATTTAGTTAATTATTTTGTTGGTGCTGATGAAGAAACTACTAAAAATAATTTAGATGTTTTGTCAAAGGCTCTTGAAGCATATGCTCAAAATACTAAGGAACAAATTCTTAAAAGTGGTTCATATGTTCCACCAAAATCAAATAATATCACAACAGAAGAACAGGCAAAATCAGAAGTATATAAATATTTTGGATTAAATAAATAAAAGTCTTTTTGTCATTGCAGACTTAAAATAACAAGAATTAATAAATAATAAATTATAAAGGATGGTAATAATAATATGGCAAATTCAATAGCTTATGCAAGTATATTTCAACAGGCATTAGATACACAGTTAGTCGCAGGTGCTACTTCTGGATGGATGGAAGCAAATGCAGGTCAAGTTATTTATAATGGTGGAGCAGAAGTTAAGATTCCTAAAATTTCTATGGATGGTATGGCAAATTATGATAGAAATAATGGTTTTCCAAAAGGTTCAGTTAATTTAAGTTATGAAACTATGACTATGACACAAGATAGAGCAAGAACCTTTAGCCTAGATGCTATGGACGTTGACGAAAGTAACTTTGTTGCTACTGCAAGTAATGTTATGTCAGAGTTCCAAAGAACTTTAGTTATTCCAGAAATTGATGCTTATAGATATTCTAAGATGGCAACTCTCGCAATTGGAGCAAGTCAAGCAAGTGGTGGTTATACACCAGTAGTTGCAGATGTTTTAAGCAAGTTAAAAACTGATATAGCAAAAGTGAAAGATGTTGTAGGTGATGTTCCTCTTATAGTCACTATGAGTTCTCTTACAAAGAATATATTAGAAACTTCCGCAGAAATATCAAAACAGTTAGTAGTAAATAATTTTTCTAGTGGAGCATATTCTACTAAAGTAATTATGATAGATGATTGTCCTATAATTGCAGTACCTAGTAGACTATTAAAGACAGCATATATTATGCAGGATGGAGTTACAGCAGGTCAGACAGCAGGTGGATTTGTAGCTGATACAAATGCTAAGAACATAAACTGGATTATATCTGTACAAACTGCACCAATAGCAGTAAGTAAGACAGATAAAATGAGAATATTTGACCCCGATACAAACCAAACTGCAAATGCTTATAAATTAGACTACAGAAAATATCACGACATTTGGATTCCCGATAATAAATTAAAAGGTATTTACGTAAATATAAAAGAAGCTTTAGCCTAAAATAATGGGGTGGATAATATCCACCTCTTACTATATTAAATTAATGGAAGGTAGGAAAATAATATATGAAATTACAATGTTTAAATGTAATTAGAGTAGTTGATGATAAAGAGGAAAATATAATAAATGAATTAAAGAGAAAAGGATTTAATGAAGTTAGCGAAAATGGAAAAATAATAGATGCTAAAGAGGATGAAATAGAAAAAGAAGTTGAAAAACGTGTTGAAGAAATAAAGAAAGAATTAGAAAAGCAATTAGCTGAACAAGCAAAAGCTGATGATGATAAAAAAGGTAAAAATAAATAGGAGGGTGTAGGTATTTTTTATCTATACCCTTATTTTTTTGTGAATGTGAGGTGATTATATTATGACAGGTACAGGAACAAGTTCAGACCCTTTTCTTGTGGCTACTGCAAGTGATTTATGTAATGTAGGAAATAATCTTAGTGCTTATTATAAGCAGACAGCAGACATTGATATGGCAGGAGTAACATTTACAGGGATAGGAAGTGATAGTACACCATTTACAGGTACATTTGATGGTGATAATCATATAATTAGTAATTTAAGTATTAATGCAACCACAGATTATACAGGTTTATTTAATGAAGTTAATGCAGGAACATTAAAAAATATTAAATTATATAAAGAAACAATAAATAGTACAAAAGGTTATATTGGAGGTTTAGCAGGAAAAACTACTAATAATGGTAGTGTAACTAATTGTGGTGCTAGTGATGTAACAATTACAGGGGTTGGCTATATAGGAGGATTATTTGGTACTTGTGGAAGTAATGTAACTAAATGTTTTGTTGTTGGAATAAACTTAAAAAGTACAGGTATTATGATTGCTGGTTTTGCAGGTTCAATGACTGAAAATCCAACAACTACATATAATATATCTCAATGTTTTTGTGAAGGTATGGTTGATGGTACTGGACAAACATTTGTAGGTGGATTTGGTGCTATGATAGGTGGAAATTATCTTGTAGAAGATTGTTTTGCTCAATGTAATGTCAAAGGAAATACTTATACAGGAGGTTTTGCAGGATTTTTTGGAGGTGCTAGTAATAGAGTTATAGCACATAGATGTTATACTGCAAGTCCCATTACAACAACAACCACAGATGCAGGATGCTTTAATGGTACAATGGGTTCTACTACAGAAATGTTAAATTGTTTTTGGGATAGTAGTATTTCAATTATTACAAAAGACCCTAGTGTAATAACAGGCTCAAATTATGGTACTTTACCAGTTGGAAAAACTACAGCAGAAATGCAAACTCAATCAACTTTTACAAATTATGATTTTACTAATATATGGGCGATTAATTCGGGTGAATATCCTCATTTACAATATTATCAACCAATTAATCCTAATCCAGTAACACCAACAACTCCAACTTATAAACAAAATTATCATAACTTAAACTCACCTTTATTTGGAACATTTTCGCCATTATTTTAACGATAAGGAGGTATTTATATAGATGATAGAACAAATAAATAATTCTGTAAAATTTATGGCGTTTTTTACTGCTTCAAAAGTAGGAAAAACAGGTTTAACCGTTACTATAGATGTATTTAATCCTGGTGGAACTAAGATTATTACAGATGGAAGTTGTACTGAAATGGGAGATGGAATTTATACTTATGTTTTAGCAAGTACGAACACCAGTTCGGAGGGAGAATATATTGCAGTATTTAAGACAGCAGATACAACCGTAGATATGCAAAATATACCTAGTTTATGGGTTATCGGTCGTGCAGGAGTGGAGCATTTAGATGGTAATGTATCAGATAAAGCTACACAAACAAGTGTCAATGCTATACCTACAGGAACATTATTATCAACAGATAGTAGATTAGATAATTTAGATGCTAAAGTTTCAACTAGAGCAACAGAAACTTCTGTTAGTGCAATACCAACTAATACTTTATTGACAAGTGACACACGTTTGGATAACTTGGACAGCAAAGTTTCATTAATCCCTAAAAATCCACTATTGACTAATGATAGTAGGCTTGACAATTTGGATGCTAAAATATCAACTATTAGTGGTGGTGGTAGTCCTTTACAGTCTACTGATACTAGATTAGATAAGTTAGCTAATTTAGATGTATTGCTTTCTACTAGAGCAAGTCAAACTTCTGTAAATAGTATTCCAACTAATCCACTTTTGACAAATGATACTAGATTAAATAATTTGGATGCGAAAATTAGTTCGATTAGTGGTGGTGGTAGTCCACTTCAATCTACAGATACAAGACTTGATAAACTTGCAAACCTTGATGTAGCAGTAAGTACAAGAGCAACAGGAACTAATCAATTACTTTCTACTGATACACGTTTAGATAATTTGGATGCTAAGATAAGCACTAGAGCAAGTCAAGAAAGCGTTACAGCGATACCTACAGCACCTTTATTAAGTAATGATACTAGATTAAATAACCTTGATACTACAATTTCAAGTAGAGCAACGCAAACTTCTGTTAATGCAATACCTAATAATCCTTTACTCACTAATGACAGCCGATTAAATAATTTAGATGTTGCAATAAGTACGAGAGCAACACAAACTTCCGTTGATAGTGGATTTGGAAGTGAAAAAACTAAATGGACTTATACTCTTACTTTAGCAGATAATGTTACTCCAATTCCTAATGCTAATATATGGATTACTAGCGATATAGAGGGTAATAATATTATAAGTAGTACAGTAACGGATAGTTATGGTCAAGCTAATTTTGCAGTAGATAAAGGAACAGTATATGTATGGTGTGCTAAGACAGGTTATAAATTCAATAATCCCGATATGGAGGTGATAGCATAATGGCAGGAAGTGGAACAGGTGAAATAATCCAAAGTGAACTATTACTTGCTGATGTAAAAACTTTAATACCATTAAATCCTAGTGATACAAGTAAAGATGATATTATAAATCTTTATTTAAGACGAGGAAATACAGCAATAGTAGAATATTTGAATGATAAAAATGTTACAGATGCTACAGCATATCCAGATGCTTTAGTTGAGTATGCTTTAGTTCGATATAGAAGAAGGCAAAATGAGGGTGTAAAACAAGCAACACAAGGTAATAGGTCTATTACATGGGAAGGTGGACTTCCTCAATCAGTAAAAGAATTATTGCCATTGCCTTGTATTCGATTAATGTAATATAAGGCACTTACACCCTCTTAATAAAATAAATAATTGGAGGTAGTAAAATGTTTTATGATACGTTAATTGAAATATGGAGCAATCCTACAGATACAACTTATTTAAGTGCTATTTATGGAGATTTTCAAGAATATGAGAAGGTCTTAGAAATAGAGCAATTTACTTTTAATATAACGAAAAGAGTATTTTGTGATTATACAACTTTAATTACAGATAAATCTTATTTTAAAATTAATGGTGAGTTCTATAAATGTATTAAACCTAAAATATTTGATAATTACATGGAAATTATGTTATATAAATGCCAAGGAGGTGATAATTAGTGTATGGAAATGTAAAAGGAAATCTAGTTGATAATATAGATAATAATTTTGATTTTCTCCTTTATGAAACAGGTATTAATATAAAAGTTAATCATGTTAATAAGAGAGCAATCATAATAGATAATTCTGAAAAACCTACTGATACAGATACAAAAATAATTGTCACTAACTTTCAATTATATCAAGGTGATTTAGTTCATTATGATAATATGGATTGGTTAATAGTTGGTGAAATAGATACAAGTAAGAACACTTATAGAGCCAAAATGAACAAATGTAATTTTTCTATAAAGTTTCCTTGTACTTCTAAATATTTAAACCCTTCTGATAATACAACACAAAGTTATTCATTTAATTATGAAGTTCCAGTCATTCCTAATAGGGGAACTTTTAATGTACAATATGGTCAATATATAAATCTTCCAGACGGAGAAATATATATTACTTGTAGGAGAGATAATGTCATAAATCCTATAGGAGTAGATGATGTTATTGGAATAAATTCAGAATTTATAAAATGGTCATATTATTTTAAAATAACAGGTGTTGATGAAACTAAAAAAGGATTAGTTACTTTTCATGCTAGTAGCCAACAATTCCCAACCAATATTAATATTGATATAAAAGGTGAGAATGTTCTTCCTACAGTTACTAATGATATAAATGTTACTAATTCTATAGATACCCTAGAAATAGGGAACACTTATAAACCTACAGTAATAGTTACTCATAATGACGAAAATATTACAGGAGAAGTCCCAATATATTATACAGCAGTCACAGATGATACTATTAGCGTTTCAAGTGATGGAACAGTTACTCCACTTAAAGCAGGAAAAGCAATATTAGAAGTTTTTTCACAAGGAGTATATAAAGATATTGAATTTACTGTAAAAGATATTGATTATTCAATAATTATTAATAATAAAGTTGAAAATATTGGTATAAATTATAATTATGCTTTAAATATAGATTGTTATAAAGATGGTATCAAAGATACTTCACCTATTATTAATTATTCATCTAGTAATACAAATATTGCTACAGTAGATTCAATAGGTAAAATCACAGCTATTAGACAAGGTAGTGTTACTATTACAGCAACCTATCAAAATATAAGTGATATTATGAATGTAAATATTATTCCTATAAATACTATATCTATTACTAATAAAATAAATCAATTAAAAGTTGGTCAAACTTATACACCTACAGTTAATTGTACTTCTAATAATGTTACTGACACTAATCCAACTCTTACATATACAAGTAGTGACCCTACTATTTTAAGTGTAGAAAATGGAGTAATTACAGCATTAAAAGCAGGAACAGCGACCGTTGTAATAACTTATAAAGATAAGATTGATAGTATAAAAATTGTATGTAGTAATATAAATTATGCTATATCTATTATAAATAAACCTTCTAGTGAATTAAATAATGGTAGCACATATCAATTAAACATTAGTTGTACACAAGATGGAACAGTAGACAGTAATCCTACAGTAACTTATGCTTCATCTAATACAGCCATTGCTACTATAAATTCTACAGGTTTAATTAGTTGTGTTGGTATTGGTTCAGCCAATATTACAGTAAATTATCATGGTGTAAGTGATAGTGTGGATATTAATGTTGTTTCAGCACATGATTATGTGTTATCAGTAAGTCCTACAAACATTAGTGTAGAAAATGGCGGTACAACTACTATTACAGCAAGTGTAACAGACAAAGGAACGATTGTTTCTAGTCCTTCATTTACTTATTCTAGTGATAATGTAAGTGTTGCTACTATAGACAGCACAGGAAAAGTTACAGGTGTTAGTGTTGGTTCTTGTAATATTACAGTTAATTATGTTGGTGAGGATAATAATACATATAGTAAATCTATACCATGTACAATTACAGCACCATTGACTAAAACTATAGCAATTACATTAAATCCTTCCGATACTTCTACTATTGACCTTACTAAAATTAAAGTAAACCATACAGTACCTTATGTTATTACTGAAACAGATAGCAATGGTAATGTAATAAATGATACATTTACAGTTACTATAGAACCAATTGGCACAAGTTTTGATAGTAGTTATTATACTTTAACTATTGTTGATAATAATAATTTTACTATTACTAACAATAAAGGCACAGGAAGTCAATATATAAATGTAGTTGTGACAAGTACGACTAACTCAACTATTAGTACAACACTTGAAGTTAGATTAGCAGGTAGATGGTAATTTAAATTATAAAAATAGAGTAAGACCACCAAGTAAAGTAAATCTTACTCTATTTAAATCCCGTAAGAGATTATAATTAAATTGTACCTCTTATTATAATATGTGTCAATAAAAAATAAAACATTGCGGAGGTATGTGTATTTATGGAACATGATAATAATGAAAAAATTCAAGAGATTTTAGAGAGGTTGGTTCGCATGGAAACAAAATTGGATGATTTTACCAGTTTAAGGAATAAGACCGATACAGCCTACACTACTTCTCAACAAAATGCTATAGCCATTAAAACAATGCAAGGTAATATAACATGGTGTTGGCGTACAGTTTTGGGAGCAATAATAGCAGGAATAATTGGTCTATTTCTTAAATTACATGGAGGGATTTAATGTTAAAAGGTATAGATATTAATTCTAATAATAATATTTTAAATTGGCAAGAGGTTAGAAATGATGGTGTTGAAGTATTAATAAATAAAGCAACAGAGGGTAATTTTTATCAAGATAAATATTTTGATTACCGATATAAAACTGTAAGACCTTTAGGTATAAAGTTTGGGTGTTATCATTTTGCAGGAAAGCATGGAGCAACCAATGAAGCAGAATACTTTGCTAATTATATCAAGGGTTATCAATTTGATACTATATTATTCTTAGATATAGAGCAACCACCCGAAAGTTATGGATGGCAATGGGGAGATAATCTTAGTCCTTCTGAATATGTAAATGAATTTATTCCTGCAATAGAAAAACTTACAGGACTTGAATGTGGTATTTATACAGGACAATGTTTTTATGAGGATTTTTTACAAAATAAAATATCTTCTGATATAAAACTATGGATAGCAAAATATAGTTCCAATCCACCTATAGGTTATCCAACTAATTCATGGCAGTATTCAGAAACAGGAACAGTACAAGGAGCAGAGAAAGTAAATAGTATAGATTTAGATTATTTTAATGAAAATATATTATTATCTAATGGGGGTAGTAAGAAAGTGGAGAATATAGTTATATATCATTATGGTGCAGACCAAAATAGTGCTGAAATATTAGCTGATTATTTACAATGTCCTACTATTAGTAGTGATAAAAAGTTTGATTATAGTTGTGTAAAGAATGTTTATGGTGTTGGTTGCAAGAAAGAAGATTATACAAGTTATCTTACTAAATTAATTAGTGGTTCGGACAAGTATTCAACTTGTAGAGCAGTCTTAGATTTTATTGCTAATGGAGGTAAATAAGTTAGGAGGTTTTTATGGGTAGTAAAGCAATTAATAAAGAAATTATTTATAAAGTCCTTAATAAGTATTTAAAAATAAATAAAGAAACTTTTGATAAACTAGATTATTATAATATAGAAATGTTATTAAATTTTGTATCAAATAAATTGAGTAAATAGGAGGGTATTTTATGACATATATTATGACAGTAGTATTAAAATTAGTAATCTCTTTAGTATTCATAGTCCTTTCACCTTTTTGTTATAAAGCATTATTAGCATTGGAAAGAAAGTCTATTGCTTTAGCAGGTGAAAGTAATTATAATTTTTTAAGAACATTTATTACAGATTTAATTAAATCAAGACCTCAAGAATTTTATACTGATGAATTAGCCAAGATATTAAATGTTATTGACGATAGATTTGGTAATAAATTTACTGAAAAAGAAATTAAAGTATTAGTAGATTGTGCTATAAAAGATTATGGGAAAGTAGTAATTAGTTCAATACCAAGTGAAGAAACTACTACTAAAGAAAAAGACGAAACTAAAGTTGAGGAAAAACTGAAAGTGATGTTATAGAAAAATTACAGGAAACTTTAGATATGTTAAAAGCTAATCAAAAATAAATTAAGGGTAGATAATTCTACCCTATTTTTTTGGCTAATCTTCATCTATATTTACGTCATTTATATCTTTTTCAATATTATTTATTAAAGAATTATCATTATTATTAGTAGTTTGTATTGGAACTTTATATTTTTTTAAAAGTTTCAGCATTACTTGTTCAATTTCTGCTTCATTTAATGTAGAATTATTATCTATATCAATATCCTTATAATTTTCATAAAATCTTATTGCATTACAAATATAATCAGTATTTTGTTTAAATTTACTTAAATCTCTATTTTCTATTAAATCTCTTACATCTTTATTTTTTTCAGAAAAACTCAATAATATTGTTTTAGATTTTTTCATTATATCACCTTATTTACAGTATTTTTTAAATGCAACTCTATATAATCCAATTACAGCCAACATTTGATAATCTTCCTCATTTTCTAATTCAATTATATTAGGATATAATTCTTTAATTTGATTTTTTAATTTTATAGAAGTTCCACCAATGAAAATTAAATTCTGTAAATTACTTAAATCAATCTTATCTTTAGCAAGTAATACATTCATATCTTGTAAAAATCTTTTTTTAGAGCAATTTATTATAGTTTCACTCTCTTTTACTTTTTCACCTTTTCTACAAATATATCCATTATTTGAAGCCATGTATATATCATTATCATTAGGGATATTACCATTTAAGAAAACTGTTAAATCATCTTTTATATAATTATCCAATACACTAGAGCCATGTTCATATGATGTTTTTACAACAAAATCTCCATTAATATATTGTAAATAATTCATATTCAATCCACCTATACCAACTATACCTATATTATTTTTGTTCTTCAATTCATTAGTATTTATTATACAACTATCTTCTGTTTTGACCATTATATCAGTTATCTCAAATTCAAATTTTTGTCCATTTACAATAATTTTGATTATTCCTTCACCTTTAATCATTTTTTTATAATTTTCTTTTGCACCTTGAATTTTTAATACACTTATAGGACACGCAAGAACTATTTGTATTTTATTATTAGTGGTATTTGGTTCAAGGAAACGAGTTATTATAGTATAAGCAATATATTTGTGCATATTAGTTGTTTTACTTGTACTATAATTATCTTCTGCTTCAACTCCATTTTCTCCAACAATAATATTTTTATTTTCATAGACTAAGTTATAAGAGTTCTCTCCTATCTCTATATATTCATTTTCGTTAAGTTCTTTCATTTTAGTTCTAATCTTTACTTGTTTAATATCTTCTGATACATCAAATTTTCTTTTACCAATAGCTTTACCTTCAAATTTGCCAAGGTCAAGAGCAATTACATATTCATTATTATTAGTGGTTATAGCAACTTCATTAAGTTTTTTCTTATTCATAGCCTTATCATCCTTTCAATTTATATATCTTTATATATTATAATACTCAAAATCTATATAAATGTAAACACTTTTAAAAAATAATTTAAAAAATATTATATAAATAGTTGATAAATTCATATAAACATAATATAATACTTATATAAATTAAATTTTGGAGGGATATTATGGATAATGAAACTTATAAAGTAATTGAAATATTTACTAAGAATAAAGATGTATCTTTTAAATTCAATGGAGTAAATGAAATTATAGGTATTAATAAAGGTTTTACAATAGTAAATGCTGATGAATTAAAAATATCATATAAGATTAAGGATAATGTTAATGAAGCTTGTATATTTGCTTATAAGAATACTGAATTAATAGCAAAAGATTTTGTATTTTTCTTTGAAGATGAATGGAATATTACCATTGAAAATTATAATGTTAAAGGTAATCCTACTCATATTTATAGATTAAAACTTAACATGGAGGGAAGATTATGTTAGATGCTAAAAAAGTTATAGGATTTAATAATTTATCAGAGAATAACCAAAAGCTATTTACAGCCTTTCTAAGCAATTTTTATCACGCATGGGGACTAGAAGTAAGGGACACGATTAAACCTCTTAAAATAAGCTATATGAATGATATAGAGGGTAAATATTTAAGGTTTGATTATGAAATATATGATAGGAAAGAATGGCTTCATGTAACAACGGAAAAAAATTGGTATTAAAATAAAATGTGGATAACTTAAAAAATATAATCAAGTTATCCACAAATTATTTGATTTTTTTTAGATAATCATGTAAAATAAAAGTTAATTAAACAAAATATAGGTGGACGTTTTATATAAATATAATTTACGAAAAATAATTATACAAAAAAGACAACGCTCATAATCAATTCACACCGACCAAAGTTTGTTTTGATTATGAGCCACCTAGTACACTAAGAGATAAAGATAATAAATATCCAATCCCTTAACCTTATTATAATTTAATTATAATAGTTTATACATACATAGTCAAGGGAATTGCTTAAAAAATCTTTTAGTGTACTAAGGTGAAAAGTTATCTTTCTTGTACATAAAAGAAAGGATTTTTTATTATGAATACAAAAAAATATAAGATAATTTTTAATGAGGATGAATTATGTAAGTTCAATATAATTGAAAATGAAACAATAAGGAGTAATTGTATGAGTATTTACTTCTATTTATTGAAACTTAATAATAAGAAAAATGAAGAACTTAAAGAAGCAGGAGCAGAGCATTTAAAATGTACTACTAAGTTTGCTATATCATACAGAAAATTTTTGAAACAATATATTAGAAACCATGAAAAAATAAGTTTACCAACTTTGAAAAGTAGAATTGACCAATTAATTAAAATTGGATTGTTAGCAGTAGAGAAGATTAAAAATTCTTTTGTTTATAGTTTCCATAGATTTACAACTAACGAAAAAGTGAACGAACTTCCTAACAACATAAAACCTATTGAACCTATTGAAAATACTGAAATCGCCACACCCTCCGATTTACCTAAATACCAAAATCCCAAAGGGATTAAAGACTTAGACTCTAATACTTCAAACAAAGTTGTGGATAACTTTAACTATGATTATTATATTCAAGAACAAGAAAAATGTGATAGTTGGGATTTTGTATCAGATAAGATTGAAAAAGTTTTTTCTTTAATGAAAGTTAAAAGTCAATGGATTAAAGGACAAGTTATAGACCGTATATCTAAGACTTATACCAATATCACTAAGAAATATTGTATTGCTTATATATGTTCTGCTGTACATTCTGCTAGAAATCAATCTAAAAGTAATTATTACAAGTATGTAATGGCTGATAAATACAATAATAATCATAATAATTCTACTGGAACATTTAATAATTGTATGCAAAGAGATTATTCATCAAAACAATTAAGAAATATTGAATATGCTTTATTGGGTTGGGAGCAATAGGCTGATATGTAAACATTGCTTATCAGATTTTGGGGACATAAAAAATTTTTTGACACCATTTAAAATAAGTAATATCAATAGGTTTGAACTTTTGCTAATTCCTTGTATATAGGTATGAACAACTAATGTTGAGGTGAAACTAATCGTTAAAAACCCTCATAAACATAGATATATCAATGGCTAACAGATTTTAATGATTATGCTATAATAGGAGTGAAGGACAACAAAAAGTGTCAAAAATGATACTTTACCGTCTTTCATATTTTTTGAAATTGGCTTATACCAACGGTTTGAAGGGTGTAAATCTTGGGATATATGGAGGGTAATTTAAAAAATAAAATATACGATTTGGAAAAAGTATTTTTTAATATACCTCAAACATAGATATATCAATGGTTAACAAAGATTTAGATAAATTTAGTATATGGATAATAATATATATTTTTTTATCCAACAAATGCTACGAATATATAATAAGGAGAGATTTTTATGAGAAATAAAGAAGAAGTTATAAGACAACAAATAATAAGATTAAATGAAAAGTTTGGTATTAAATATTCTTTCATAGCAAATAAAGTTGGTATGGATAGAAGTACAATATGCCATTTTGTTAAGCATGATAGAAAGACTGCTAATATTTTATTAGGTAGACTAGAGCAATATCTAAAAGAATTAAAAGAAACATTTAATGAATAAAATAAGAGATAAAAATAAATTATCTCTTATCAATGTTTGTTAATAGTTCACCAACACTTATATGTAGTTCAGTACATAACTTACTTAAAGTTTCAAAAGTAATACTGAAAGTTTTATTTTCAGCCAAGTTTTTAATGGCGTGTGCAGATATTCCAGTTGATTTTGCTATTGCATATTGAGTTATTCCTTTATTTTTAAGTATTTGTTTAAGATTACATACAATCATTTATATCCACCTCAATTCATAATATTTTATTTAATAAATAAATTATATCTTTAAGTAATGTATGTGTCAATATAGTATTTACAGATATATAAAAAAATATTAAAAAAATTTAATTATATACCTTGACATACACTACCTAGAGGTATATAATAAAATCATAGAACAAAACAAAAACAAAAAAATAACAGGAGATGGTACAATGATAACTAACAAAATCAAAATCTTATTTTTAAAACTCATAATTAAGCATTATGAAAAAAAGATTGGAAAGAAAATAGATTTATCTGACAATGAAAAATTTAATGAAATATTTATGGACAAGTATAGTAATGCTTATGAGGAATTTTATAATAGCAAAGAATATGAAGATTTGTACAATGATGAATTAAAAAAGATATGCTAATTTTTATAAAAAAAGAAAAATTAAGAGGAGGATTTTATTATGGAATTAAGAAATGTAAAAAATTATAATGTTGAGGACGAAGAAAGACAGATTTTTAATAGTATAGTAGAAGGTGTAGTTGATAGAAAATTAGGAGCAATTAAATCACAAAATATTTTGTTACATTACACAGGAGATATAGATTGTTTCTTTAATATAGAGAACACACACGTTGCTACTGTACAATGTAAAGATAGAAGAATACACTACATTAGAATTTATGGTGATAACGAACAAGAAGTTGATATAAATGTTGATAAGATTAATTCTATTCAGAATGAAATTGATATAATAGATTTTTGTATGAACAATGACAATTTAATAAGTATAGAGTTGCAATAAAATGGGAATTTTAATAAAAGTTATACATTGCAATAAAATGAACATTTTAAGTGAAAATAATTATTGTACATCAAGGGTAATTTACCCTTCTTGTACATTATTTAATAATTATAATTTAAAAAATAAAATATGAAAGGATGATTTATAATGAAACCAATGGAAATTAAATTAATAAGAGAGTTTAAGGAGAAAAAGACTATTGTTGAAAATTTTTTTATGGGAGATTTAGTTGATATTATAACAGATTATGCAGATAAGAGAGGTCAAGAGAAATATAAATTAGTAAAAGATATGTGTGATAATTTAAAGGAAATAATGAATAAGATGAATGATTTACAAGGATTTGCTGATAATCTAACAGAATATAATAAAACTATTTGTTCTTTAAATACACTTGTGACTTCTATAGATGAATATTTTGATACTGAAAAAGATTTTTCAGAGGAAATTTTAAAAGTAACTAAAGATAATATGCAGAAAGACCTTGATGAATTACAACAAATAGTTTTCATGGCACAATATACGAATAATCAAAAATCAGCATATAATATGCAATTCCAAATGAAAAAGATGTTAGATGATATTACTTATTCTATTAATCAAACGTTGACTTCTGTAATTCCTATATATAGAAGGGGAATGAATGAAGTTATCAAAGAAATAATTGATTTAACTGATAAAAAAATTGATTTATATACCAATTTAAAAAATAAAAATTTAATAAAAAATTCAGATGAACTTCAAAAGCAAGATTGTAAAAAAATATTTGACTATAAAAAGATGAATAAATTATTTAGAGATAATGGATGGTATGAGGATAGACAAACTGGCGACCATAAAATATTTAAAAATGAAGATGGAAAGAGTGTTCCTGTTCCACAGCATAGTTTGGGATTAGGTTTATCAAGTAAAATACAAAAATCAATATAAAATAGGAGGATTTATATGGAGAACAAATTAGACCATGAACAAATAGAACAAATTACATTAGAAATAATTCAATTAAAAAAAGAAACTGAAACAAATATTATTAAAATTGGTGAAAAACTAACTCAAATAAAAAATTCATTACCTCATGGTGAGTTTGTAAAATATTTAGAAGAAAAAATTGATTATACAAGACAAACTGCAAATAAATTTATGAAAATTGCAGATGAATTTACAAAAAGCAAGGCGACTTTACATTTAGGAAGTGAAAAACTTTATATACTTACAACTATAAAAGATAAAGACGAAAGAGAACAATTTATTAAAGATAATAATGTAGAGCAAATGTCTACTAGACAATTAAAGAAAACTATTAAAGATATGAAAAATGAGCGTAAGAAGGTCATAGAGCCACCAAAAACTGATAATAGGGTAATTGAACCTGTAGGGGATAAAACCTCTACAGAACCACCTATAAGTGATATAAAAGGTGATACATTAGAAGGATTACAACAACAAAGAAAAAATATTATTGAGAAAAGACTTGAATTTGTTAAAGAAAATACTAAAGAATATCAAGAAATAAATAATAAAATATGTAACCTTAAAGATAAAAGAGGATTATATGACCAAATGAATTTTATGGTTACTTTAAATGAACTAACAACAAATACACGATGTTTTTTACAAACAAATTTAGCACCTTTTATTTATAGTAGAGCATTAAAACATCTTGATAATCCAGTAGTTGCACAAAATATTTTAGATACAATTAAATATGTAGATGAATGGTCAAAAGAAATAAAAGATAAGTTTCCAATACAATATAAAAAGGATATGAAATTTATTGATGCAGATATAATTACAGAAGCATCTACTACTAATAATAATAATATAGAAGATGTATGGGCGAAAACTATATCAATAGTAAATGAGATTTGGCTTAGAACAGGAGAATTTTACAATAAAAATGATTTAGATTTAGACGAAAGAGAAGCAATATTAATAACTAGATATATTGCAGGAGAAATTAGTCATACTGAATTAAGACAAACTATTGAAGCAAATAAATTAAAAATTCCATACATATTTGATGAAGAAGAATATAAAAAATATCTTGATAATTTTGAAATAAGTAATTCATATGAGCATTATGTAAGTAATTATAATTTTGAAACTAAAATTGATAAGTCTTATACATATTATGATGTGGTTTTATCAGAAGAATTAAGTTATGACCAAGTTGTTGAAAGAATGTATGCACTAGAACAGGGCGAAACGGAAGAAACTCGTCTTGAATGGATAAAAAAAGATGAATATTTATTTAAAGATGGAAGATATACAGTTGATATGGGTTCAGAAGATTGTACTGATTATATTTGTATCTATAAAGATAAAGAATTATTAGGTCACTATGATATTAACAACAGTCATTACTACCATGATATTGAAAAATTATTTGACTTCTATAAAATAAATGATAAATATTTAAAATTAGTTGATAAATTTACAGAGCAATTAGAAGCAAATAGATTAGCACAGAAAAAACAAATATATAATGATACAGTTAGAAGGTCAAAATTTAAATATATTGAGGAAGATGAAACTTATTTAGTCTTACAATATAATGATGCTACAGACTATATAGTGGTATTTAAAGGTTATGATAAGGTTGCTAGTTATCTATTTAGTAAAGGAACTAATTCATACAGTATTGACTTCTATAGTATAGTCCTTGAAGAAAAATACATTAAGGAATTAATAGAAGAAGCAAATAAAAATAAAGTTGATTTAGATGGTATATTTAGATTTCATAAAAAATTTTTAGCAAAAGCAAAAGAAATAAATGAAGAATTTAATCCTTTTAGAGATTATAAGAAAAAATATAGTGATTTTAATTGGGATAATTTTGACTTTGATAACTTTGAATTTAAAAAATCTAAAGATGTTTCTTTAGAATTATTTGATAATGAGGAACTTAATTTTTTAAAGGATATGTTAAAGGATAAAAAGTTATGGAAAAAATTTTATGTAAAGACTGCAATAAAAGTTCATCCCGATAGAGTTGCTAATGAAGATGATAAGACCAAAAAGAAAGCAGAAAATCAAATGAAGTTACTTAATAGTATAAATGATAAAATAAATAAACAATAAGGAGTGTTATTATGGAAAAAATAAATGTTATTGATGAAAGTAAATGGGAAGTCAGAAGAAGTCCTTATGATAGTAGGGATTTATTATTATCTGATACACAATGGTGGAAGGATTTAATGGCTGAAAAAGATAAGCAATTAGAGCAATATAATAAATTAAATATATTTCAAAAAATATTATATAAGTTTAAGCATAAATAAAGGGTATGCAAACATTGAGTACCCTTTTTTAAAAAATAAATTATAATAAGGAGTGTTTTGTAAATGGAAAATAGTTA